>Ga0081539_10004455_pt1 | contig 15452 bp, 17 predicted proteins | sample TabmetS4T2R2_FD_71023 | JGI IMG/M metagenome (GOLD analysis project Ga0081539, IMG submission 71023) | Tabebuia heterophylla rhizosphere microbial communities from the University of Puerto Rico - S4T2R2 | ecosystem: Host-associated > Plants > Roots > Rhizosphere ...
GGGCGCTCGAGCCGCTCCTGGCGGCGTGGCGGGTCCATCGCGAGGATGCGCGGCGGCTGCTCATCCGCGAGCTCGATTCAGAGCGCTACCGACGCTGGCTCGACGACTACGCCGAGTTCGTGCGGAACGAGGGCGTGGCGGCGCGGACCGTCCTGCCGACCGAGCCGCACCGGATCCGCGACACGACCGCGTCGCGCGTCCTCGCCGCGTACGAGGCCGTCCGCGCCTACGAGCCCGTCCTGCGCTGGGCCGACGTCGAGACCCTCCACGAGCTGCGGATCGGCGGGAAGTGGCTGCGCTACACGATCGAGTTCGTCCGGGAGGCGCTCGGCCCGGAGGTGGAGCCGCTGATCGCGCGCGTCACGGCGCTCCAGGATCATCTCGGCTTGCTCCACGACGCCGACGTCGCCGCCCATCTTGCCCGCAGCTTCCTCGTCGAGCAGGCCGGCTCTCTGAGCAGCCTCGAGAGCGCCGCGATCGGGCGGTATCTCGTCAGCCGCGAGCGAGAGGTCGCCCGGCTGCGGCGAACCGTTGGACGGCCGTGGCGAGGCGTGACCGGCCTCCCATTCCGGCGCGGTCTGGGGCGGGTCCTCGCCGGTCTCTAGCAACTTCATCGCGGCGTCACCCGGACTCCGATTTCAACGTCCCTGCAACCCGCTCACGGGTGGGTTCGTCGCGCCGTGGAGGTGCGCGCGGTCAACGTGGCCGCCATGCACGACCTTCGTCGACCAGCGCTCTCCGACCGCCTCCGTGGCGCGCTGGATGGCTTTGGTCGCCGGCTCGAGCACGGCCAGCACCTCGTGCCGGTCCCGGCGGGCGTGGACCCGTCGGCGGCGACCGCGACCCGTCGCGGCTGGCTCCTCCTCGCAGACGGCAGACCGGCCCTCCTCGTCCGCCGCCGCCGGCGCTGATCCCGAACCGGACCGGCCCCCCGCGCCTCCTTTCCGTCCCGCCGCGCACCCCGATCCTCTTGGCACGTGGTGCCTCCGCGCACCGCTCCGGAACGGGTTGCGACCCCGGTCGTTGACATCCCGAACATCTCCCGTTCATCGACACGACCGAGGCTGAGCCGAGACAGCTCAAGAATGGAGGACGTCTGTCGATGGCTCGTTTCCTGCCCGCACGCCCCCGCGCCCGCGCGGTCATCCTCGGCACCGCCGGGGCCGCGCTCATTGCCGGTGCCGCCTTCGGCCTGTCGAAGGCTGACTTCGGCTATGCAACGCAGAAGCTGCTGGCCTCCCAGAGCCAGGCCCTCTTCGGCTTCGGTCGTCCACTCGATCACGAGCTGAAGGCCGACTTCAGCGGGCCGGGCGACCAGGCGGTCGAGCTCGCGAAGGGGCTGACCGCCACGCTCGTCTCCTCGTCCGTCGGCGAGGATGCCGACATGATCGCGCTCTGGCCGAACGACGACGCGCCGACCGACGCGATCATCTGTAACGAGATCACCGGCAACACGCCGGGCTCACCAGGAACGCTCCAGCGAGTCCACCTCGCGGACGGCGCCGTGACGGACATCGCCTTTGGGCTCGTGTCGTGCGATCCGGCTCATCGGACGGCCTGGGGCACGATCATCTTCGGTGAGGAGGCCGGGCCGGTCGGCCGGCTCTACGAGCTGCTCGATCCGCTCGGCACGACCGGCGTCCAGATCGACCGCGCTGCCGGCACCACCAGCGACCCGGAGCACATCGTGGCGCGGACCGCTCTCGGCCAGCTCAGCTACGAGGGCATCGTCGTCCTGCCCGATGGCACGACCTACTACGCGGACGAGCTGCGGCCCTCGAACGGCAAGCCCGGTGGCGGCATCTACAAGTTCGTCCCGAGCAACCCGCGGGCGGCCGGCGCCGGACCGATCAGCGACCTCGACGACAGTCCGCTCGTGAGCGGCACCGTCTCGGTCATGCGCCTCGGCCTCCGCAACGGCGGCACGGACTACGGCCAGGGCACCAACACCGGCGCGGGCAAGTGGATCTCGCTCGGGACCAGCCCGGGCGCGACCTGGAACCTCGCAGCCGCCGCGACCGCCGCGGGCGGCTACACCGGCTACTACCGGCCCGAGGACATGGACCTCGACCCGATCGCGTGGGCGAAGGGCAAGATCCGGGCCTGCTGGAACAACACCGGCAACGACTCGGCCGAGAACTGGGGCGAGACGCTCTGCCTGACCGACGTCGAGGACGCCTCGGCGAACACCGGCCGGCACCCCGTGGTCGAGCCCTTCGTCATCGGCAACTCGCACCTGCGGATGCCCGACAACCTCGACTTCCAGCCGCGCACCGGCAACCTGTTCATCCTCATGGACGCCACCACGTCCGCCGAGGACCCGAACCGGACGAACGACCAGGTCTGGGCGTGCCTCCCCGATGGGCGAGACGACGACATCCTCTCGGACGGCTGCGTCCGGGTGATGAACCTGCGCGACGGAGATGCGGAGTTCACCGGCATCGAGTTCCTCGGTGACGGGAAGAGCTTCCTCATCCATCTCCAGCACCGGAACCAGGATGGCCGGGCGATCCCGGAGACGAGCGACATGCTCCTCATCTCGGGCTTCCAGGTGCGCTGACCTCGTACCAGGAGCCCCCACGAGCCGGGTCGGGCAACCGACCCGGCTCGTTCGCGTCACGCCCGGGACGGCAACCGCAGAAGCCCGACCGAATCAGCCGATCCAGCCGTGGGCGAGCTCTTCGAGCCGGTCTCGCCAGGCATCGCCGGCCCGATCGGCCGCGACGATGGCGCCCTCACGAATCCCCGTGTCGACGACGCGCCCGATCGACATGCCGAGCCGATCGAGGACCGTCTCGATGATCGCGGCGCCGGCGGCAAGGAGCCGGAAACGCGCTTCTCGGAGCCCGTACGTCGCGGCGAGCATCTCGGCCGGGGCGATGACCAGGATGTCCCGGACGAGGTCCAGCGCCGCACGATCGATCTGGTCGTCGCGGTCGGGGCTGCCCAGCCGCCGGAGCAATTTCAGGATGTTCGTCGCGGTCCCGCCGACGAATACGACGTCGTGGGGCGGGCGGCTCGGCAGCCAATCGAAGGCTTCGTCAGCGGCGACCCGGAGGGCGGCGACCTGATCGCGGGTCGGCGGGTCGGACTCGACGATCCGCCGGGTCAACCGTCCCGCGCCCACCTGGATCCCCGACGCGCGGGCGAGCCGTCCCGGCCCGATCTCGACGATCTCGCTCGAGCCGCCCCCGATGTCGACGACGAGGAGGTCCCTTCGGACGGCCGATCCCTGGGTCAGGCCGACGAGCGTGAGGAGCGCCTCCTCCTCGTGCTGCAGGACTGCCAGCGGGACGCCGGTCGCGGCCGAGACCTCGGCGACGATCCGGGTGGCGTCCGCGAGCCGGCGGAGCGGCTCGGTGCCCATGACGATCGGGCGGGAGGCGCCCAGATCGCGCGCGCGCTGGACGTAGCCACCCACCGTCTCGAGGAGCATCGCCCGTCCGGCGGGACCAAGCGAGCCCGGACCGTCCACGGCAGCTCCGAGCCCGAGGAACGTCGATTCGTCGTGGACCGTGACGAGCTCATCGCGTTCGACGCGGGCGACGAGGAGATGGACCGAGGTCGACCCGAGATCGATCGCCGCGCCGGGACGCCGGGGCACGAACCGTCAGCTGTTCTTCGGCGCGCGTCAGGCCGTGGTGTCCGCGGCCGCGGCGGTGGCCGGGCTCGCGGTCTTGGGCGGGCGCCCGCGCTTGCGCGGCGTCGCCGCGCCGGTAGCCGCCGCTGAGTCGGCCGATGCGGACTTGGGCGGGCGGCCGCGGCGACGGGGCGTGGTCGGGGATGCCACGGAGTCGGCCGATGCGGACTTCGGCGGGCGGCCGCGACGACGGGGCGTCGTCGAGGTGGCGGCATCGCCCGAGGCGGATTTCGGGGGACGCCCCCGGCGACGTGGCGTGGCGGGAGCCGCGGCGCCGTCGGCCGCTGCAGACTTCGGCGGGCGGCCGCGACGACGCGGCGTCGTGGACGTCGTCGCCGAATCAGCCGATGCGGACTTCGGAGGCCGGCCTCGACGCCGCGGCGCGGCAGCCGCGGCCGCGCCCTCGGCGGAGGCAGCCTTGGGCGGGCGTCCACGACGACGTGCGACCGTCGGCGTCGCGGCCGCGCCGTCCGTGGTTTCGGACTTCGGCGGCCGTCCACGACGACGCGGTGCACCGCCCGGTGGCGTGCCACGCTGCAGTCCGCGGATCGCCTCGATCAGCGCGGACAATTCGGCGATCTCGTCGCGAACGTCCGAAAGTCGCGTCGTTCGCTTGTCGCGATTTCGCTTCGTCGCCTTGTCCAGGCGCGACGTTCGCCAGGTCTCCTCGGATTTTGCGGCGGCCAATGCGAATTCGAGCCATTCCAGATGGCGCGTCAGCGCTGCCGCCGGCGTCATCGCGGGTGCGGCCGCGGGTTGGTCACCGGAATTTCCGGTAGACGTCGCCGGAGAATCGGTCATGTCGAGAAGCTCCCACTGCACCCCCGCGCGCATTGTGCCGAATACCGCGCGGATTCGCGAGTTTTCGGCGCAGCCGATCGCGCACGACTCGTCCTCACCGGAAACCGACAGATCGCGTTGGCGCAGTCAGCGTTGACGCCCCGCAAACACAACGACAATGTCGAGCGGTCATCTTCGGCGCGACCGGCCGGCGTGCTCGGATCGCTTGCCGGTCGCTTCTTCCCCCGGCCGATGACCGGTTCGGCGGCATCGACAACTCGAGAGCGGGGGCCAGGACGAGAGGCCGTGTCAGCCCTGCAGCAGCGGAACCCGGTGGTGCCGACGAACGGTTCAGTCGGTTCGTCCGGCGCGGACTCCGAATCGGTCGGCGGCGCGTGGCTCGCGCTCGCACCCCGTGGGACGCTCCGTGACGTGGAGCTCGCGGGCGCGCGGTTCGACCGGACCGGGCCGGGTCCCGGCTTCGTCCGGCGGCTGCGTGAGACGCGGCCACGGCTCGCGATCGTCCTTGCCCCGCCGGCCGGCTGGGTCGACATGCTCGCCGCGGTGGCCGAGCGCCGCCAACGCTCAAGCCTGCGGATCGTCTATCTGAACGACGCCGCGGGCGTCGCCCAGCGGCTCGAGGCGCTCGCCCTCGGCTTCGACGACGCCCTGCCGATGACGATCGACCCGCGCGAGCTCGTGGGCCGGATCCGGTTGATGCTCGGCGGAAGCCGGCTGCCGCTCGTCGAAGCACGTCATTCCTCGATCGCTCCGGGGATCCAGCTCGACCTGGCAGCCCGGCGCGTGATGAAGAACGGCACGGAAGTGCACCTCCGTCCGAAGGAATTCGACCTGCTGGCGCTCCTGGCGGCGGATCCCGGCCGGGTGTTCACGCGCGAAGAGCTCGTCGACGTCGTGTGGGGTTCCGCCTATCGCGGAAACGTTCGGACAGTCGACGTCCACGTCCGCTGGCTGCGCGCGAAGATCGAGGACCATCCCGCTCAGCCGCGCCACGTCGTGACCGTCCGCGGATCGGGCTACCGGCTCGATCCGGCCGGCGGATAGACGCTCGGGCCAGCCGCGGATCGCACGCTCCGCACCCGCCGCCGTTAATCAACTCTTAACGGCCGGCAAAGGTCCGGTTCATCCGGGCAGCCGAGCCTCCGGTCGTAACGATGGGCCCGAGCCATGCCATTCGGTCGGGCCACGACCACGTCGGGTGCGCCCGGCGTCGCGAGGAGGAAACGTTGACTGTTCGTACGCGGCGCCTCGGCGCCCTGATCCTGGCCACCGGTCTGCTGGCCGCGGCCTGCAGTGGAGCGAGCACACCCAGCCCGTCCAGCGGAGGGGCATCCACGGCGCCAAGCTCGTCCGCCCCCGCGGCGAGCACTGCCCTCTCGGGCACGATCAACATCGACGGATCGAGCACGGTCTATCCGATCACCCAGGCGGTCGCGGAGGAATTCCAGAAGGCGAATCCCGGCGTCAAGGTGACCGTCGCATTCGCCGGCACCGGCGGTGGGTTCAAGAAGTTCTGCAACGGCGAAACCGACATGAACGACGCGTCGCGTCCGATCAAGAAGGACGATGACGGCGAAGGCAAGGCGTGCGCCGCGAAGAACATCGAATACGTCGAGCTCGGGATCGCGACCGACGCGCTGTCCGTCGTGGTCAACAAGGACAACACGTGGGCGACCTGCCTGACGAAGGACCAGCTCAAGAAGATCTGGGACCAGGGCAGCACCGTGACGAAGTGGTCGGATGTCGACCCGTCGTTCCCGGCCGATCCGATCAAGCTCTTCGGCCCCGGCGCCGACTCCGGCACGTTCGACTACTTCACCGAGACGATCAACGGCAAGGCGAAGCAGAGCCGATCCGACTACACCCAGTCCGAGGATGACAACGCGCTTGTCACCGGCGTCGCCGGTGACAAGGATGCGCTGGGCTACTTCGGGTTCGCGTACCTCGAGGCGAACCTCGACAAGATCAAGGCGGTCCAGATCGACGGCGGCTCCGGCTGCGTCGAGCCTTCGGCGGAGAACGTGAACAACGGCACGTACAAGCCGCTCGCGCGACCGCTCTTCATCTACCCCTCGAAGGCGGCCCTGAAGCGACCGGAGTTCGCGGCCTTCGTCCAGTACTACCTGGACAACGTGAACACCTATGTCGACGAGACCGGCTACATCGAGGCTGAGGCGGCCGTCCTGACGAAGTCGAAGACCGACCTCGCCGCGGCGCTCCAGTAACGCTCCTCCTCAGGCGCACCGGCCCGAACTCGGATCGGGTCGGTGCGCCGCGTTCATTCCGGGAGTAGGGTCTCGTCATGACGGCCGCAACGAGCAGTCTCGCCCGGCGAAAAGCGACATCAGAGCGGGTCATCGAAACGCTCCTGTTCCTGGCCGCCGCGCTCGGCGTGTTCACGACGGTCGGCATCATCATCGTGCTGGCCTTCCAGGCCGTCGAATTCTTCGCGATCGTCAACCCGGTCGATTTCCTGACCGGGACGGTCTGGTCGGCCAACATCCAGCCGTACCATTTCGGCGTCCTGGCGCTGGTGGCGTCCACGATGCTCGTTGCGGTGATCGCGCTGATCGTGGCGATCCCGCTGGGCCTCCTCGCGGCGATCTATCTCGCCGAATACGCCTCGATGCGCGTTCGGAATCTCGTCAAGCCGCTGCTCGAGACGATCGCCGGGGTGCCGACGATCGTCCTCGGTTTCTTCGGCCTGACGTTCGTGACACCAAATCTGCTCAAGCCGCTGTTCGGCTCCTCGATCGGAACGTTCAACGGGCTCGCCGCGGGGCTCGTCGTGGGCCTGCTGATCACGCCGCTCATCGCGTCGCTCAGTGAGGACGCGCTGCGCGCCGTTCCGCGCGGCCTGCGCGAGGGTTCGCTGGCGATGGGCGCCACGAAATTCGAGACGACCCGCCGCGTCGTCTTTCCCGCAGCGCTGTCCGGGGTCATGGCCTCCATCATCCTCGCCCTGTCCCGGGCGATCGGCGAGACGATGATCGTGGTCCTGTGCATGGGGACGAGCCCCAAGCTGACGTTCAACCCGCTCGAGAGCGGCCAGACGATGACCGCGTTCATCGCCCAGATCAGCAGCGGCGACACGCCCCAGGGATCCATCCAGTTCAAGTCGCTGTTCGCCGTGGCCCTCGTGCTGTTCGCGATGACCCTCGCGCTGAACCTCGTCAGCAACCGGATCGTCAGCCGCTTCCGGAACGTGTACTGATGACGGCACCGGCCGTCGCCGCTGCGGCGACCCGCTTCGATCCGCGCCTTGCCCAGCGCAAGCTGTGGGGCACGATCTTCCTCGGCGCGTGCATGGTGGCGATCGGGATCCTGCTCGTCTCGCTCGTGCTGCTGCTGATCGACATCCTGCGCGGCGTTCCGTGGCTGGACGCCCAGTTCCTCACGAGCTACCCGTCACGGCGGCCGGCCCAGGCCGGCGTCCTTCCGGCGCTGGTCGGCTCGATCGAGCTGGGCCTGATCGTCGCTGCCGTGACCTTTCCCATCGGCGTGGGCGCCGCGATCTACCTCCAGGAGTACGCCCGCGACTCGACCGTGACGAGGCTCCTCCGGACGAACATCGCCAACCTCGCGGGCGTCCCCTCGATCATCTACGGCATCTTCGGGCTGGCGATCTTCGTGCGAGCCCTGGCGCTCGGCACCTCGATCATGGCCGGCGCGCTGACCCTGTCCCTGCTCATCCTGCCGGTCGTCATCGTGGCGAGCATCGAGGCGCTCCGGGCGGTCCCGAACTCGCAGCGCGAGGGAGCGCTCGCCCTCGGCGCGACGCAGTGGCAGATGGTCCGCGGCTCCGTGCTGCCGGCCGCGGCGCCGGGCATCGTGACCGGGATCATCCTCGCGATGGCCCGGGCGATCGGCGAGGCCGCGCCGCTGATCATCGTGGGCGCGGTCGGCTTCGTCACGTTCCTCCCGACGCCCCTCGCGCCCGGCTACACCGTCCTCCCGATCACGGTCTTCGACTGGGCCTCACGACCGCAGGCGGATTTCCAGGGAATTGCCGCCGCTGCGATCATCGTCATCCTCGTCATCATGGTCTTCCTGAACGTCCTCGCGCTCGTGATCCGGGTGCGCCTCTCGAGAAACATCCAGTGGTAGAGGAGAACCTCGTGATCGATTCCGCCCCGCGCCCGGCCGGGGATCCGCCTGCCGCGGCCGTCGCGGCGGTCCGGCTCGCGGACATGGCCGCCCGTCCCACCGAGGAGCCGGCCGCCCGGAAGACCGCGGTCGAGCTGAAGGATGTCTCGTGCTTCTACGGATCGTTCCAGGCGGTCCGCGACATCAACATCAGCGTGGCCGAGCGCGAGGTGACCGCGTTCATCGGTCCGTCCGGCTGTGGCAAGTCCACGGTGCTCCGGACGATCAACCGGATGAACGACCTCGTGCCGATCTTCCGGCTCGAGGGCCAGATCCTGCTCCACGGCCAGAACCTGTACGACGAGAAGGCGGATCCGGTCGAGGTCAGGCGCCGGGTGGGGATGGTCTTCCAGAAGCCGAACCCGTTCCCCAAGTCGATCTTCGACAATGTCGCGTTCGGGGCCCGGGTCAACGGGTACCGCGGGAACATCCGCGAGCTCGTCGAGCAGAGCCTGCGCAGGGCCGCGCTGTGGGACGAGGTGAAGGACAAGCTCAAGCAGAGCGGGCTGTCCCTGTCGGGCGGCCAGCAGCAGCGGCTGTGCATCGCCCGAGCGATCGCGACCGAGCCCGAGGTCATCCTCATGGACGAGCCGTGCTCCGCGCTCGACCCGCGGGCCACGCTCCAGATCGAGGAGCTGATGGCCGACCTGAAGACCCGCTACACGATCGTCATCGTGACCCACAACATGCAACAGGCCGCGCGGGCGTCGGATCGCACGGCGTTCTTGACGATGGGCGACGATCGTGCCGGGTACGTGGTCGAGCAGGGCCGCACGATGGACATCTTCACGAACCCGAAGAACCAGCTGACCGAGGACTACGTGTCCGGGCGGTTCGGATGAGCGATCCCAAGGCCGAAGGCGGAACGATGACGAACCCTGACCAGCCCAACCGCACCTCCGACGACGCATCCCAGGTCGTCGCGGCCGCCCTGTCCGTGGCCGCCCAGGCGGCCGCCAACTTCGCCGAGACCCACCCGTCGCGGGCCGGGCTCGATGCGGAGATGCGCGAGGTGAAGGACGGGATCCTCCGGATGGGCTCGCTCGTGGAGGACGCGATCCGGGCGGCGCTTGCCGCCCTGATCGGCCACGACGCCGAGGCCGCGAGCCGAGTGATCGCCGGCGACGCCCGGATCAACGCGATGCAGCGCGACGTGTCGTCGCTGATCACCCGGGCGATCGCGACCCAGTCGCCGGTCGCCCGTGACCTGCGCTTCCTCCTTGCCCTCGACCACGTCGGCTACGAGCTCGAGCGAATGGGCGACCACGCGGCGTCCGTGGCCAAGCAGGCCCGCAAGCTCGCCCCCGAGCCACCGCTGAAGCGCTACGTCGACCTGCCGGCCATGGGCGAGCTCGCCGCCTCGCTCGTCGGCGGGATCCTGCGGGCCCTCGTCGACATCGACGTTCCGGCGGCCCGGCTCGTCGCCGCCCGCGACGACGAGATCGACTCGCTCTACCACCGGACGTTCGAAGAGGTCGTCCAGCTGATGCGGGCCGATCCCGGCAACGTCGAGCGCGGAACGCGGATCCTCTTCGCGGCCCACTACATCGAGCGGATCGGCGACCGGGTGACGAACATCGCCGAGGACGTCGTCTTCCTCTCGAGCGGCGAGATCGAGGACCTGAACCCGTGACGGGTGACCCGATCCGCGTGCTCTTCGTCTCGACCGGCGACGCGTCCCGCGGGATCCTCGCGGAGGCGGTCCTGCGCCGGTCCGGCGGCGACCGCTACGTCGTCGCCTCGGCGGGCGTCACCCCGGCGCCGATCGAGCCGACCACTCTGGCCGTCCTCGATGCGGCCGGGATCGACCATGCCTGGGCCGTGTCGGAGCCGGTCGAGGCCTACGCGGGCCAGCCGTTCGACTACGTGATCACCCTGTGCGACGACGCCCGGGCGGTCTGCCCGCTCTTCCCCGGCGCCGACCAGTCGATCCACTGGGGGTACCGCGATCCGTCGGCGACCCCGGGCGACGCCGAGCGACTGGCTGCCTACGAGCGGATCTTCACGGATCTCGGGCAGCGGGTCCGTCAGTTCATGGTGCTCGCCGAGCGACAGGCCGTCGCGAACGCGTGACGGCCACTCCAGTGGCCGCCCGGATCCTCGTCCTGTGCACCGGCAACAGCTGCCGCTCGATCCTCGCCGAGGCGCTGTTCCGGGACCTCGGCGGTGACCGGGTCGAGGTCGTCTCGGCCGGCAGCCGGCCCGAGGGTCGGGTCGATCAGCGAACGATCCGCGTCCTCGAGGAGGCCGGGATCCCGCACGACGGTCTGCGCTCGAAGTCGATGACCGAGTTCCTGGGCCGGGAGTTCGATCACGTCCTGACGGTCTGTGACGACGCCGCCGAGGCGTGTCCGACGTTCCCGGGTCCCGCCGTCCGGACGCACTGGAGCATCCCGGATCCGGCGAAGGCCAGCGCGGGCCAGGCCCAGCAGCTGGCCGTGTACCGGGCCACCCTCGAGGCCCTGCGCGCGCGGACGCGAGCGTTCCTCGCTACCCTCGACGCGTGAGCCCCGCGTCCGATCTCCACCTGTTCCTCCTGCGTCACGCCGATGCCGGCGACCCGGCGGCATGGCGCGGCGACGACGCCGACCGCCCGCTCAGCGAGAAGGGCGAGCTGCAGGCGGAGCGGCTCGGATCGTTCCTCGCCGAGATCGGCTTCCGCACCGACGCGCTGATCTCGAGCCCGAAGCTCCGTGCCCGCCGGACGGCCGAGATCGTCGGCGCGGCGATCGGATCGGCGGTCCGGCTCGACGACCGGCTGGCCGGCGGGTTCGATGCCTCGACCGTGGACGCGATCCTGGCCGATGCGGATCACCCGAAGCGGCCGGTCCTCGCCGGCCACGATCCGGACTTCAGCGAGCTCCTGGCGTGGCTGGCAGGTGCGCACAACCTCACGATGAAGAAGGGCGCGTTCGCACGGGTCGACGTGAAGGGCCCGGTGGCCGGCGGCCGCGCCACGCTCCACTGGCTCGTCCCACCGGACCTGCTCGATCGCGACCGCCGGTAGCGCACCGCTCACCGGCCGGACCGTGCCCGGCCCGCGTGTCCGGATCCGTGATGTCTTCCTGGCTGCGCTCCGGCTCGGCCTGACCTCGTTCGGGGGCCCGATCGCCCACCTCGCCTACTTCCGGCGCGAGTACGTCGAGCGGCGGCGCTGGATCGATCCGGAGGCGTTCGGCGATCTCGTCGCCCTGTGCCAGGCGCTGCCGGGGCCGGCCAGCTCGCAGCTCGGGATCGCGATCGGGACGATGCTCGCGGGCTTCCGCGGCGGGCTCGCGGCGTGGCTTGGGTTCACGGCGCCGTCGGCGATCGCGATGCTCGCGTTCGCCCTCGTCAGCCGATCCGCATCCCTCGCGGACGCGGGCTGGGTCCACGGCCTCGAGCTCGTGGCGGTCGCGGTGGTCGCCGTGGCGGTCGTCGCCCTGGCCCGGGCCCACGCCTGGGAGCCGCGACGGGCAGCGATCGCGATTGCCGCCGGCGCCGTCGCGTTCGCCTGGCCGGTTCCCCTCGTGGGCCCGCTCGTGATCCTCGGCGGCGCCGCGCTCGGGTCGCTGGTCCTGGCACGACCACCCACTCCGGTCGCGCTCGCGGCGGCCGATGCGCCGGCGGAATCTGCGGCGGCACTGTCGGATCGCACGCCGGCGACGCCCGCGCGGTCGCGCCTCGCCCTCGCCGCGCTCGTCGCGTTCATCGTCCTGCTCCTCGGCCTGCCGATCGCGCGCGCGGCGGACGGCCAGGCTGCGGCACTGATCGACACGTTCTATCGATCCGGCTCGCTCGTGTTCGGTGGCGGCCACGTGGTCCTGCCCCTGCTCCACGCGGGCGCGGTCGAGCCGGGCTGGGTCTCGAACGACGACTTCGTCGCGGGGTACGGCGCCGCCCAGGCGGTGCCGGGACCGCTGTTCACGTTCGCTGCCTATCTCGGCGCGGTCTCGGCCCTGCCGCCGAACGGCATCGTCGGCGGCTTGATCGCCCTCGGGGCGATCTTCCTGCCATCGCTGCTGCTCGTCCCGGCCGTGCTCCCGTGGTGGTCCCGGCTCCGCGCCGACCGCGGGATCCGCTCCGCGCTCGACGGGGCCAGCGCCGCGGTCGTTGGGCTGCTCCTCGCGGCACTCGTCCAGCCGGTCGCGACGACCGGCCTGAGATCGTGGCTCGACGCCGGGCTGGCCGCGATCGCCGCGCTCGCGGTGGCGAGCGGCCGAGTCCCCGTGGTCGCGGTCGTCGGCGCGCTCGTCGTCATCGGTCAGCTGCTCGGCTGAACCGCCCGGCGGGCGCCGTGGACGGATGTCCATGCCGGCTGCCACCGCCCGTCCATGGCCGCCTGCCCGCGCGGCGCCGACGATCAGGCCAGCAACCTCTCCGCCGAAGGAGCCATCGAGATGGATCCGCTTCTGCTCTTCGCGGCGACCGTCGTGACCGACGAGTCGCGAGCCCCCTTCGCCGCCGCCCGTTCGCCTGTCGCGCGCCGCTCGATCCCGCAACGCCCGCGCCGCACGGCGCTCGCTGCGGCGCTCCTCCGGCCCACCCGCCGACCCGCCGCGGCCGGCGCCTGATCGCCCCCGCTCACCTACCTGGAGACCACCCGCATGACCCCGCACGCCGCCTACTACGTGATGATCGCGACGGAGCGCGAGCTCCTCGACCGTGCCCGACGCCACCGGTTCGCCGCGCCCCGTCGGCCGCTCGTCACGCGGATCGCCGCCGCTCTCGAATCGCTGATCACTCTGGGCCGTCCCACGACCGCCCAGCCGGTCTAAACAGCGCGCGGCGACGGCAGCGGCGCCTCACGGCCCCATACGCGCGGCCGCGCCGTCCTCGTCCGCGCTGACCGGGAACGGGAGCGCGATCGGATCGGTCGCCAGGCGACTCCGGCCCTCGGCGTCGAACCGATCGAGGCCGAGGTCCGACACGTCCGTGACGTCCGTTCGGCCGATGCCCGCCAGGTCGGCCGCGACGCGGGCGACGGCCGGGCCCCACATCATCCCGTGGCCGCCCGCCGACGCGACGGTCAGGCCGTCGATCACATCGCCGTCGGGGGTCAGGCCGGGCCCCAGGATCGGGAGGTGGTCGGGCGTGAAGTCGATCGTCGCGGCCCAGATCCTGCGCAGCCCGAGCCCGCGGGTCACCGGCACGAAGCCCGCCAGCCGGTCGCGCATCCCCTCGTACATCGCCCAGTCGATCGTGCGCGCCTCGCCGGGCTGATCTTTCGGATCGCTCCAGCCGAACAGGAGCCCGCCCTCCTCGAGCCGCCAGTACAGGCCGGCCCCGATGTCGAACACCATCGGCTGGACGACGGCGAACGCCGCGTTCGGCTCGAGAACCGCCACGGTGTGGCGGACGGCGCCGGCCGGGATCCGGAGGCCGGCCAGACGCCCGATCGCGCGCAGGCTCGGGCCGCCGGTCAATAGGACGCGCTCGGTCTCGATCGGCCCCGCGGAGGTCTCGACCCCCGCGACCCGCCGTCGGCCCCCGGCGCCCTCCTCGGTGCGAAGACCCGCGAACGCCGTCCGCTCGCGCAGCTCGACGCCCAGCCGCGCCATCGCGAGGCTGTATGCGCGCACATTGCGGGGCGGATCGATGTGGCCGTCCGTGGCGAGGAAGCTGCCGCCGCGCTGGCCGGCCGCCGAGAGCGCGGGGATCCGCGCCGCGGCCTCCGTCGGGGACAGCCACTCGACCGCGAGACCCTCCCGGCGCTGCATCGCGACCCGCTCGAGCCCGGCCCGCTCGTCGTCCTCGGTCACGGCGAGGATCAGGTAACCGAGCTCGCGGAAGCCGGAATCGGTGCCGAGCTCCGCGGGCTGGCGCCGGTAGAAGTCGATCGACCAGCGGCCGAGGGCCACGGTCGTCGGCGTCCCGCCCTGCGCTCGGACGATCCCGGCCGCCCGGCTGCTCGCACCGTGACCCGCGACGTCGCGTTCCAGGACGACGACCCTGCCGAGGCCGTGCTCGCGCGCGAACACGCTCGCCCAGCCGCCCACGGTGCCCGCTCCGACGATGACGAGATCGGCGCGATCCGCGGCAGTCACAAAGCGAGGATAGGCGGCGGTCGAGGGAGTGGTGGGCCCCCGGACGTCACGGCGGAACCTTCAGGCGCGGGTCGTCGCGGCCGGTGGCGCGCCAGGGTCGCCGTCGAGGGCGGCCGCCTCGACGCAGACCGCAACGACCCCCAGGCGCTCGAGCCGGCGGAACGTGGGACGGCGCCGGACGGTCCAAGCCGCGACTTCGAGCTCGGCGGTTCGGGCACGCTCGACGGCGCGCCGATCGAGCGCGTGCCACTCGACCGAGATGCCCCGGCAGCGGAGCTCGACCGCCGCGGCGATGGTCGCGGGTGATGCATCGCGAGCGTTCAGCCAGCGCGGCCAGCGCGGTGCGTAGCCGGCGATCCGCTCGAGGGCCGCGGGAACGAACGAGGACACGACCGCCCGCTCGAGCGCCGGCCCGCGACCCGCGACGAGGTCTTCGAACGCCGCGCGACCCGGATCGCCCTTCAGCTCGACATCGAGGAAGGCGCGACGCGGGATCGCCGTCAGCGCCGCCGCCAGGGTCGGGATTTCGAGTGCCTCGAGCTCCGGGCCGCCGAGCGCGTCCACGCGCCGATCGTCGCCATGGACCCGGAGCAGCGTGTCGTCGTGGTAGCACACGGCGACGCCGTCGCGAGCGACCTGGACGTCGAACTCGAGCCCGTCGCAGCCGGGGACCGCGAGCGCCGCGAGGAAGGCCGGGATCGTGTTCTCGGCCGCGCGTCGCCAATCGCCGCGGTGGGCGAGTCGGAGCGTCCGGCCCGCGCCGGGTCCCTGCCCGCGACCGGCCATCAGCCGACGGTCAGCTGCGCCGAGAGGCCGAGGTGATCCGACGGGTAGAGCCC
>Ga0081539_10004456_pt1 | contig 15446 bp, 5 predicted proteins | sample TabmetS4T2R2_FD_71023 | JGI IMG/M metagenome (GOLD analysis project Ga0081539, IMG submission 71023) | Tabebuia heterophylla rhizosphere microbial communities from the University of Puerto Rico - S4T2R2 | ecosystem: Host-associated > Plants > Roots > Rhizosphere ...
AGATCAAGGAAGCCGATGAGCTCGAGCTGTTGCCGTTGAAAGTCAGCGTGCGTGTGCGCGGGCTGCAGGTGCATAACAAGTCAGTGGCAGAAGCCCACGCCGGACAGCGAACGGCAGTAAATCTCGCCGGCATTGACACGGTGCAGATCGAGCGCGGGATGGTGCTTGCGCCGCCCAGTCGTTTGCGGCCGACGCAGATCGTCGATGTTTGGATCGATGTGTTGCCTGGTGCTCCGCGCGCGGTGCGTTCGCGTTCGCGAGTTCGGTTTCACATCGGCGCGACGGAAGTGTTGGGACGTGTGCGTGTGTTGGAGGAAGGTTCGCAGATAGAGCCAGGGAGTGGTGGTCTGACGCAGTTGCGGCTGGAAGTGCCGGTAGTCGCAGTGCATGGCGATCGTTTTATTTTGCGGAGCTACTCGCCTGCGGAGACGATCGCTGGCGGAGTGATTGTCGATCCGTTTGCGACGAAGCATCGCGCTCGTGAGCTGCACCACGCGCTGGAATTACTGCATTTGTTAATGCGTGACGAGCGGGTCGCGAAGTTTGCAGGTTTCGTGCGTGCTTCAGGTGTTCGCGGTGTGAGGCTCGCTGATCTTGCGGCCGCGACAGGTTGGACCAACGAAGTGCTTGCTGCCGTGGCTGCGGAAGTTCAGCAGGTGCTCGAGGTTGGCGGACTGTATATGGCGCGCGATAGTTTCGATCGTCTTACAGCCGCTCTCGTGGATGAGTTGGACCGGCACCACAAACGTGAGCCGCTCGCGCGTGGAATGTTACGCGAGACGCTGCGAGAGAAAGTGTTCACACACTCCGCGGCCGAGTTATTTAGCGGCGTGCTGGCGCGGCTCGAAGCGGACGGGCAAGTCGTTTCTGAAAAAGACATTGTGCGTTCAAGCGCGCACAGTGTGGGGCTGTCAGATAAGGATCTGGAGCTCAGCAAGCGAATCGAACAGATCTACCTCGCGGCTGGAGTCGAAGCGCCGTCGCTCGACGATGCAATGACGAAAGCAAACGTCGCAGCGCCGCAACGTGCGCAAGCTCGTAAGCTGCTGCAACTGTTGCTCGACGATCGCAAGCTCGTGCGGATCCAGGGCGACATGTTCATGCATTCACAAACGATCGAGGATCTGAAAACCAAACTACATACTTACGCGTCGCAACACGAACCCGAACGCCTGATCGACGTCCCCGCATTCAAAGATCTCGCGGGCGTCTCACGCAAATACGCCATCCCTCTCCTCGAATACTTCGATCGCGAACAGGTCACACGCCGCGCCGGGGACAAACGCCTCATCCTAAAACCGCGTTAGCCAGAAAAAGCACAGAAAGCACAAAAAATTGTTTTGCGCCTTTTGTGGCTAATTATCCTGTTTCAGCGAAACGAAATGGCGTAAACTCACATTCTTAATCGAAGGACCACTCCTCGCAATCACAGGCAGAAGTACTCATCGTGAAGGACTATCACGTCAACATTTACTACAGTGAGAAAGACGAAGGGTATGTGGCAGACATCCCCGATCTCGAGATCTACTCCACACCTTCTCAAACTGCCGCGGACGCACTGACCCAGGTCCAGCAGGCAAAGGAGCGCTGGCTTGCCACAGCCATCGCCGACCAGCGCACGATTCCGGAGCCTTCTTATCACTCGCACTTACAACCCGACGAAAGTAAACGGCTCTCAACAACCCGCAGAAGCCCAGCCGCTCAGCGAGGACCAACCGTCCTACGAAGACGATCTCGAGTACATCAAGAAGCGCCTGGCCGCGCGTGAATGCATTCTCTTCCTCGGCTCGGCGATACACGTGCCGCCTCCGCCCGAGCTTACGCAGTACCAGTACTCGCCAGACAAAGCACCGCCGGTCGGCAGCCAGCTATCAAAAATCCTGGCCGAGAAGTGTGACTATCCAGGCGCTGATTGGTGGAACCTGCAAAGGGTCTCGCAGTATTTCGAGACGGGGACAAAGAGTCGCTTCCGCCTCGTCGAAGAGATCAAAGACGCCGTTCACCTGAATCGCGAGCCTTCTCCGATCCTGCGCATGCTCGCGGACCTCGAGTTCCCAATCGTGATCACCACCAACTACGATCATCTTTACGAGAAGGCGCTCGAACAAAAAGCTAAAGCCGAGAACATCAAGGAGCCGTACGAAGTCAGCGTCTACAATCCGAATATCAACAACAAGGTGAAGACTGTTGATTGTCCTCGCACTCCGGATCCGAAGAAGCCTTACATTCTGAAGATACACGGCGACGTTGATACGCCGGAATCGATTGTTCTCACTGACGAAGACTACATCCAGTTTGTACTGCGCATGAGCGACAAGCCGCCGTATCATCCGTTTGGCAACAACGTCCTCGCGCATCTGATGAAGTGGCCCACCCTCTTCGTCGGGTACAGCCTGATGGATTACAACCTGCGTCTACTCTTCAAGACGCTGCGCTGGAAACTGGATGCCGCGCGCATTCCCCCAAACTACTCGGTCGACAAGAAACCGGATGTTCTCATTCGCGACGTCTGGGAAAACCAGCGACGCTACGTCTCGTTCATCGTGCTCAACCTCTGGGATTGCATTCCCGAGCTGCATGACGATCTGCGCAAGGCACAACCACAGTGACGACGACTATCGCGCAAAACACGACGCCGTTGCCCGAGATACCGTATCGCGGCATCGAATCGTTTCGCTATGTCGATCAGCGCGTGTTTTGTGCGCGTGAAGAAGAGACGTGGGATTTGTTGAGCAACATCCTGATCAATCGCGGCGTGTTGCTTTACGGTGATTCCGGCGCAGGCAAGTCGTCACTCATCAATGCTGGTCTGATTCCGGCGGCAATCAAAGAGAACTTGTATGCGCATCGTCTGCGCGTCCAGCCGCGACACGGGCGCGAGATCAAAGTCGAGCGTATCTCGACGGAGACTTACGAAGGTCCACCATATCTTCTTTGTGACCTCGTCGATCCTGCTGCGACTGACGATCACGCGCAGAGTTTCGAAATCTCTCTCGATGAGTTTTACAAGCAACTCGATCGACTGCGCGGCCGGGCCGTCGATGAGCCACGCCCGCTCCTGATCTTCGACCAATTCGAAGAGTTCATCACACTGTTTGAAGAAGGTTCACAAGACGGTCCGGTAATTCAGAAGAACATACTCGACATGCTCACGTCCCTGCTTCAGGACGAAGGCTTGCCCGTCAAGCTGCTCTTTGTTTTCCGGGAAGAGTACCTGGCGAAATTGAATATTCTCTTCAAAGCAGCGCCGGAGTTGCTGGACCAGTATGTCCGGCTCCTGCCGCCGCGTGTTGAAGAAGCTGAGCAGATCATCCTCGCGCCGTTTGTCGATGAAGAGTTGAAAGAGAGATTTGCGACGAAACCAAATCACGTCAGGGAGCTGGAGGGACTCGCAAAGCGGATCGCGCCACAGATTCAGCAACGCAGCGAGAATGGCTTCATCAACCTCACCGAGCTGCAAATCGTGTGTCGTAAGTTGTGGGAATCACCTGATCCGGCGAAGTACTTTCAGAGCAACGGCTCCGACATTCAAAAAGTCCTCGAAGGTTACTGGGTCGACGCACTGAAGAACCTTCGCGATCTGTACGAGCCCTCGATCGCTTTGCTAGGCCACATGATCACATCGACCAACACGCGAAACATAGTTTCCGAGCCTGATCTGAAGTTTTTCGAGAAAGACAACTTCTCGGAAAATCAGATCACCAGGGCTTTGAACGGTCTCGTCGATAGCAAGCTGGTGCGGCGTGAACCGCGACACAAGATCTATTTCTACGAGATCGTCAGCGAGTTTCTGGTTCCCTGGATACGCGAAAAGAAAGCCGCTCGAATCGCGCAGATCGAAGCAGAGCGACTCGCAGCCGCAACCAGACAGAAGCTGCAACGGGTTCAGAAAGAGAGGCGTATCCTGATGGTCCTTGGCCTCGTGCTGCTGGCGGGACTCGTCGTGTCAGGGCTTCTGTACCTGCGTGCGAATCGTTTGCAGGCTGAGCTCGCGAAGGAGAAAGATCGCGTTGAGAATCTCGTCCGACTCCTGAACCATCTGACGAGTTCGGATCCGAAGGAACGTCTCGACTCCGTAAATGGATTGATCGATCTGGATAAAAAGGGTGGCCTGCCGCGCGACCTCGTTCCCGTAATCGTAGCCGTTACCGCGAATGAAAAAAATTCGGACATCTCATACGCAGCGAACTATTTTTTCAACTCACTGAAAGAGCTCAGCGAAGTTCAGCCGACCAACTCCGAGTTAACCAATTCCATCATCGCTACCGCAGAGCAGAAGAACACCGTGCTGACTGAAAGTAGACCGGTCGCGGCCCAACCGCCGCGGGTCTACTTCCAGCTCGCGAGCAACACGCAGCGTGATCGTGCAGACAAGATCGCCGGCGCTTTGCGGGCCATCGGGTTTATCGTTCCGGCTTATGAAGTGGTTGAGAAGGGAACGCCGGGAAATAATCAGTTGCGTTATTACAAGACTACAGACGATTCCGATCAGGATAACCAGGACAATCGTGACAAAGCACTCGCGAAGGTGCGTGAAATAGACGGTCAGGGCTGGGCGTTTTATCCCCTCCCGCCTGCCTCTTCAGTCCGGTCAGGCACGATGGAATTATGGTTTGCAAACGATGCAGCGCCCAGTCCCTCGCCGAGTGTAAGTCCATCAGTCGGACCAGACGTCACCCTGAAACTCACCTTCCAGAACGAGCAAGGTTACCCCGTGCCGGTCGACAAGCCACGCGTTACGCTCGAACAGGTTCCCTACACAGGGAACTCCCTCATAGTGAGGGCGACCTCTCTAAAAGCCGCACCGGGGAACTACAAACTGTATGTGATGGTAGACGGATACCGGCTCTACGAGGCTGCGATAGTGCTGCAAGACGCTGAAGTAAATCACGTCGTAATCCTGAAACCCACCCAGCGCGCGACAACCCCGTCGGTTCGTCAGTCAAACGAGTTCTGATGTCACTGTAAGAGCGGCGCTCCGCCGGTTCACGAAGCCCTACACTTAAACTTTTGTATTGACAGTGGTCCAACACGAGAGTAAAGTCCGCTCCACTTTCTCCCCCGCTCACTCTTACCTGGTTCTTTGCGTTACCAGGAGGTAAATTCGCATGAGACTCACATATCCCTTACTTCTTCTAGTCATCATTGGTTTATTCGCCGGCACGGTTTTAGTAGGTCGCAATGCGCTAACCGCACCCTCGATGGCGCCTGAAAATGGACCAGTGCGGATGATTCGGTTTGTGCTCTCCAATGATGGACTTTATCCGCGGCGTCTGCAGGTCGATCAGGGTCGAGTAAACATTGCCGTCGAAGATAAAACTGCTGCCTCAGCAGGCTTGGTTATTGAGTCAATCATCGACAATCAACGCACCCGCGTCAGTCAAATCAGCCGCCGTGATGAGCGACGTGGCCGAGCTCTGATCAGACTGACTCCCGGGAAATATCTCGTTTCAGATGCGAGCCAGCCCAGCCACACAGCCGAGCTGATCGTTAATCCGTAAGCCAACGTTGCCCTGAACTCATAGCGGGCGTGTTCGCCCGCGCGTGTTTCGTTCCAGACACGGAGAAGTGACATGAAGCCGAGAAAAATTGTTTTCACTTCCCTCTTCATTCTCGCGAGCTTTGTGCTGGGCCACGCGCAATCGAGTCAGTACGACAAAGGCACTCCCCCTCAGCATGCAGCCGGGCTTTCCGCGCCGGGCAGTTATGTTTCAACTGAACTGGGCATGGTGAATCTGAGTAACGGCGGACTCAATTTCAATATTCCACTCAGCACCGTCGGGGGTAGGGGAAATGTCTCCTTCCCGTTAATGCTTAGCTACAGCAGCAAGGTTTGGTCAGCGAGCCTGGACGTCGACATTGAAAGGGAAAGTGGGATCGAACAGTCAGTCGCGTATGCGGATTATGACAACCATAGTACTTTCGGAGGCGCCGCGGCGCCGGGCTGGTCACTTGGCGCCGGAGTTTATCTCAGCAGCACGATCGTCAGAATCCAGAAAATTACGAGTGGGCCGAGCGTAGGTTGCTATACCTACGGCCTGCATAAGCTTACCCTGAATCTTCCTGATAAAGGCGAGATCGAATTCCGGGACGATTCAACCAATGGTGCACCATTAGCCCTGAACTGCAACACGCAGCAAACAGCGAGTCGCGGAACGCGCTGGCACGCTACTGATGGCTCGGGCGCGATCTTCATCAATGATGTGGAAAATGGAGTGGGCTTGTTTCCGAGCCCGAACCTCAGCGGCACAATCATCTTCGCCGATGGTACTCGACTGGGCTCCACGACCAGCGGCGCGATCGTCGATCGAAACGGTAACCGCATCAGCTTCACCGCCAGCGGCTTTAGAGATCAACTAGGCCGGGATATCACGATTCAATACGGCGTCAATGATCCAAATAACCCGTCACTGGCATTGGCAGCGCTGGTAACGATTCCGGGCTATCAGGGCGCCCCTCGGTATTACAAAATCAAAACCGGCATCATGAGTCAGAACTATCGCAGCGACGTTAACCCAACACTTCCGGTAATCACGGGTGATTGGGATCCCGAAGGCTGGGCGTATAACTGGGGGACTGCGACCCGGTTGTTTGCGAAGTCATACGGACTTTACGCGCAACGCCTTGATGATCGTGAAGTGTTGACCGAAGTGGTGTTACCCGACGGACGCGCTCTCAAATTCAAGTACAACGAATTTGGCGAAGTGGCTGAGGTCGAGCTACCGACCGGCGCGAAGATTCAGTATGACTATGATTACGCCTCTAATCTCCCCTCCGGAAACTCGCCCAACTGGGAGACTGGGACGAATGGCTTCGGCAATGGAATCGCAACTGACGTTAAGTGGATTGATCGCGCGGTCAAGATAAAGCGGACCTATGCGGACGGTATGAACCTTGAAGGTACGTGGCTCTTTGGCTATAGCTCAGCTACGGTTGGAGGTGTTAATTATGCCGCGACCACGGTAACCTGCAACTCCAACACCTCGGAACTATTATCGAAGCAGCGACATATATTTCTTCCCGCGGGCAGATACACTGAACCATACGCGGGTCAAAGTGTTCACGACGGCACTCACTACACGCTCTGGTCCACTGGCGTAGAATGGCGCACGGAAACGATCGACGCTGCCGGAAATGTGCTGGAGGCAAGTGAACAGGACTGGACACAGCGTGCGCCTGTCTCGTGGTCGAGTTATCCGCAGGAGCAACCCGCAAACGATAACCGCGTTAATCAAACACGTAGCTTCTTTGAAACCGGTCTGATGGGTAAAGTCGAGATGTTCTACGACCAGTACAACAATCCCATCGAGGTCAAGGAATACGACTTCGATCAAACGTTGAAACGGCGGACGGTGACGACCTACCTGGCGCTTCATGCAAACGGCTATAACTATCAAACCAACGACTCGATTCACCTGCTGCATCTGCCGGAAACACAAACTGTTTACGACGGCAATGGGAATCAGAGGGCAAGGACGATTACTGAGTATGACGTCTATGCCAATGATGGTGATCGCGACGCGCTGTTGAACTATTCTTTAGTCAGCCAGCATGATGCCAGTTACGGAACCGCGAAGATCACGCGCGGCAATCCGACCCGCGTCGGTAGCTGGCTCAATACCACCGGAACTTACATCTACACCTATCCTCGCTATGACGTCCTCGGTAATGTGGTAGCGATCAAAGACGCACGGGGCAACGTGAGCACGCTCAGTTTTGCCGATGATTTCGGGGACGGCAGCAATCCGGGCAGCCCTACGCAGAACCCTGTGACGCCGACGTATGCCTTGCCGACACTGTTGACGAGCCCGCCACCGCTTCCGGGCGCGCCGGTGCACACGGCGCGTTCGCAGTATGACTATGCCACGGGTCTAGCAACGGGTTTTCGCGACCGGAATAATGTGATTACGCAGACGATCTATAACGACGCTTTCAACCGGCCGACGCAGGTGATAGCGGCGTTAGGCATCTCGGGAGTGCAAAGTCGTACCTTGATGTACTACGCGCCGGTGGTGACGCCCTTCGGCATCACGTTGGCTCGTAATGATGTCCTTACCGCCCGCGATCAAACGGTGTTTACTGACAGCGAGCTACGGTCATGGACGGTTACGGATGGGTTTGGCCGGACGAAAGAATCCTGGTCGCGCGATCCACAGGGTGATGTAAAAGTGAGCACGATCTATGACGCCTTGGGCCGTGCAAAAAAGGTAAGTGACCCGTTTCGGCCGGCGCTTGGTGAGAATGCGGCTTATACGATCACCGTTTACGATCTGCTCGGAAGAATTAAAACCGTAAGTACACGTGACACGGCTACCGTTACTAGCAGCTACGTGGCTAACACGGTGACAGTCACGGACCAGGCCGGCAAAGCACGAAAGAGTGTGACAGACAGCCTGGGCCGGTTGATTGAAGTGTACGAAGACCCAAATGGATTGAATTATCAGACAACGTACAGCTACGACGTGTTAGACAATCTAGTGAAAGTCGAGCAGGGCAGTCAGCAGCGGTTCTTCATGTACGACTCGTTGAAGCGATTGATGCGCGCCGATAATCCGGAACAGGAGACTCTCAGCACGTTGAATATCACGGATCCGGTAACGAGCCACAGTAACTGGTCAGTTAAATACGAGTACGACAGTAATAACAATCTCACCTCGAAAACTGATGCGCGTGGCGTCGTCACTGAAAACAGCTATGACGCATTGAATCGGCTCACCACAGTTTTGTATCGCATCAACGGCCAGCCTGATCCAAACACAGGAGATATTCAGTATCTGTACGATAATGCGGCCTATGGGAAAGGACGGTTGTGGCTGACTTATCGGTGGGGCGCGAAGCCGTCGCACACGGCTGTGGGCCAGTACGATGCCGCAGGCCGCGTGAAGCAGTTTTACAACTTGTTCGGTGACGGACAAGGTGGTTGGTCGGCAGGTTACGAAGTCTATCGCAACTACAATCTGGCGGGACAAGTTACCTATCAAAAGTATCCGTCGGGCCACACGGTTGATTATGCTTATGATACCGCCGGGCGCACCAGCGGTTTTACGGGCAAGCTGGGTGATGGCGTCACGCGTACGTATGCGTCTTCATTCATTTACAACGCGCGCAGCCAGGTGACGCAGGAGCTATTTGGGACACAAACGCCGCTTTATCACAAGCTGCAATACAACGGTCGCGGGCAGTTGTGGGACGTGCGTGTGTCAACTAATCCGGACGTCAACGGCAGTATGAATCGTGGCGGGTTACAGTTCTTTTACGATAGTAGTTTGGGTTACGGGACCAGCGGTCCGGACAACAACGGGAATGTGCTCTTCGCCAATACCTACACTCCCGAGGACGAACAGGATCTTCATTGGGCCATCCACCGGCAGAGCTACGCTTACGAATCGTTGAATCGGCTGAAGTCGGTGACGGAATATTTTGTCAATTATGCACAGCCGCAGTCGCAGCAGTATGTGCAGACATACGATTACGATCGCTGGGGCAATCGCACCATCGGCGCCCAGACGGCGGGCGCAGGCATCAACAACAAGGCGTTTGCAGTCGAGACCGTAAGGAACCGGCTGTATTCGCCTGGCGATGTGGCGCTTCCTGATAATCAACGACGAATCATGTATGACAAAGCCGGTAATCAGATCAAAGATACGTATACGGGCTATGGCACGGCGACGTTTGACGGTGACAATCGAATAGTTGCCATTCAGGACAAGTTTGCCGGTTCCTCAAGCTACACCTACAACGCGCAGGCGCAACGGGTCCGGCGCCGGATCAACAACCAGGAGACATGGCAGATCTACGGTATCGACGGTGAGTTGGTGGCGGAGTATGCGGCCAACGGCGCACCGAGCGCGCCGCAGAAGGAATATGGGTATCGCGACCAGCAGTTATTGATCACAGCCGAGCCGGGTGCGGCGCAGAATGTGAGTTGGACCAACACGGCTGGCGTTTCGGTCAATGGCAACAGTCTGACGAAGACGGCGGCGACGGGCTGGGGAAATGCGGGCGCGTCATCGACGCAAAACATCGCGGCCGGAGATGGCTATGTGGAAGTGACCGCCACGGAAGCGTCAACCGCTCGGCTGTTTGGCTTCAGTCACACGGACGCGAACCAGAATTGGACCACGATTGATTTTGGCATTGATCTGGATCTGAGTGGCTCGCTCTACGTGTTCGAGTCTGGCAACAATCGCGGCAGCTTCGGGCTATACGCGCCGGGCGATAAATTGCAAGTCGCGATTGTGGGCGGCGTGGTGAAGTACAAGAAGAACGGGACCGTCTTCTACACGAGCAACGTAACGCCGACGTATCCGCTGGTGGTTGATACGGCGCTACATGGCAATGGCAGCACGTTGTCGAACGTGGTGCTTAATGCCGCGCGCTTGCAGTGGCTGGTCCCTGACCACCTCGGCACGCCGCGTATTATCCTCGATCAAACCGGCACGCTCGCCAACCTGAAACGCCACGACTATCTCCCATTCGGCGAAGAGCTCTCTGCCGGCGCCGGCGGCCGCACCACAGCGATGGGCTACGTGGCGGGTGACGGCGTGCGCCAGCAGTTCACCGCAAAAGAACGGGATAGTGAGACCGGGCTGGATTACTTCGGCGCAAGATACTTTGCATCAACTCAGGGGAGATTTACGACTGTCGACCCATTTGCTGGAAGTGGTCGAGCGACAACACCTCAAAGTTGGAATCGGTATGCTTACGTACTGAACAACCCGTTGCGGCTTCTTGACCCCACGGGACTTATTGACGTAGAAGCAACTGAACAAGAAAAAGCGAAACGGGTTGTGAAGCCCGTAGAAGATAAAGTTATCGAGCAACGATTGACTGAAATCCGTAAGAATGCAACGCCGCTGGCTCCCGGGGAAATTTCAAAACCGACTAGCCTAGAAGTGATCAAAGGTGAACAAATCAAGTTAGATAATGCGACAGTGCAAACTCCGACTAGTGAGTTCGAAGTCCAGTATGGTTACATGCAAACGGTTGCGGTGGTTGTTCTGGACCAACGTAAAAACATTATAATTAGTCCTGACCTGAACGTGACTGAATTCGCTACTCCGGACAAGGACAGCCCAGACGCAAAGCTTCTTTACGAGGCAAATAGGGCTGAAACTACAAACGGAGTAAAGATCGAACAACAGCCAAATGGAGCCTTTTACGATGTGCAACTTAGATCGCTAGATCCCAACAGACGGTTGATGGATATTAAAACGAACCAGGATGCGGTAGTGAAATCTGGGAACACCAACTTGTTTATGGTCCAAAAAAATCAGGTTCGGATGGATGATGCAAACAGGACCATTACCTTCACACCGGGCACTATAAGGAAGTTTTGAATTAGAGCGTCTTCCAAACTCCACTGGCACAGGACAAGCGGATGATCACGAAAACATTTTGTTAGAAGGGATAGGGGTAATAATGAAAGCCAGACTAATTACGCTGCTCATCATCCTTTTCGCTTTCGGTTCGGTTGCTAAATCAGAGGCTCGCGGTTTGATAAAAAACGCCGCCGATCTAGCCGTGACGGATCTGCGGATTGAAGGCACGAACATCAATAAGTTGCTGGCCAAAATCGCCTATAAGTACAACGTCCCAATCAGCTTAGAGGTCGCGACTGATGAAGATCTTTTAAAGAGCACGAGTCTAACGGTTCAACTCAAAAAGGGAACGCTTGCTGACGTTTTCGACGCTATTGTCAAACAGAAACCTTCTTACACGTGGGAGACTAGTGATCGCACTATCAAAGTATTTCCTAAGAGTGACTATAGAGATCCCTTATTGCAGACATTGTTGGAAATAAAAATTGCTCATGTCAGTGTCCGAAAATCAACGGTGAAACTGAATTTTAGACAGGCACTCACTCACAGTTCAGAGCTTAAAGTTCTATTAGGAAGTTATGGTGTGCGTCCGCTCAATGAGGGATTCTCTCCTCCTGACTTTGAAACCTTTGGCGGTGATTTCTCGCTGGATCTTGAAAACATGTCTGTGAGATCGATACTAGATAGCATCATTCAGACCACCAGGACAAAGTACTGGTTCATTAAGCGCGACGAAGAGAGTAAGGAATTTTTCTTGATTAACTTCTAGCGTGGGTTTTGTGCCAAAGGTAAACAATTGACGCCGACAATTCACCGCAGAGGAACGGGATAGTGAGACGGGACTGGACTTTTTTGACCTGCTTTTCTTCGGGCGCAAATTTTGAAATGGCTTCGAACTGAAGCATAGATCGCCATCGGGGCCACGCTCATCGGCACCGAAGATCAACACATCTGCACTCACCTGTAGAGCGACCGTACAGGATGTTCTAGGTCGTCATTCTGGAGAGGGATGTTATGAGGAACTATTTAATACCAGTTCTAATTACGGCGCTACTCGCAGAGGTAATTACCTCGTGGTGGGTTTGGACGAGTTGGCCGTTTGATACACTAGATTTGCTTTACCGCGGATCCTTTGGGTTTATGAAGCGGAAAGATTTGTTCCGTGGCTGATCAGCGTCGGCAGCATAACTTTGATCCGATTACTTGTCGGATAACACCGTCGGCGCAAACTTTTGTCTGACTTCCACAGCGATCTTGGACGGTGACAATCGAATAGTTGCCATTCCGGACAAGTTTGCCGGTTCCTCCACTTACACCTCCAACGCGCAGGTGCAACGAGTACACACCGTGGAGTCTTCGGGTATATCTCACGAGTCGTGAAATGAACGAAAGAGAACTCCTGCAACCACAAACCGACCGGCTTCACGTCTTCATCAGCTCGCGCATGCAGGAACTCGAGGATCTCCGTGCCAGCCTGCGCCAAAAACTTCAGAGTCTTGGCATACAGGCGTTTGTTTACGAGGTTGAACTAGGTGCACGCCCGGACGATCCGGAGACAGTGTCGCTGCTCGAAGTAGAGCGAACAGATGTTTTTGTGTTGGTGATTGGCGAATCCTATGGCGAGATTACGGAGCGGGAATATGACAGGGCACGAGAATTAAGTAAGCCGTGCCTGGTTTATGAACGGCTCGGCAGACCGGGTACCGATGAGAAGTTACAGCGCTTTCTCGATAAGGTTTCGGGACCTCGCGGAGTGCCAAGCCGGAGCACGTTTAAGAATGCGGTCGATCTCGCGGACAAGGTTGCGAAAGATGTTCAGGGATGGCTTATGAGAGAGTACCGCCGCCTTTCTGCCGAACTTAAAGCGTTGTCCGAGTCCTCGCGGCGCACGGTGAAAATTGAAGACAGCCTGAAGAGGTTAGCTGCCAGCACGACCCAGTCACTCCCGAGCGGTAATTCATCTGACTTACTTGCGTGGCAATTGCGACAGTGGTTTGAGGCGCTCGAGTATCCGCTCGATGTAGAGCCCCAAACCGGGCCGGACTATACAGATCTAATAGTTCGTATTCCCGAGCGTCGGAAGTTCACGCGGACGCTGGTCAGGGCCATAGCTGGTGAGATTCAAAGTCCGGACGTCGACCTGGCCCAGGCCGCTGCCAAAGAAAAGTCTTTGGACGAAGTGTGGTTAGTTTCTCTCCGCCGTGTCAGTCCGGCGGCTAAAGAAGCAGCAGCTAAGACAAACGACTATGTGCGCGTGTACATCCTTGATGAGCTGATCGAGGAAGACGTTGACTTTGATCGCTACTTCGAATGGTTAGACACTGAGGTTCAAGCCGCCGACATCGATCGCTTTTATGTTCCCTTGGCCGTCACTGTCAACGAAATTGACGCCGCCGGCACTCTTCGTTCCAACAGTACCCACGAGGACATTTCCAACTATGTTGATCAGTGGATGGAAGACACTGACGGAGAACACTTGAGCTTACTCGGTGAGTTCGGCACGGGTAAGTCATGGTTTGCTCTCAAGTATGCTCACGACATGGTTGCCAGATATCGAGAGGCTCAAAAACGTGGCCTGACGAGACCACGCGTGCCGCTTGTGATCCGCCTCCGTGAATATGCGCGCGGGTTCAAAGACGTCGGCGCGTTGTTGACCGAGTTCGTGTTTCGAGAGCATCAAGTCAACATCCGCAGTTTCGCTGTTCTCGAAACTCTCAACCGGATGGGGCGCTTGCTTTTTATCTTCGACGGCTTTGACGAGATGGCCGCGCGCGTGGACCAGCAGAAGATGGTTGATAACTTCTGGTCTTTGGCGTCCGTCCTCGGCCCCGGCTCCAAAGCTATTTTGACCTGCCGTACTGAGTATTTTCAGTTTGCTAAACAGGCGCGCGAAGTATTGAGCGGTAATCTGCGCGGCAGCTCGATGAAGGAATTATTCGAAACCACGCGCTTCCAGGTTGCGTCGCTCGAGATGTTCGATGAAGCGCGGCTCAGAACAGTGCTTCGGCGGCGTTCAAATGATGAAAGGTTGATTGAGGCAGTGCTGTCGAATCAGAGACTCATTGATCTTGGACGGCGGCCGGTGATGGTCGATCTCTTGATTGAAGCGATGCCGGCGCTCGATGCAGAGAACGCCGATCTTGCGAAAGTCTACTACCAGGCCGTGCAGCGCAAGATGGAGCGGGATATCAGTCTCGGGCGCACCTTTACGTCGATGGCCGACAAGATATTTTTCATGTGCGAGATCTCTTGGGAAATGCTGTCGACTAAGGAATTGAAGATCAATTACAAGCAGATTCCCGATCGAATTCGTGAGTACTTTGGACCACGCGTGGCCACGGCAGAGGAAGATCATTGGCGCCACGATCTGCTCTCGCAGACAATGCTCGTTCGAGACGATGACGGATATTACCGGCCGGCCCACAAATCTCTGATTGAGTTTTTCTCGGCGTACAAATTAGCGGCCGCGATTGGCGCCCTTAAAGACGAATATGTTGAAGCGGCCCGGAAACATGCAAACGTCAATAAAAATCTTCAGCCGACGGAGCAGCAATGGTCCGTATACTTCCGTGCGACCCGTGGTGACGGACAGGTTATTGCTCCCCTCGCACGTTTCGCTAAGGAGTCAATCGAAGAGCTCGAAAAGACATGGGCGCGAGTCGCACTCGACGATGCGACACGTGAATTTATTCTCTTGCTGTGTGGACAAGGCGCTCTATTACGTTACGTCAAAAACCAAACTTCATCGGATGAGATTGCGAGCAAAGTTGCAGCTCGAGCGTTGACGTTGGCGGCATTTTCGGGAGATTTACAAGGAGCTGACCTCGCAGGAACGATCGTAAGTGGCTGTCACTTGCGCAACTGTAACCTGAGCAACGTCGATCTTTCCCGTTCATCATGGCGCGACGGAAGTTTTGGCGAAGTATCGTTTGATCATGCCTCACTTCGGGAAGCCAGTTTTCGCGAAGTCAGCTTTATTAATGTGACTCTTCGGGATGCGGATCTTTTTGAGAGCAACTTTGAAGTGAGCCCACACTACGTCGCTATTGTCGGCGGGATCTGGTGTACTAGTGGTGACAAAGAAATACTTCTCGTCGTCGCCGATGACGCTCGTTTCATTGCCAT
>Ga0081539_10004457_pt1 | contig 15440 bp, 14 predicted proteins | sample TabmetS4T2R2_FD_71023 | JGI IMG/M metagenome (GOLD analysis project Ga0081539, IMG submission 71023) | Tabebuia heterophylla rhizosphere microbial communities from the University of Puerto Rico - S4T2R2 | ecosystem: Host-associated > Plants > Roots > Rhizosphere ...
TGGCGGCGAGGGTTGGACGCGCCTGCCGCATGTGTTCGGCGAATTGCGCGCGCTGCACTGGCGGCCCCTGCCGCAAGGCTTGCGCAAAGCCGCGCATGCGATCACACGGCCGGTGCTGAAAGCCGCGCAGATGGGCTGGGTGGCGTCGTGACAACCAACGCTTCCGCGCGAGCGTTGCGTGTCGGCCTGATGGTGCCGAGCAACAATACGACCATGGAAGTCGAGCTGTTGGCCTGGCTCCCGGCCGGCTCGACCGCGATGACGGTCAAGATCCCGCGTGGCGCCGGATTGCTGACCGCCGAGACGATGCCCGCCTATCGCGACAGCGCGGTTGCGCTTGCACGGGAGCACTTCGGCAAAGGCCGAGTCGACCTGATCGCCTATGGCTGCACGGCCGCGGGCTTTCTCTCCGGCCCTGCCGGTGACGCCGCGTTGTCGGCGATGCTGTCGCAGGCGACGGGCCTGCCGGTTGTCACGACGGCGCGCGCAATGGTCAGCGCGCTGCAGCACGATCGCGCCAGGCGCGTCGCGGTGGTCACGCCATACCAGGACGCCGTGAACGCGCAGTTGACCGCCTTCCTCGCCCATGGCGGCATCGAGACGGTTCGGCTCGAAACGTTTCGCGCACCCGACGTCACGGCGCTCGGACGCATCACTGCCGAAGAGGTGCGCGACCTCGCGCGCACCACGATGGGACGTGATTGCGACGCGCTGTTCATCGGCTGCTCGCAATTGCCGACGCACGCGATCCTCGACGACCTCGCGCGGGAATTCGATCGGCCGGCGTGGTCGTCGATCCGTGCCACTGCGTGGGACGCGATGCGGCAGCGGGTCAGCACTTCAGTCTCAAACTGACCGTGCCGGACGCGCGCTGTCCGGCTGCTGTTGCGCGATCCGCTCGCATGCCTCTTTCGCCGCGCCGATCACCAGCGCCGCGAGCGCGCCGTGCTGCTCGACCGCGACCTTGTGCGCCTCGGCGGCAATTCCGAGGCTGCCGAGCACGCCACCTTCGGCGTTGAACAACGGCGCCGCGATCCCAAGGATGCCGGCCCGAAACTCGCCGATCGTGACGCAGGTGCCGGCCTTGCGGATCGCACGCAACGCAGCGCGGAACGCGTCCCAATCCGCCCCAAGCCTGGCCGCCGCGATTGCGGTGCGATTGCGCTCGAACAGCGTGCGCAGTTGATGCGGCGGCAGATGCGCCAGAATGACCTTCGAGGCCGCGGCCGCGAACAACGGACGCCGCTGGCCGCGGCTGAAGATGCCGGGCGGTGCCCCCGTCGCCGGCGCATCATCGACGCACATCACGGTGCTCGAGAACAGCACGCACAACAGCGCGCTGTGGCCGCTCTCCTGCGCGAGACGCCGCATCGCGGGCCCGCCGCCGACCGTGACGGGATCGCACAGCCGCATGGTGCGATCGAGCTCGATGATGCGCGGGCCCAGCATCCAGGCGCCGCCAGCAACCGGCGTGAGGAAACCCGCATCCTGCAAGGTCTTGATGTAGCGGTAGCAGGTCGATCGCGACGTGCCGGAAAAGCGGATCAGGTCCTCGGTCGACCACGCGGGGGTAGCCGTCGTGAAGACATTCAGGAGCTCGAGCATCTTGTTGAGACTGCTCGTACCCCGGGGAGAATCTGTAGAAAATCTCACAATGCTGGACAAGTTTATAGCTCTCCCCTAGCCTCCCGCTCGCCTGCCGTGGAGGGCGACCATGCGGATCAAGACGTACAGCGTACCGCAGCGGCAGCCGCCGCGGCAGCACTTCTGGCGGCCAAATGCCGCGAAATCGTCGGCCAAATGGCCCGCGAAATCGGCAGCCGATTGACCACTGACAACGAGAAAATTCGGAGGAAGCTGATGATCGATCGTCGGGCCTTTGTCGTTAGCGCGACCTTGGGAGCGGCTCTGGCACCGCTTGCGATCAGCCGCCGCGCTTTCGCCCAGTCGGCCTGGCCGGATCGGGTTGTGCGCATCATCGTGCCGTTCGCGGCCGGGTCGTTCACCGACGTGTCGGCGCGCCTGATCGCAACCGAGCTCTCCGAGCAGCTTGGTCAATCCGTCATCGTGGAAAATCGCGGCGGCGCCGGCAGCGCGATGGGAACGACGGCGGTCGTGCGCGCAACGCCGGACGGATATACGCTGCTGCTCAGCGACACCTCGCTGTCGACATCACCCGGCCTCAATCCCAATCTCGGCTTCGACCCGGTGCGCGACCTGTCCCAGATCAGCCGGATCGCGGTGTCGCCGTCGATCCTGCTGGTGCGTACCAGCCTCGGAGCCCGCACGCTCGCCGAGCTGATTGCGCTGGCCAAGCAGAAACCGGGCGAGCTCACCTTCGGCTCGGGAGGGCCCGGCTCGTCGGCACACCTCGGCATGGAGCTCATGCTCGAAGCTGCCGGCATTCGCGGGCAGCATATTCCGTTCCGCGGCGTCGCCGCCGCCATCACCGACGTGGTGGCCGGACGCATCGACATGGTGATCGCGAGCCTTGCGTCGGGCGTCGCACAGGTGAAGGGCGGCACGCTCATCGGTCTCGCGGTCGCCGCCGATGAGCGCAGCCCGTTGTTGCCGGACGTTCCGACTTTCGCCGAGGCCGGTCTTCCCGAATACAAGATGATGTATTGGTGGGGTCTCGCCGCACCCGCCGGCACGCCGGCTGATATCGTCGAGCGGCTCAACCGCGAGGTCAATCGCGCTTGCGGCAAGCCGCGGCTGCGCGAGGCGTTCCTGCAGCAAGCCGCGACCGCTGCGCCATCGACGCCCAAACAGATGAGCGATTTGCTCGAGCGCGAGATCGCACTATGGAAGGGCGTGATCGCGCGCGCCAAGATCGCGGTCCAATAAGACGCGCGCGTCCTCTCCTCGCGTCCCGGCTACCCAAGAGGCACCCGTTGAGTCACGACGACCAGACGCAGCCCGCATTTCGGGCGCCGCCCCTTGCCTGCGACGCGCATTTTCACGTATTCGGACCACCGGAACGCTATCCCTACGGCGCGGGTACGACCGAGCAGCTGCGCTACGCGCCGCCGCTCGCGCCGCTTTCCGACTACCTTGATCTTGCCGAGCGGCTCGGGATCGGACGTTTTGTCTTCGTGCAGCCGAGCGCCTATGGGCGCGACAATGCCTGCATGCTCGACGCCATGCGTGAAGTCGGCATCGCGCGCTGCCGCGGCATCGTCGATGTCGACGAGAACGTGCCGGATACGCTGCTTGCCGAGATGGACGCGCTCGGCGTGCGCGGCGTCCGCATCAACGTGTCGCCGGTGAAGCCGTCAACGCCCGGTCTCGCCGAGGCGATGCGGCCGCGCATCGCACGGATCGATGCGCGCTGCGCCGAGCTCGGCTGGCATCTCGACTTTCTCACGCCGGGCTGGCTGACCGAAGAGCTGTTACCGGTCTTTGCCAGAATGCGCTGCGCCTTCACGCTCGCCCATATGGGGATGTTTCTCACGAGCGCGGGCCCGAACCAGCACGGCTTCCAGAAGCTCATCGATCTGTTGCGCCATGGCGACGGCCGCGCCCTTGTGAAGCTCACCGGCGTCTATCGGATGGCGACAGCGCCGGACTTCGCAGACGCGGCAGCGATGGCCCGGGCTTTGATCGCGGCCGCGCCGGATCGTCTGATCTGGGGCAGCGACTATCCGCACCTCTCGTTCGCCGACAAAGTCGGTTCGGTGCAGCTGTTCAACTTGTTGGCCGACTGGGCCGACGCGGCGACGCGGCAGCGCATCCTGGTCGACAATCCCGCGGCGCTGTTCGGTTTCCTGTGACGGACACGCCTTCCGTCAGTGAGGATCTTGCATCAAGAAGAAGTCCGCGCGGACGCCGGGTGGGGCGGCATCCGCGCGGTTCTCAGGTGCGCATGGCGGTTGCTCCCTTACGCCATGCGTACCGTTCAGCCGTCTCGTTATCGCGTCCCTTGAGTAAACAACCGATCAAGATCAGTGCTGCTCCGATGTCCGCATTGCTACGGATGCGGCATGCCGGCGCGCTTGCGTCTTCGTTGCAACACAACAGCTACGTGAGTTGCGCGTACGTGGCGCGCCCAAAGGAATCGCGCGGATGCCGAGCGTCATCCGCGCGAGAAAGTGCGATAGCGCTGTTGCGCGGCGCAGCCGCGGCTAGAGTCTTTCGCGGAGCATGATCCTTTCCGACCTGTCTACGCCCGCCGAAGCATCGGTCAACATAACGAGACCGCGCCAGGGCTTCGCGCAGGCGGGAAACCGCTGCACACTTTTCGGGATCATGCTCTAGCGCGCCGCTACCACCATGATCTCGACGTGATAGCCCGGCGCGGCGAGCTTCGCCTCGACGGTCGCACGCGCCGGCGTGTGGCCGGGCGCAACCCAGGCGTCCCACACGGCGTTCATCTCGTTGAACTTGGCCATGTCGGTGATCCAGATATTCGCCGAGAGCAATTTCGTCTTGTCGGTGCCGGCTTGCTTCAGATAGCCCTCGATCGTCGCCAGCACGTCCTGCGTCTGCTCGGTCATGCTCTTGCCGGACGCATTACGGGCGACCACACCCGCCAAATAGACCGTGTTGCCGTGGATCACGATCTGGCTCATGCGCGGACCGGTTTCGTGGCGGGTGATGCTCATCGGTTGCTCCCTGTTGTGGTTCGAAGGACGGGCTTTATTTCACGACTTGGTCAGATGCGAAAGCGCTCGACCAGCGCATCGTCCGGATCGAGGCCGAGCCCCGGCAGGTTGGGGATCTGCACGCTGCCGTTCTCGATCGGTACGCTTGCGCCATACGGCATGTGCGCGAGATCGCAGAAGAAGCGCTCGAGCGCGACCGTCTTCGGCTTGGCGGCGAGAACGTGCAGGGTCGCGAGATAGCCGGGCCCGAAATACGGCGCATGCGGCACGCAGGTCGCCTCGCTCGCCTCGACCTGACGGCAGATCTCCCATTGCGTCGTGAGGCCGTGCTTCACGGCGCTCGGCTGCAAATAGTCAATTCCCGCTGCCGCGAGACGGACGAATTCGAGCGTGCCGGTTGCATTCTCGCCGACCGCGAGCGCAACGCCGGTGGCCTGGCGCAGCCTGCCGAGCGCCTCAACGTGTTCGGCCGGCCAGATCGGCTCCTCGACCCAGAGCGGATCGTAGGGCTTCATCGCCAACACCGCTTCTGTGGCGACTTCAGGCGACCAGGCGCAATTGGTGTCGACCATGATCGGAATGCCCGGCCCGGTGGTCGCGCGCGTCGCCGCCACCGCGTCCGCCGTCTTCTCGTGCAGCTTGATCTGGCGATAACCGCGCTCGAGCGCGCGCGCGACATTGCGCTTCACATCCTCGATGTTGCCGCCATAGGCGAGCAGCGAGGCGTAGACATCGACCCGATCGCGCTCCTTGCCCCCGAGCAACTGGTGCACCGGCACGCCGGCAAGCTTGCCGCGCAGATCCCACAGCGCGATGTCGAGCCCGGCGAGCGCAAACACATAAGGGCCGGAGCGGCCGAAATTATGCAGCGCCCGTTCGATCCGCGCGGTCAGAGCCGCATCGGTCACCCGCTGCCCGACGCTCAGCGGCGCGATCCAATGTTCGAGCGCCGCCTGCGTCGCCTGCCAGCCGCCCCAAAAGGCTTCGCCCCAGCCGATGAGGCCGTTGCTCGCTGTGACACGCACAAGCAGGCAATCCATCGTGCTGCGCGCGATCCCGCCGAAAGTCGGCTTTTCCGCCCAGTGATCATAGGGAATGCGCAACGCGATCGTATCGACGCGGGCGATCGTCACTTCGTCCGTCATGCTTTTTCTTTGCGCATGATCTGTTCCGAAAACCGGTACCCACTTTTCGGGATCATGCGCCCTAATTCCGCAGAGCCGCGCTGCGCTGCTGCAAGAAGCGACGGACCGCGGGGTCGCGCTCGAGACCGATCGCGCGCTCATAGGCGCCGATCGCGTCCGCGGTTTCCCCGATCCGCGCCAACAGCACGGCGCGCGCCGCCCAATAGGGTTGATATTCGGCAAGCCGCGCATCGTCCGACAATGAATCGAGCGCCGCAAGACCCGTGGCGGCGCCTTGCGTCTCGGCGATTGCGACCGCGCGATTGATCGCCACGACCGGCGAGCCGGTGAGCGCGAGCAGCGCGTCATAAAGCTTCTCGATTGCTGCCCAGTCGACATGGCCGGTGATGCGGCGCGCCGCGTGCGCGGACTGCACGGCGGCTTCGAGCTGGTAGCGGCCGATCACGCTGAGCGCGCTGGCGCGGCGCAACAGCGCCTCCGCCTCGTCGATCAGCAGTGCGTCCCAGCGGCTGGGATCCTGTTCGGCAAGCGGCACGTACGCGCCATCAGCATCGCGTCGTGCGCCACGCCGCGCCTCAGCGTGCAGCATGAGCGCGAGCAGGCCGAGCGATTCCGGCTCATCGGGCATCAGCGAGGCGACGAGACGCCCGAGCCAGATCCCCTCCTCGCTCAGATTTCGGCGCCGCGTCTCGGTCCCGGCCGGATCGGACCAGCCTTCCGCGAAAGCTGCATAAATCGCGGCCAGCACAGCATCGAGCCGTTCGCCAAGCTCCGCGCGCTCCGGCACGCGGAACGGCACGCCAGCGCGCGTAATCTTCTGCTTGGCGCGCGCGAGGCGCTGCCCCATCGCGCCGGGCGCAATCAGAAATGCCGACGCAATCGTCGCGGCATCGAAGCCAAGGATCGTCTGCAGCATCAATGGCGCGCGGATCGCGGGATCGATCGCCGGATGCGCGCAGGCAAACATCAGCGCGAGGCGCCGGTCCGGAATATCAGTCGCCTGCGCGGCAGCGGCGTCGAGTTCATCCTGCATCATGACGAGATGTTCGGTTGCCTGCTCGCTGGTGTGTCGCCGCCGTGCCGCATCGACGCTCTTGCGCCGTGCCACCGCGAGCAGCCAGGCTTCCGGGCTATGCGGAATGCCGTTGCGTGGCCAGTCGGCGAGCGCGGCCGCAAACGCATCCGCCAGCGCATCCTCGGCAGCCGCGACATCACGCGTGCGCGCCGAAAGAAACGCGACGAGCTTGCCGTAGCTGCGGCGCGCGACATCTTCCGCCGCATCGCGCGCCGCAAGCGTGGCCTCGATCATGGTTTTTTCTTGCGCATGATCTTGTCCCAAAACCGGTACCCATCCCGGATCAAGTCCGGGACAGGCATTTTCGGGATCATGCGCTCATCGGCCAGATCGGGCGCACTTCCATCGTGCCGGTCGTGGCGCCGGGACATCGCGCCGCCCATGAGAGCGCCGCATCGAGGTCGGGCACGTCGATCAGATAGAAGCCGCCGAGCTGTTCCTTCGTATCGGCGTAAGGCCCGTCGATCACGTCGGTCTTGCCGCCCTTGACCCGCACCACGGTCGCTTCCGAGGTCGGGCGCAGCCGTTCGCCGCCGCGAATCACACCGGCCTTCTGCAGCGCCTCGGTGTAGGCCGCATAAGCCGCACTCATCTGCGTGACCTGATCCTTGCTCGCTGCCAGCATGCCGGCCTCTTCGCCGTAGATCATCAACAGGTACTGCATCGGTTAGCTCCCGTGTTCCAATGGTCGGGCCTCGTGCTCCGCCGGCACGAAGACGCTCGGGTCTTCTCGATTTTGACAACGCCGGAAACTTTTTCGACGCATGATCCTTTCCGAAAACCGGTATCCATTTTTCGGGCTCATGGGTTAATTCGGCTTGATATTCGCGGCCTCGATGAGACGCGCATACTTTGCGATATCTGCTTGAATCCGCTCGCGGAATGCGTCCGGCGTGGTGCCGGCCGGAACAAATCCCAAGTCAACGAGGCGCGACCGCAAGGGGTCGGCCCGCACCGCGACGGCCGCCGCGTCGCTCACGCGCTGCACGATCGCAGCGGGCACAGCGGCCGGCGCAACCAGGCCGCACAGCAGGACCACGTCGACGCCGGGAAAACCGGCTTCGGCGATCGTCGGCACGTCCGGCAGCAGCACGGATCGCTCGCCGACGACGGCCAGCGCGCGCACCCGCCCCGCGCGCACGTGCTCGAGGATCGACGGAATGGTCGCGAACGTCATCTGCACCTGCCCGGCGATGAGGTCCGCGATGGCAGGGCCCCCGCCGCGATACGGCACCACCAGCAGGTCGATGTCGCCCACCCGGCGCAATTGCTCGCAGGCGAGATGCACCGGCGTGCCGAGCCCCGGCAGCGCGAAGGTGATGCTTGCGGGCTTCTCGCGCGCGAGCGCGACGAGCTCCTTGGGCGTCGCGGCCGCGAGCGCGGGATGCGCCACGAGAACGAGCGGCGCCGTCGCGACCAGTGAGATCGCGGCGAAATCCCTGACCGTGTCGTACGGCAGCTTGCCGGCGAACAGTCCGGGATTGATCGTAAACGCCGAGTCGATCATGCCGAGCGTGTAGCCGTCTGCCGCGGCTGTCGCGATCGCCTGCGTGCCGACCTGGCTCGCGCCGCCACCGCGATTGTCGACCACGACGCTCTGCTTCAGCTCCTGATCGATGTGCGCCGCGAGGAGCCGGGCGAGAATGTCGGTCGCGCCGCCCGCTGCGTAAGGCACGATCATGCGTATCGGACGCGCCGGATAGTCCTGTGCCGATGCGGTGCGCGGCGCGAAGCCGCCCGCAATGGCGCCGAGAGCGGCGCGCCGCGTGAGCATGTTTCCACCCCTGTGCGGCCTGTTCTGTCGCGCCGCTGCGGCGGCACTTTAACGCATTCAATTGACGGCGCGCAGCAGGCAGGTCACGAATCGATCGACATCCGCCTCGTCATTGTAGACATGCGGCGCAATCCGCATGCGTCCGAGGCGCGGCGCGACATAGACCTGCTGCTCCGCAAGCTTCGGGACAAGCTCCGAAACCGGCTTGCCGAAAAATCCGACGGACAAGATATGCGGCGCGCGAAAGCGCTCGTCCGGACAGCGCACGTCGAGCTTGGCTAGTCCCTCGCCGATGCGCCGCGTCAACGCGAGGAGCCGTTCCGCCACGGCCGGCGCACCCCAGTTGGCCATCATCTCCATGCCGATCGCCGCCATTTCCATGGAGATGAAATGATCGCGCTCGCCCATGTCGTAGCGCCGCGCATCGCCCACGTAGCGCGTGTCGGCGAAGTAGACCGCGTTCTCGGCCTTGATGTCGCGGCGCCCGAATGCGGTCTGCTCGAGCGGCACGCCGTCCTGGTGGCGTTTCGCCACATAGATGAAGGCGCGCCCATACGGGCCGAGCACCCATTTGTAGGTCGGAAAGATCAAGAAATCCGGATCGAGTGTTTTCACGTCGGTCGCGATGACGCCGACACTGTGCGTCGCATCGACGAGCAGCGCCGCGCCGTGCCGGCGCAACGCGTCGCGGATCTTTTGCATGTCCAGCAGTCCGCCGTCCGACCAGTGGACCGACGAGATCGACGCCAGCGACAAGGGCGCCGCGCCCGGCCGCTCGATCGCCGCCAGCACCGCCGAGGTCCAGTCCGTATCGGCGGGTTGCGGCACGGTTTCCACCGTGAAGCCCTGCGCTTCGGCACGCGCGACCCATTCGAGAACCGGCGAGGTATGGTCGTTCTCGAGCACCAGCACGCGTGAGCCGCGCGGTGGCGCCAGCACTTTTCCGGCGATCGCGACGCCGTAGGCGACCGACGAAATGAGCGCGACGTCGCCCGCGTCGGCGCCGATCAGCGCCGCGGCCGCCGTGCGGGTGCGCTCGTGCTGCGCGTACGCGAAATCGGCGGCCAGTTTCCACGGCTGCCCCTTGCGCGCGACGGCCGCGCGCGCGGCTTCCTGCGTGGCGCGCGGCAGCGGGCTCCAGCCGGCGGCGTTCAGATACGCGACATCGGCGGGGATATCGAACAGCGTGCGTTGCGACGGGAGCATCAGCGCTCCTAGCCGACCTTCTGATGTGCTGGCAAGGAGCGCGCCATGAGCCGCCCGAATAGGAGCTATCCGCCCTTTACGCCCTGCGTGTTCACGTAGAGCGAATAGACTGAATGGCTCGCCGCCATGAACAGACGGTTGCGCTTCGGCCCGCCGAAACAGACATTCGCGGCGCGTTCGGGCAGCGCGATGAAACCGATCGGCTTGCCGGTCGAGTCGAACACTTTCACGCCATCCTGCTGCGGGCTCATGCCCCAGCCGCACCATAGATTGCCGTCGACATCGAGGCGGAAGCCGTCCGGCGTGTCGCCCGGCTGACAGGCAATGAAGGTGCGGCCGTTCGCGAGCTTGGTGCCGTTGTCGGTCACGTCATAGACGCGGATCTCGCGCGGCGCCAACGACGCGTTCACGATGTAGCATTTCGATTCATCGGGCGAAAACGCGATGCCGTTCGGACGATAGTCGCCCGCCGCGACAACACTCGCCTGCCCGGTTTTCGGGTCGAGCCGGTAGACATTGGTCGGCAACTCGGGCGTCGCCACATGGCCCTCATAGTTGCCGAGGATGCCAAACGGCGGATCGGTGAACCAGATCGAGTCGTCGGACTTGACCACGATGTCGTTTGGCGAGTTGAGCGGCTTGCCGTCGAACTTGTCGATGAGCACCGTGACGGTGCCGTCATATTCGGTACGCGTCACGCGCCGGGTGTCGTGCTCGCAGGTCACGAGCCGGCCCTGACGATCGCGCGTATTGCCGTTCGACATGTTGGACGGCTTGCGATAGACGCTGACCCGACCGCTCTCCTCGTCCCAGCGCATGATGCGGTTGTTCGGAATGTCACTCCACAACAGGCAACGCGCATCGCCGAAATAGACCGGCCCCTCGTTCCAGCGGCAACCGGTCGCGAGGCGCTCGACCGTCGACTGCGCGATGCGATATTTGTTGAAGGCCGGATCGAGCGTTTGGATCGCGGGATCGGGATAGCGCTGGTTCGGCTCCCAGGCGGCGAGTGCCCGCGGTGCCGCCGTCACGGCGGCCAGAGTCCCGACGGCCGTCATCAACCCACGTCGTGTGGCTTGCATCGCGGTGTCTCCCCCCTTTGTGCCAAGCGCGGCCTCGAGGGTCGCGCTTGGCGAAAGGCTACCACGGGAAGTGTGGCCGGCGCAGGGCGACGTCGCGGCGTGTCTTCACGCCGCCGGCGCGAGCGGGGTGTCGAAAACCTGGCGCAGCTTCTCGGCGAGATCCTTCTTGCGATACGGCTTGTTCAAGAGCGCGACGCCGGGATCGAGCCGGCCGTGATGCACGATCGCGTTCTCGGTATAGCCCGAGGTGTACAGGACCTTCATGCCGGGGCGACGACGCACGACCGCGTCGGCGAGCTCGCGACCATTCATGCCGCCCGGCATGATGACGTCGGTGAACAACAGATCGAATCTCGCACCGGCGTCGATCTGCTCGAGCGCCGCGGCGGCGTTTGCCGCCGCAAGCGTCGCGTAGCCGAGGCTCTTGAGCTGTGCCACCACATAGTCGCGCACCAGCGCGTCATCCTCGACCACCAGCACGGTCTCGCTTCCGCCCGGCAGCTCGCTCGCCTGCGCGGCGATAAGCACCGGCGCGTCGGCGCTGGTGCTTGCACGCGGCAGATAGAGCTTGATCGCGGTGCCGTGGCCGAGCTCGCTGTAGATCTTGATGTGACCGCCGGACTGCTTGACGAACCCGTACACCATGCTCAGGCCGAGCCCGGTGCCCTTGCCGACTTCCTTGGTAGTGAAGAATGGCTCGAACACCTTGTCGATCAGGGCCGGCGGAATGCCATGGCCGGTATCGCTCACCGCGATCAGCACATAGGCGCCCGGCTTCACGTCCGGATTGCTCTGGGTGTAGGCCTCGTCGAGCATGACATTGGCGGTCTCGAAGGTGAGCTTGCCGCCGTTCGGCATGGCGTCGCGTGCATTCACCGCGAGATTGAGCAGCGCGGTGTTGAGCTGGGAAAGATCCGCGACCGCGGGCCAGACCTTGTCCTCAAGCATCGATTCGATCTCGATGGGCTCGCCGAGCGTCGGCCGCAACAGGCGGGCCGTCTCGAGGACGAGGGCGTTCGGATCGAGCGCGCGCGGTTCGAGCGGCTGGCGCCGCGCGAACGCCAGCAGGTGCTGGGTGAGCTCGGCGCCGCGCGTCGCCGCCTCGTCGATCATCCGCGCGATCGCGGCGAGCGGCGGCCGATCGGTCAGGCCATCGGACAGGATGTCGATCGTGCCGGTGATGACGGTGAGAATATTGTTGAAGTCGTGCGCGACACCGCCGGTGAGCTTCCCGATCGCATCGAGCTTCTGCGATTGGCGCAGCTGGCGCTCGATCTGGCGCGCCTCGGTCACGTTGCGATAAACCATCACGGCGCCGATCTGGCGGCCCTGCGCGTCGTGGATCGGTCCGCCGCTCGCGACGAGATGGATGAACGTGTTCTCGCCCTCGCGCTGCATTGCAAGCTCGAAGCCGTCGAATTTTTCGCCGCGCAGCGCGCGAACGATCAGCGCGTCCTTGTTCTCGAGCGGCGTGATCTCGTCGCTGTGGAAACGGCGCGTGTTCCAGTTGCGCGTCGCGACGTCCTCGATCGCGCCGAATATCGCATGGAAGGCCGCGTTCGCGAGCAGAACCTTGCCGTCCTTGTCGGTCACCAGGACCGCGTCCGTCATGCTGGTCATGATGCGGTCGAGCGTCTCGGCGTAGCGCCGCAGCTCCGCAGTCTTGGTTTCGACGTCGCCCGCCATGCGGGTGAAGGCGCGGGCGAGCACGCCGATCTCGCCATGTGCGGTGGTCGGCACCGCCATTGCCTCGCCGCGCCCGAACGCCTCGACGGCGAGCGTCATCGTTTCGAGCGGCCGCGTCAGCGAACGGGCGAGCAGCATCGCCAGCGCAAAAGCGAGCAGCACGGCGACACCGGCCGCGAGCAGGCTCGAATTGCGCACCGCGATCGCAGGCGCGAACACCACCTGGTACGGCGAGGCCAGCAGCAAGGTGACCGCCGGTCCCTGCGCGAGCCGAACAGCGGCCGCCGCGACGCCGAATTCTTCACCGGAGCGGTCGCGCACCAGCCGCGCGTCATCGAGATCGATGCTCAGCACCGGCGCCAACGCAGGAAAGTCATCGCGCAGCCGATAGGGCTTCGCGAACTCGAAGCCGAACTCGCGGCTGCGGTCCGGGTGGAGTAGATAGTCGCCGGCCTCATTGACCAGATAGACCATGCCGTCACCGGCCTGGCTGCGAATGCGCTCGAAGATCGCGCGTAAATCGACGTTGATGACGACCACGCCGAACGGCTTTCCCTCGCCGTCATGAATCGGCGCGGACGCGCGCACCACCGGCATCTGCGGCAGGACGATCCGGCCATTGTCCTGGTTGAGCTCGACACCAGAGATGTCAGCCCCGCCGGGCGTAAGCGCGATCGCACGCTGGAAGAACGCACGCCCGCCGTCCATCTCCAATTCACCCTGCGTGGCGATGCGGATGCCGCCGTCCGGCCCACGCCGATCGACGCGGAGAAGCTCCCGCCCGCTCTCCGCGGCCCCGATGATAAGGAACTCGGCATAATTCGGCTTGGCGGCGAGCTCCGCGACAAAGCGCGTGGCCAGGCGATCGCGCCATTGCGCGAAAGTCGTGCCGTCGACCGGATCGGTGCCACCGGCCGCACTCGCCCGGATCATGCCCTCGACCGCCACCGCGGAGCGAAATCCGAGCACGTCCGCGCGCGCACTGCGCGCCGAGGCCTCGAGCTCGAGCGCAAGAAGGTTTGCGCGCACCTGCATGCCACTGAGCGCACGCGGCAGCACGAGCGACTCGATATTGCGGAAGTTCAACCAGCCGATGGTGCTTGCCGTCATCAGGACAAGCGACACCATCGCCAGCATCATACGGGTGGAGAGCTTCATCGCCGGTCGGTGCGTCGGAGCGCTCTTCTTAGCGCCCGACACGGGGCTTGTGAATCGGCGCCAGCCCCGTCGGTGATAATCCTTATCCGACCGCGTGATCGATGACTTTGCGCATCAGGCTTGGCAACGCCGCTTGGTCCAGCGCGTCGAGCGCGGTCCAGAAGGAACCGGCCGGTAGCGCCGTACGGCCATCGATGCGGGCGCGGTAGACCACAAGCTCGAGTGGAAAGTGGGTGAAGGTGTGCGTGACGAGGCCGGGCACGCGCCGCCACGACGCCGCGAGTGGCGCATCCGCAAGCGCGCGCGCGGAATCGAACTGCGCGCTCCACGCGCTCGTCGGCACCTCGGTCATGCCGCCGAGCAAGCCCTTGGCCGGGCGGGTGCGCAGCAGGATGAATCCGTCGCGGCGCAGGGCGACGTAAGCCGCGCCGCGGCGCAATGCACCGTTCTTCTTGGCGGCCTTGCGCGGGAAGGTCTCCTGATCGCCACGCGCGCGTGCCGCGCAGGCCGCGTCGAACGGGCAAAGCACACAGGCCGGCGTCTTCGGCGTGCACAGCGTCGCGCCGAGGTCCATCATCGCCTGCGCGAAATCGCCGGCGCGGGCCTGCGGCGTCAGCTCCACGGCGTGCGCGCGGATGCGCGCTTTCGCGGCCGGAAGCTCCTCCTCGATTGCGAACAGCCGCGCAATCACGCGTTCGATGTTGCCGTCGACGGGGCTCGCGCGCCGGTCGAACGCGATCGCGGCGATCGCCGCCGCCGTGTAGGGACCGACGCCCGGCAGCCGCCGCAACGCCTCTTCGGTATCGGGAAAGACGCCGCCATGCTGCGCCACGACCGCCTGGGCGCAGGCGTGCAGGTTGCGGGCGCGCGCGTAATAGCCAAGTCCGGCCCAAAGGCTCAGCACTTCGGCGAGCGGCGCCGCGGCGAGCGCCGCGACCGTCGGGAACCGCGCGAGAAAGCGCGCGTAATACGGCGCGACCGCCTTGACGGTGGTCTGTTGCAGCATGATCTCGGACAGCCAGACGCGGTAGGGATCCGCGCGCTCGCCCTGGCGCGCCCGCCATGGCAGCGCGCGGCGATGGCGGTCGTACCAGGATAGAAGCGCGCCGGCATCCGGCGTGCTCTTCAGGCGCGGCGCTTTGGCTGGTAGACTCATGTCTCACATCGCTCTGCCAAAGGCTGACGCCGTGAACAAGCCCGCGCGCCCGCAACCGAAGGTCCTGCATGAGCTGGTCAGCAAGACCGTCGCCGACCTGTTCGCGCGCCAGGGCTTCGCCTCGACCGGCATCGTCACCCACTGGGCCGAAATCGTCGGACCTGAGATCGCCGACCACGCCGAGCCGATGCGCATGGTCTGGCCGCGCCGCGTCCACGAGGACGATCCGGAACCGGCCTCGCTGGTGCTGCGGGTCGAGGGGCCGGTGGCGCTGGAAATCCAGCATCTCTCGGGCGTTATCATCGAAAAGGTGAACCGCTTCTTCGGCTGGCGCGCGGTCGCCCGTATCCAGATTCGTCAGGCGCCGCTGGCGCGGCGCAATAAGAAAGCGCCGCCGCGAGGGCCCGATCCCGAACTGGTCGCGCGGCTTGCCGCCTCCATGGCCGATATGAAGGATGAAGGCCTGCGCGGGGCGCTTGCGCGGCTTGGCGCCGCGGTCAAACGAACGTGAGCACCGGCCGGCGGGAGCCGGCGCCACATTGCCCTAATTGCCC
>Ga0081539_10004458_pt1 | contig 15437 bp, 15 predicted proteins | sample TabmetS4T2R2_FD_71023 | JGI IMG/M metagenome (GOLD analysis project Ga0081539, IMG submission 71023) | Tabebuia heterophylla rhizosphere microbial communities from the University of Puerto Rico - S4T2R2 | ecosystem: Host-associated > Plants > Roots > Rhizosphere ...
TCTTTGGGCAGGATGCCTTTCAGGCGCGGGTTGTCGCGCTCGGTGGCGACCATGGCGTCATCGACGATCTTGCCGATGGTCGGCTGTTTCGCGCTGTTTTGGAGATAGCTCCAGCGTGCGGCTGGAGGGACCCAGAAGATGTTTTCGGCGCGGTATTCATCCCGGTCTTCGGGATCGGCGCCCTTTTCCTCTCTTAATTGCGCGTGTTTCTCCTCGAAGCTGTCGGAAATGTATTTGAGGAAGATAAGGCCGAGGACGACGTGTTTGTATTCCGCCGCGTCCATGTTGCTGCGGAGCTTGTCGGCCGCGAGCCAGAGCTTCTGCTCGAAGCCGATATTAGCGGTGGAGTTGCTTTTCTTGGCAGACAGGTTGCGGGGCATCGAGAAAGAATCCTTCAGGCAAAGCAGCTTTGTTGGCAAGCTTCATGGCGTCGCGGCGGGCAACCTGCGCTCGCCCAGCCAGGGAAGGTGTTGCCTCGCGACACGACGGAGGCCGAAGGGCTCGATCGCTTTTTCCCGGATGTGCTCGAGCGCCGCTTCGACCGAATCGGTCACGTAAACCAGGTCGAGGTCCGCCCGCGCAATCATTTCCTGCTCCGCCATTTTCTGCAGCAGCGAAGTCAGGTCGCGCCAATATTCGATCCCCATCACGACGATGGGGAAATTTCGGGTCTTGCCGGTCTGGATAAGGGTGATCGCCTCGAACAGTTCGTCGAGCGTCCCGGCGCCGCCCGGCAGGACGACAAAGGCGTAGGAGTATTTCACCAGGAGCGTCTTGCGAACGAAGAAGTAGTTAAGGGTAACGCAGCGATCGAGGTAGTCGTTAGGCACCTGTTCCTGCGGGAGCTTGATGTTGCAGCCGACGGAGCAGCCGCCCGCTTCCTTTGCGCCTCGGTTGGCTGCTTCCATGATTCCGGGACCGCCCCCGGTCATGATGGTGAAGCCGAGTCGCGCGATGCCGGCACCGATCGCGCGCGCCATTTCGTAGTAGCGGCTTTCCGGTTGGATTCGGGCCGAGCCGAAGACCGTCACGCACGGCCCGACAAAATGCAGAGTGCGAAAACCGCGGAGGAAATCGGCCATGACGCGAAAGAGAGTGAAAAGCTCGTCGAACCGCGAATGCGGCCCCTCGAGCATGACTTCTTCGGTCCGTTCCGGCGGCGCAGTCGAGGCCGGCTGCGACGGCTCAACTGCCGGCAAATGCGGTTGGTTCACCCTGATGGATTAGCAACTCCGCGCGCCGGAGACAACTTCGCGAGCCGCGAATCGGAGATCCGGTTTTCCCGCTGGTGGTCGCCCGAGCCGAGGCACCTGAAATTAGCAATGGACAACGCGCGCAGCTGAAGACGATTTGTGCTTCTACCGATTCCGTGGCGCATATGCGCCATGGAATTGGTAAGGGAAGCAGACGCCCCGCCTCGGGGATTGCCAGGAACGCAATCCGGCAAAGTTAGTCGAAGCGCTCGGTGCGTTGGAGGAGCGTTTCCCACCAGACGCGATGGTTCAGGTACCAATCGACGGTCGCTGCGATTCCTTCCTTCGCAGTGTGGAGCGGGCGCCAATCGAGCTCGCGCTTGGCGAAGCTGGAGTCAATGGCGTAACGCCGGTCGTGGCCGAGCCGGTCGGTGACGAACGAAATCAGGCTGTGGGGTTTGCCCAGCTTGTCGAGGATCAGCCTGACGACATCAAGGTTCACCATCTCGCCGTCGCCCCCGAAGTTGTAAACCTGCCCGGCTTTGCCCTTGAAAAGGACCGCGACCAGGGCGGCGCAATGGTCCTCGACGTGGATCCAGTCGCGCACGTTCAATCCATCGCCGTAAACCGGGAGAGGCTGGTCGTGGAGCGCCTTGATAATCATGAGCGGGATCAGTTTTTCCGGGAACTGATATGGGCCGTAGTTGTTCGAGCAGCGGGTCACGATTACGTCCTGGCCGAAGGTGTGATGAAACGCCAGGGCGAGAAGGTCGGCCCCGGCTTTGCTCGCCGAATAAGGCGAGTTGGGGTGGAGCGGCGATTCCTCGGTAAACTTCCCGGTTTCGCCTAACGACCCGTAGACCTCGTCGGTCGAGACCTGGATGAAGCGCTGGAGGTTGTGACGGCGCGCGGCGTTCAGGAGGACGCTCGTGCCGACGACGTTGGTGTGAATGAAATTTTGCGGCGAATTGATGCTCCGGTCGACATGGGATTCGGCCGCGAAATTGATGATGGCGTAGAATTGCTCCTCGTGCAGGAGCGTCTCCATCTGGCCGGCATTGGCGATGTCGGCTTCGAAAAATGCGTAGCGTTCGCCATGCTCCTCGACCACGCCGTCGAGGTTGGCGAGGTTGCCGGCGTAAGTGAGGGCATCGACGTTCGTGACCGAGGCGGGCTTGTAATGTTGCAGAATGTAGCGAATAAAGTTGCTCCCGATGAACCCACAGCCGCCTGTGACCAAGATGCGCATCGAGCCGCTACCTAGCAGCGGAGAAGAAACCGCGCGAGAGGAAATTGCCGCACCAGCCGGTCGTTTCGCGCAGGTCGATTGGACCTTCTGGGGCATCGTCGGCCTTGGTGCGTTTTTGCGTTTTCTCCTTCTGGCAACAAAGCCGCCCCACTTCGACGAAGGGATCAACGGCTGGTTCGTCGACCAGATGATGCGCAACGGGTTTTACCGTTATGACCCGTCGAACTACCACGGGCCGCTCCATTTCTACATCCTCTTTCTTTGCCAGGCGCTTTTTGGCCGGCACATCTGGGCGCTGCGCCTGCCGGTCGTGCTTGCGAGCATTGGGTCGATCTTTGTCACGCTAAAATACGAACCGCTCGTCGGGCGGCGGGTGAGCCGGATGGCGGCGCTGGCCATGGCCGTCTCGCCCGGCTTCATTTTCTATGGGCGTTATTCGATTCATGAAGTCTGGCTCCTATTTTTCGCGCTGATTTTCGTGCTCGGGCTCCTCGGGCTCTGGCGATTTGGCACCCGCGGCTATCTCTGGTGCGTGGGAATGGGCGCGGCCGGGATGGTTCTGACCAAGGAGACCTACATCATCCACATCGGCTGCGCCTTCATTGCCGCCGGGGTGCTCTGGGTTTCGCATCGCCTCACCCCGATGCCTGAAGTGAAACCCTCGCGCCAATTCTGGAACCTGGCCGATCTCGCGATGGTCGCGGGAGTCGCGGTTTTCGTCATTGTCTTCTTCTACTCCGGCACTTTTTTGAACTGGCCCGGAGTCAAAGGGCTTTATCTTACCTTTACCATCTGGGCGAAGACCGGTTCCAACGGCAATGGTCACGAGAAACCGTGGCCTTACTGGCTCGAGCTTGTCTTGCGGTATGAATGGCCGGTCTTCATCGGGCTCATCCTTTGCCTCGCCTGCCAGTTCTTCAAAAACTGGGTGGTTCGGTACCTCGCGATCTACGGCGTCGGCGTCTTCGCCGCCTACAGTATCATCCATTACAAGACGCCTTGGATTATCATCAGCATTGTCTGGCCCCTGCTCTTTGTCTTTGCCGCCGGTGCGGTCGCGCTCAAGATCCCGCGCAAGGCGTTTTATATCGTCGGGCTCGGTTTCCTCGGCTTCGCTCTCGGACTTTTTTTCAGTTATTTCGTCCAGACGGCGGCAGCCCGTGAGGGCCACGGGCTCGGAATCTATTTTGCCGAAGCGTTTAAGATCACTCTCGCGGCCACGAGCACGAGCGCGGTTTTCGGCGAAATGGGACAACGACTTTACGGGACGCTAATTGCTTGCACCCTGCTCGGGGCCGGCGCCGGCTGGTGGCTGGGCAGCTTCGCCAAAACCGCCGAGCCCTTGATGCAGTGGGTGCAGCGCGGTGCGCTCGCCCTTGCCCTCCTTTATTCGTTAGGGATGGCGATTTCCCTGAATTATTTCCGCTACGCCACCGACACCGAGCCCTATGTCTATGTCCAGACCTATAAGGACATCGAGCGCCTGATGAAGCCGATCATGCGCCTGGTGCAGAGCGATCCTCTCTATTACAAAATGACCGGCAGCTTCATCCGCACCAGCACTTATCCTTTCCCCTGGCTGCTCGGCGATTTTCCCAACATCGGTTACTACGAAGCGAACAACGCGCCCGGCAAGATGGACGCCGATTTTCTCGTCGTGCAATCGGATCGGGTGGTGGAAGTCGAGAAACGTCTTCACGAGAGTTATTTCACCGAGCCGATGACCATCCGGCAATACCAGGACCCATCGAAGATTTATCTTAACGCTCGGACTTTCCGCAAAGTCTTCCCCGGGAAAACCCCGGATTTCGTCGGCCAACCCGCTCCCTCGCCGCGACCGAAATGAAGTGGTTTGCGGCGGGGCTCAGTCTCGTCAACATCGCAACCATCGCCGGGCTCCTTCTCGGCATCCTCGGTGGTGGGCTTGATGAAGGTTTTGCCGTCCTCGCGCTAATTCTTGGGATAGCGGCCGCGATCTGGGCCTGGAACGGCTCTTCGCGTTTTGCCCCGAAGAAAATCGTCGTAACCAGACCAGCGCTTCCCTTGCCCAAATCGAAGCGGGCCCGGCGCCGGCTCAAGCTCAAGGAAGAACCGGTCGTCCCGCCGCCGCGCGGAGCGTTTCACCTCTGGGCCTGGGCGGTGGGAATTGTCTTCGCTATTTTCGCAGTTCGCTCCTTTTGCTGGGTGCTCTGGATTCATGAGAACCATCTCAGGATCCAATCGCCTAACAATCTCGGCGATCTCGCCCTCCATCTCACTTACATCAACTACTTCGCCAATGGTGTCGCGCTCTGGCCGGACAATCCGATCTATGTCTTCAGCAAACTGCGCTACCCGGCCGGAGTTGATTTCTTCAATTCCCTTCTTCTTCTCCTCCACTTCGACCTGATTCGTGTCCTGGTCTGGAGCGGACTGCTTGGCTGCGCCGCGACCTTTTATGCCTTTTATCGCTGGGGCGGGCCTTTTGCCGTCGCCGGATTTCTTTTCAACGGCGGCTTGGCGGGGTTCGCCTTTTTCGCCAGCCATCAGTTCATCGATTACCAGGGACAGAAATTCGCTTGGAAAAGCATCCCGCTGACCATGTTCGTGACTCAGCGCGGGCTGCTCTACGCCATCCCGGCCGGACTGCTTCTCCTTCTTCATTGGCGGCGAAAATATTTTCCGGGGGAAGGCGATACGTCGTTAGGCGGGCGGCGTGGGCTCGTCCCCTGGTGGGTCGAGTGGTCGATCTACGCCACCATGCCTTTGTTTCACTTCCACACCTTTCTCGCTCTCTCCGGCCTGCTCGCCTTCTGGCTGCTCCTGGGCGACGGGCAGATGCGCAAGGAAATCGCGATTCTGTTTGGCGCCGCGTTGATCCCGGCGAGCGGGATCGTCTGGATGATTACCGATCATTTCCAGGCGAAATCGATTTTGCAGTGGGCTCCGGGATGGCTCCAGAGCGACCCGGCCTTTTCCACCGGAGGCATGAGCGGGATCGTGCGGTTTTGGCTCGAGAATTTTGGACTGCTCCTGCCGGCGGTGCTCGTGCTCGCAGGTGTCGTTGGCTGGCGCATGTGGAAGAACATCACCCCGTCTCCATCGCCTCCTCCCACTGTTCCGGCTTCTCCTCCTCCTGCTCCTAATCCTAATTCTGATCCTGTTCCAACGAGCACGAGCACAAGCACGAGGAGGCTGAGATGGAGCGGCTGGAGAAGCCGAATCGATCCCGCGACCTGGCGCGCGTTTGCTTTTATTGCGCCCGCCCTCGGGATTTTTCTTTTCGCCATTTTCGTCAAAACCGCGCCCTGGGGTTGGGACAACACCAAACTTATGATCTGGGCCTATTTCATCTGGCTTCCATTTCTCTGGCGGGAATTGCTCGCGCGCTGGCACGTCATGATCCGCGCCGGGGTTTGTTTTGTCCTCTTCTTCTCCGGATTCGTTAGTCTGTTTGGCGGTCTCAAAGAAGGAATACCCGGGTTCGACATCGCCGATCGCACCGAGGTGAACTCCGTCGCCCACGCGGTCAAAAAATTGCCGGTGAAGGAACGCTTCGCCGCCTTCCCGACCTACAATCATCCACTTCTCCTGAACGGCCGAAAAGTCGTCCTGGGTTATCCGGGTCATCTCTGGACCCAGGGGTTCGCCGACTACGGGAAAGTGGAGAATCAATTGCGCGGGCTCATGGCCGGAGTTCCCGACTGGCGCGAGCGAGCCCGGGCGCTGCAGGCCCGGTATCTGTTTTGGGGGAACGAAGAGAAGCGCGCCTACGCGGGGAGCTTGCAGCCATGGATCGGGCAGGCAGCCGTAGTGGCGAGCGGTCCGTGGGGCACGATTTATGATCTGCAACGGCCCGTTTCACCGGGCGGCGAGTAAGGGGGAACGTTCCCCCGGCGCGGGCGCGGATCGGTCGATGATCATTTGCCGGAGGGTCAGCTTTTGCCCAACGAAAATGGCCACTTCACGCGGGTCGATCATGATGTCGTTAGGCAGGAAGACCAGCAGCTTCACTCCAGTTTGGGCGCGACAAAAGCGCACGACGTTTTCCGCGAGAATCTGTTCCGCCGCGAGATGAGCGCGAAAGAGCGCGGCGAAGTTGTAGTGGCGCAACCGGGGCGAACCGGAGATTCGCTCGGCAAAATCGTCCAGCGCTCGCGGGCCAAGCTGGAAACCACGCGGAAGCAGCGCCCGTTCCTCCGCAGTAAGGGTTTCGTCATCGCGAAGCTTGCCTAACAACTCTCGCGGCGCCCCCAGCGCCACCTGGACCCGGCCGGGCCGGAGCCCGTCGCCGAGCCATTCTCCGCGTTCCGGGGCGGCGAGCTGATCGAGTAGTTCTTGCGCGGAAATCTCCTCTCGCTGCCAGCGATCGAGCAGCGGCTGCTGTTTGGCGGCGATCTGGCTCCAACCGAGCGCGACCGCGTCGCCGCGATCCTCTAGGGCTGCGACAATCTTCCAGGCCGTTTGGTTTTCCGCTGGGTGATTTTTTGCCAGGCAAAAATAGACGATGTCCGCCGTCCGCAGCCGGGCAAGCGAGCGGTCCTCCGCGACTGGCCGCCGCGGGGCTTCGCCGATCGCGAATTTCGGGAGAGGCGCCTTGTTCAGGCCGCCACAGCCACTCGTTAGGGCGAGCACCAGAGGCAGCCAGCGCCTCACGCGGCGCGCCCGCGGCTGTTGGGGCGAAGCAGCTCTCCCGCGCTCTCGATCGAGACCGGACGAAAACTTCGCGCCGTCCGCCAGCCGGCCACGAGAATTTCACAACCGATCATAAACGTGCGCCGCCAGGTCACGCCCGAAACCTTCTGCTCGCCCGCGAGCCGGCGCCGCTCCCTCACCGGAACCTCGCAGATTGTTGCCCCCAATTTTGCTGCGGCGATCTGCGCCTCGATCGTCCAGCCAAAGGTCATTTCGCAGGGCGCGATTTTTTCAAAAAGAGGGCGGCTGATCAGGCGCAACGGCCCGAGATCGCTGAAGAATCGGCCGCCCAGACAGCCGGCCCAAAACCCGAGGCCGGCGTTGGCGAACATATGCCGCAGGGTCATCGTCCAACAATTGCCCAGCCGGCGGGTCCGGCTCCCAAGGACAAACTCGTAGCCCTGCTCGAATGCCCTCGTTAGGGCGAAAAAATCGCGCGGCTCGGTCGCGCCGTCCCCCGCGGAGAAAAGATAGGCGCGAATCGAGGGGAAAAGATGATTCGCAAGCTCGATCGCCGCCCGGCAACCGTGGCCGTATCCGCGCCGCTCGGTTTCTGCGACCAGCACCGCCCTCCGGCGCGCCCGCTCCGCGGTCTGATCGAGCGACCCATTTACTCCCACAGCGACGACAAATTTCTCCGGATCGAGGAGGGAAAGCATTTCGTCGAGCACCGCGCCGATGCAGGCGGCCTCGTTGCAGGCCGGAATAATGATGGCGAACTCAGGCAAAGGCATTTGGGCGATGGATCGATGCTAAGAGTAGCTTAAGCTGCCGCTATTCCAATTCCGGCGAACTCTTTGCTTCTTCCAGACTCAAAACAAGCTGCCCCTGCGCCACCACTTCGCCGCGCACGCTCGCGCTCACTTGGAATTGCCAAAGCCGGTCCACCTGCCCCTGCTTTTCCGCCCGGAGAAGAATCTCCTCCTCCGGCCGGACGGCGGCGAAAAATTTCATCGAGCGAATCGCGGAAAGGAGAAAAAGTGGGCGCGCTTCTTCCCCAAAACCGGAAGCGGCCGCGATCCCCGCGGTCTGGGCGAGCGCTTCGGTCAGAATGACACCCGGGACGAGCGGGTTGCCGGGAAAATGCCCTGCGAATACGGGATCATCGGCGGGAAAAACGGTCGAGCATTCCGATCGTTGTCCCGGATCGACCTGGAGCACACGCCTAACGAATACAAAAGGCGCCCGGTGCGGCAGGTGAGCTAAGTGAGGAGTGACGAGTGACAAGTGATCAGCGCGAGACGCGCAAGACCAATTTACTCGTCACCCGTCACTCGTCACTTCACCCGTTAACAAAATAGGCAAACTTCCAACTGCCATTCACTCGCCGGATTCCAGCCCGGTAGCCGCTGTAGGCTTCCGGGTCGTAAACGAACTGCGACGGTGCGACCATGAAACCCTCATTCGGGACAAATTTTTCCGAAAGAATCCCCTCGACCTCAGGCCAGAGATTATTCTCCTCCCAATATTGAAAAACCCCGAGACCGGTCCGGTCCTCCGCCGGGGTCGCGCCGAGGACATAGCCAAAGTTAGGCGTCATCATCGAAGCGATCATGTTGACGTCGCGCGCTCTCACCGCCCGGCGCAAACGGCCGATAAAAGCCTGAAAATCGACCTCGTCGTCTGCCGGTTTGGTCGGCTGCTCAGGCGCGGTCGTGGCTGGTTTTTTCGCGCTTTTTTTCGGATCGGTCGTCGGGCAGGCGGTAAACGCCAGCGCCACCACCAGAAGCAGACTGCCAGGAAATCGCACTTTCATGAATCTGCTCAGACGACTGACACAATCAGCCGTGCGAGACAAGCTCGGGTTGATGAACGCAATGCGATGGCGCCCCAGGGCCAAAGCGTTTGCGGAGCGGATGCTTGATAAAAACGAAATAGAAAACCTGCAGAAGCTCGTGCCAGCTCGCGGCCGGACTCGTTAGGCGAAGAGGGCCTTCGCGCAGCGCCGCGAGCAGCGCTTCGCAGGTCAGCGCGCGCGGGCGCGGGATGCTGGTGAAATGACGGCCGAAGGCTTCGAGGCGATGCGCATCGGAGGTGGCAATAAGCGGTTTGGCGTAGGCGCCGGCGATTTCGCGCGCCCGGCGATTGAGATCGAACCAGCCCTTATGGAAATGGCAAATCTCAATCGCGTCGAAGCAGTCGATCTCACGCAACAGCCGTTTCCCGATCGAGGCGCCGAGGACAAAAAACGGATGGGGCACGAAGCAAAAAATCGAATCGCCGCGCCGTTGCCGCAGTCGACGCAGATCGGCGAAGGTGCGCAGATGCTCGAGATCTCCGGGCGCAACATTGAGGAGCACGACATCGGCTCCTTCTAATCGCATCTCGGCCGCCGGAATGAGCAGAATGCCCATGCTTTTGGCATCGGCAAACACCTCCGAGCGATCGAAGACCTTGTCATGCAGGGTGATGGCAAGCGCGCCGAAGCCGAGAGCGCGGGCGCGTTCGAGCAATTGGTGCGCGGTGTAATCGAGCCGGTCTTTGGGATCGTCGAGGGTGTGAATATGGAGGTCGACCTTGATCCACTCTTGCTCTTGCGCCTGCTCCATCGGCCGCAATCTAGCTGCAGGTTTCGCACCTGGCCTGTAACTTCTTTTGACGGAGATGGTACGAAAATCAAGAGCAAGGGCCGCCGTGGAAGGCGGCCGTCGCGAGGTTGGAGCAGCTTGCTTTCTGACTCGATTTATTCAACTTTGCCCACCGCGCTCGGGTGGTGAAATGGCAGACACGTACGTTTGAGGGGCGTATGCCGAAAGGCATGGGGGTTCAAGTCCCCCCCCGAGCATTCCCCTATTCCTCCACCTGCTCGTGAGCGTAAGAGCGTAATCCTGCTCGAAGGATTTTCCCGCCTGCGTCGATCAGAGCGCGAGCAGAACCTAACCGGCCGGCACCAGCTCGCGCTTCGGTCGGCTGCCTTCGCGGTCAAACAACCTGACGACCACGATAAACCAAACGAGGAGGAACGGCAGAACAAACGGCAGCCAGAAGCGTTGTTGCGAAAGCAGCGACAGCTCGATCAAAGAATAGGCCGCGCTGAAAAGGATCGCGCCGATGAGAAGGTTCGAGCGGGAAATCGCTCGATGAAACGCCGCGACCAACGCCGCAGCGAGAATAACAAGCCAGACAACCTTGTCCGAAGCCGGTCGGATATACGCATTTGTCTGGATGGTGGCGATTGCGCTCGCAAAAATATTGGTCCCCTGGAGCAGGTCACCCTCGAGTCGCAGGAGCACGATCTGGTTTTGCAGATCGCCCAGGTCGCGCGTCGGTTTGCGATCCTGATCGCGTTCCTGCGCGGCGAGGAGCAAGTCGTTCAGGCTCAGCCGGCGAATGCTGCCCTCCCCGGCGGGGTTTACCAGAATGGTCCCGTCGGGTTCAAGCGGTATCTTCCACCCATTGGGCAGAATGATCTGGTCGCCCAGCTGCACCTGGACTTCGGCCGGCGTGGCGCGGAGCCAGAGTAAGATCGCTTCGAGCGGGAAAGACGGGACGATTACCCCCTGATAATCAAAGATCATCGGGACGCGCATCCCACTGCGTCGCGCCCCGGGCGAGGCGACCAGCCCCGGCGTCGAGATCAACCGAATCTCGTCGCTCGGCTGACGCTGAATGCCGGAAAATTCCGCCACCTTGCCGCGTTCGCCGGTGACGCGCGAAAAAGCGGGAAGGTCTGCGGCTGGAAGATCGTGCTCGCCTTTGCCCCCCAATTCCAGTGTCACCAGCAGTTTGGGCACTCGCATCGCCTGGTCGATCAGGACCTGCTCCTGCACCTTGTCGCCACTTCGCCAGATCAAAAGCGGCTCGATCCCGACCACCGCCGGCTTGAATCCCAACACCGCTTGGAGAAAGAGCGCGTATTCCAAGGGCGACAAGGAACGTCGCGCGCCCTGACCCTGGGGGAGAGCCCGGCGTCTGTCCGGCGGGATCAGGGATTGAAAATCGTCGCGGCCAATTTCGACCAACGTCACCTGAGCGGGAGGCGGCGCGGCTGCGGCATGCTGCATGAACCAGGCAAGGATCCGGTCGTCCAACCGCTGCAGCCGGGATTCGTGCCGGATCAGGTAGCCGAGGAGGAGAATTACCACTATGAGCCAGGGCGAGGGTCGCCGCATTTGGCGCAGAAGCTAGGAAGCGCGGCGGGCAAAAACAAACCTAAATTGGTCCTTCTGTGACGATCTCGTGAAAAATCTGAATCCAGCCGGCGGTGCGGCTGCATCTCATTGCCAAACACCAACATGAAACAGAAATCCTTCATCAGCCTCTGCACTCTAACCCTGGCCTTTACAGCCCTGGGTCAAACCCCAACTCCGCCTCCAGACCAGACGCCGACTGCAACGATCGCAGCGTCGCCTGCGCCGACTATCGCTATGACGCCCACGGTGGCTCCGGTGGCGCCGGTCGCTTCCATCACACCGGCTGTTGCCTCCATCACGCCGCCTGTTGTCTCCATCACGCCAGCTCCGATTGCTCCCGACGACGAGGAAGACTTCGACAAAAAGATCGAGCGCCGAATCGATCGCCACTTCCGCATCAATGTTGACGGTGACGATTTCAGCCATGTTGAAGACGCGGCTTGGGTGGCCGTTCCCATTGTCTTGATTGTTTTTGCCTCGCTCGTGGCGGTACCGGTGCTCCTCGTGAGCGCGATTCTTTACTTCGCCAACTCGCGCAATCGCAATCTGCACAAAACCGTGCGGATGATGGTCGAGAAAGGTCAGCCCGTTCCCGAGGCGCTCCTCAATCCACCGCCAATCGTGAGGCAACGTTCCGACCTCCGGCGTGGCGTAGTTCTTTGCGTGGTGGGCGCCGGGCTGATGGTCTTCTTCGGCGCGGTCAACGAGTGGGAAGGCGGCGTCTGGAGCCTTGGCTTCATCCCTTTCATCATTGGCCTCGGCTATCTGCTGGTTTGGAAACTCGATACCCACAAGGAACAGGCTTCCACCGCCTCTACCCCCCGGTTGTAAGCTTGGAGGGATGCCGCTAAATGACGCCGATCTCGTTGCGCGGGTCCTCGTTGATGATGATCACCACGCCTTCGCTGAGCTGGTCCGCAACCATCAATCGCCTGTCCGCGGACTGCTGCGCCAGCTCACGCGCGGGGATCTCGGCTTGGCCGATGATCTGGCGCAGGAAACTTTTCTCCGCGCCTACAGGAACCTGCCGAGCTTTCGGGGCGAGGCGAAGTTTTCCACCTGGCTTTATCGAATCGCCTATAACTGTTTCCGCGAAGAGGCGCGGAAACGAAAGGAACTGGTCGGGATCGACGAGACCCGGCTCGAGGCGGAGCCCGATCCGCAGACCGTCGATCCAGCGTTGAAACACGATCTGATGCAGGCATTACAACTGCTTCCCTTGCACGAGCGCACGGCCATCGTCCTCTGTTGTCAAAACGGGCTCTCCCATGACGAGGCCGCGCGCGTCCTCGAGATCCCCCTCGGCACAGTGAAGACGAACGTCTTGCGCGGTCGCGAAAAATTGAAGAAAATATTGGCGGCCTGGGCGCCGGCCTAAACAATGGACGAGCAACTACAGGAAGATTGGCTGGATGCGCGTTTGCGCGAGGAGATGCCGTATATCGACGATGACGGCTTCACCGCGCGCGTCGTGCAGAAACTGCCCGCGCCGCATCACCGCCGGTCCTTCCGCGGGGCCATTTTGCTTTGCGCGACGATTCTCGCCAGCCTCCTCGCTTATTTCCTCTCCGACGGCGGCCGTTTCCTCATCGTCGAAGCGTACCGGCTTCTTTCCATGCCGGTGCTTTTCGTTAGCCTGATCGCAATCCTTCTCTCCCTTATCGTGACTGGGGTGGCGGGCAGCGCCGTCTGGTCCAGCTCGCGCATGCATCGTTAGGCACGGGCGTTGTTCTCCCCGACTGTCATCCCGAGGCGCAGCGCGGCGAGCATCTTTGGCGGAGCTGGTTCGACTATCAAAACCGCACCTGCCCTGAAAGACCTCTCGGGATGAGAGGAGGGTTGTTGGGCGCAACGCTCTACCGGCTCGACTGGCCGAATATTCGGTGCGCTTCAGCGACATCGAGCCGGATCTGTTCGCGCAAGGCACCCAGGTTTTCGAATTTCTTCTCCGGACGCAAATACTCGAGAAAGCGCAGCTCGATTTCTTTCCCATAGAGGTCGCGGTTTAAATCGAAGAGATGAAACTCCAGCACCCGCTGCGGCGTTTCGGATTCGAGCGTTGGGCGCACCCCAAGGTTGACCACCCCGCGGTAGGTTTTTCCATCGAGCAACCCTTCGGCCGCATAGACTCCGTTCGGCGGAAACTGCTCGCTGTGCGCGCTCAGGTTCGCGGTCGGAAAGCCCAGGGTTTGCCCAAGATGTTGCCCCTCTTCCACGGTTCCGAGGATCGTGTAATCGCGTCCAAGCATCAGGGCCGCGGCGGCGAAATCGCCTCGCTCGACCGCTTTGCGAATCTCGGTGCTGCTGATGATCCTGCCGTCCGCCACAACCGGCTCGACGCCCACGACATTGAAGCGGAGCTTGTCGCCCAGTTTTTTCAAAAGAGCGAGATTTCCGGCCCGATTTTTCCCAAACGACCATTCTGCTCCGACGCAAATTTCGCGCAACGGCCTGGCCGCCGCGGCGAGCTGCCGCACAAATTCCTCTGGCGGGGTGGAAGCGAATTGTCGATCGAATTTGAGGATGAGGAGATGGGAAACGCCGAACTCGCGCAGAAGGGCGACCTTGTGCTGAGTGGCGGTAAGGAGCCGCGGGCTTTCGTTAGGCCGGAGAATTTTCGCCGGGTGCGGATCGAAGGTGACAACCACCGCGGTGCCACCGGCCTCGCTCGCATGTTGGGTGGCGGTGCCGATGACCGCCTGGTGGCCGCGGTGGACCCCATCGAACACCCCGATTGCGAGGAAAACCGGCCCCGGGACATCCGCCAGTTCCAGAATCGATCGCAGAATGCGCATACGCGAGATCGTCAAATCGTCACACCGTGAATCGTCACATCGGGAAGAGAGTCGAGTGCGGCGCCGATTCACGCTTCACGATTTAACGATTTAACCTCTTCCTCCTCAGGCTCCGCGCATCCGCGACACTTCCGGGAGACTGAGGATTTTGCCTGCCAAATCGGCCGGCGGCAGATTCCTGATCTCCTCGACTGTCACCGCCCGGCGCAGATCGAACTTCCCCGAGCGGGTGCGGCGCAATTGCTTGAGATGGGCTCCGCACCCGAGCGCTTCCCCGATATCGTGCGCGTACGTGCGAACGTAAAACCCCTTGCTGCACAGTACCGTGAAATCGATCTCCGGCGGCGCGATTCGATCGACGCTCGAACGATAGACGTGCACCAGGCGCGGCTCGCGCTCGACCGTTTTGCCCTGGCGCGCCAGCTTGTAGAGCGGCACCCCGCCCTGCTTGATCGCCGAGACCATCGGCGGCAACTGATAAAAATCGCCGCGAAATTGCTCGAAGACGGCGCGGACGGCCGCTGTATCCAATGGCGGGATCGGCCGCTCCTGGATCACCTGCCCTGCCCGATCCTGGGTGTCGGTGGTTTGGCCTAACAACAGCGTGCCGACGTATTCCTTGTCCTCGCTCATGAGCAAGTCCTGGATTTTGGTCCCACGCCCCAGGGTGAGAATGAGGAGTCCGGTGGCAATCGGGTCGAGCGTGCCGCAATGGCCGACCTTTTTGATCTGGAGCTGTCGCCTGACGAGCGCGACGACATCGTGCGAGGTCATGCCCTCGGCCTTATCGACAAGGAGCACGCCGTCGGGAGTAGCGGATTGAGTCATGGTAGAAGCGTTAAAGCGTTGAAGCGTTGAAGCGAGAAAAACATTGTGCGCGGTGTTAGGAGCCGCTTCAACGCTTCAACTCTTCATCGCTTCAACGCTCTCGACCGCCGCGCCAACGATCCACTGGGCAACCTCCTCCAGCGTCCCCGGGACGCGCGCCCCCGCCGCCAGTTTGTGGCCGCCGCCTTTGAAGCGGAGACAAATCTCGCAGACATCCGCCTGCGGATCCTTCGAGCGCATGCTGACACGGATTTTCCCGTCGTTCAGCTCCTCGAAAAAGATCGCGATGATCACGCCCTGAATCGCCCGCAAATGATCGATCAAGCCTTCGTTATCCTCAGGGATCACCCCAAGCTGGTTCGCCGTGGCGAGCGGCAGACTGAAGTAGGCGACTTTCCCATCGGCCGCGAAATGCATCCGATCGAGCAGGACGCGCAGAAGTTCGATCCGGCGCCGGGGATAACTCTCGTAGAGTTGCTGGCTGAGCCGGCCCACATCGATGCCGCAGCGCAGAATGTCGGCCGCGATCTCAAAGGTGCGCGCGGTGGTTTGCGGATACTGAAAG
>Ga0081539_10004459_pt1 | contig 15435 bp, 8 predicted proteins | sample TabmetS4T2R2_FD_71023 | JGI IMG/M metagenome (GOLD analysis project Ga0081539, IMG submission 71023) | Tabebuia heterophylla rhizosphere microbial communities from the University of Puerto Rico - S4T2R2 | ecosystem: Host-associated > Plants > Roots > Rhizosphere ...
GAACGACTCGGCGCCGACGCTGCACCTGTCGTGGCCGGGGGAGCGGACCGTGGACCGGCTGCAGTGGCGGATCGACAAGGACCTGATGGCCTCCAAGCCGGCCAAGCTGATCGTCCGCGGGGCGGACGGCGCCAAGCGCACGGCGACCCCGGACGCGAACGGCTGGATCCGCTTCACGCCGCTGCGCGGCGAGTCGCTGGACATCACCGTCGACGGCGTCTGGCCGCTCTACTCGCTCGACCGCGTCACGAGGTTCCCGTCGCCGATGCCGGTCGGCGCCAGCGAGATCGAGGTGCCGGCGCTGCGGAGCCTCGAGGTCGGCACGCCGGAGTGGCGCCCGGTCGCGCAGCCGTGCGGGTTCGGCCCCACGCTGACCGTCGGCAGGCACGAGATCCAGACCCGCGTGACCGGCACCGTCGGCGACGTCCTCCGGCGCCGGCCGCTGCTGGTGACGCCGTGCGGTGAGCTGCCGGCGTTCACCACCGGGATCGCCCGGCTGCGGCTCGACGCGAACCCGATGTTCAAGCCGGAGAGCGTGACGCTCACGCTGCGGCAGCGCGAGCCGGACGACACGAACCCGGGCATCGTCACCGCACCGGCAGGGATCAAGGAGGGCAACCCCGAGCACCGGGTGGTCGACGTGGCGCCGGCGGACACGGCGCAAGTGCTCGTCGTCCACGAGAACGAGAACCCGGGCTGGCAGGCGACGCTGGACGGCACGCGGCTCGAGAAGGTCCGGATCGACGGCTGGCAGCAGGGGTACGTCATCCCGCCGGGCCGCGGCGGCGACGTCGACCTGCGGTTCACGCCGGGCAAGGCGTACCGGGTCCTGCTCGTCGGCGGGCTGGCGCTCGTGGTGCTGCTCGCGCTGTTCGCGATCCCGCGGCGCAAGCGGAAGAGCGGCGCCGGGCGCCGCGGCGCGCGGCTGGTGGAACCGGTGCCGCTGGCGGAGAACACGTCGCGCCGGGGGATCGGCATCCTCTCGATGCTGGGCCTGGCGGTGTTCGGCGGCCCCTGGGGGCTGGCGGCGCTGGCCGGCGTGCTGATCGCCGTCCGCCGGCGGCTGCAGATGCGGTGGCTGATCGTGGCCGCCTGCGTCGTCGCCGGGTTCGGCGCGTCCGAGAGCACGAACGCGGACACGCGGGGCCTGTGGGCGGCGGTGTCGATCCTCGCCTCGCTGGTGGCCGTGGCGTGCCTGGTGGTGCGGATGGACGCCGACGGCGACCGCTTCCTGACCCGCGCCTCGCTGCAGGTCGACAAGGGCATGCGCCTCCCACGCCGCAAGCCCCCGCGCGACCCGGGCGAACCGCCACCGGGCGCCCTGCTGGGCACCCCCGCAACGGCCCCGGAGCCGCCGCCACCCCCACCGCCGGGCTGAGGCACCCGGCTCCTGGAGTCAGTCCTGGTCGCGGCCGAGCCGGCGCAGGTCTTCGGCCAGGTTGCGCTCCGAGGTGCGCGTGTCCGGGTGGTCGGGACCGAGAACGCGCCGGCGGCGGTCGAGGGTGTCCCGGTCCAGCTCGTAAGCCTCTTCGTTGCGCCCGAGCTGGGACAGGCTGATGGCGAGATTGCTCGCCGTCCTGAGGGTGGTGGGGTGGTCGGGGCCGATGGTGCTGCGGAAGCGGTCGAGCGTGTCGTGGTAAAGCTCATAAGCCTCTTCGTTGCGCCCGAGCTGGGACAACCTGATGGCGAGATTGCTCGCCGTCCTGAGGGTGGTGGGGTGATCGGGGCCGATGGTGCTGCGGAAGCGGTCGAGTGAGTCCTGGTTCAGCTCGTAGGCCTCCTGATACCGCCCGAGTTGAGCCAGGCTGGCTGCAAGGTTCACCGCCAGACTGAGAGTGGCGTAGTGATCGGCGCCAAGGACGCGACGGTGGCCCTCGTAGGTGTCCTGGGTCAGCTCATGCGCCTCGTCATGACGGCCCAGGAAAAGAAGGGCACTGGCGGTCTGACTCGCTACCCAGAGGACGTTCAGATCGTCCGGCCCTGAGGCTTCCCGCCACTGACGGTGCCAGTGGCGCCCGAGGGACAGGGCGGTATGGTAATCGGCGCGCATGAGCAGGTACCACAGGGCATTGCAGGCAGCGCTACGGATTCCAGCCGGCGCGGTGGCGGGGTCGAGCGCGAGCAGGTGGGGAAGCAGCTCGGCCCAGGCGGGCCAGGAAGCCGGGTCGGTGCCGTCGTCGTCCGGTTCGGCCGCGGCGAGCAGTTGGACGGCTCGCCGTCTGAGGTCGTCGACGGCCTCGGTGTCCGGGTCGTCGCACAGGACGGCCTGGGTCAGCCGGTGGAGCTGGATCGTCTGCTCGGTGATCCCGGCCAGGCCGAGGTCGGCGAGCCGGGCGAGGGTGCGGCGGAACGCCAGCGGCCGGGCGACGACAGCGGCCAGCTCGGCGGAGAGCGCCTCGGGCGGTGCGGTGCGCCACCAGTCCAGCGGGATCGGCTCGGGCGCGAGGACGGCGGCGAGTCGCAGCAGCTCGACCGCCGGCGGGTCCTGCCGCTGCAGCCGCTGGACCGAGATGTCGATCGCCGCCGCCAGCGACACCGGGTAGGACAGCGCGCTGCCGCGCTCGTCCAGGAGCTCGCGGGTGTGGGTGTCGAGCTCGGCGAGGAACTCCGCGACCGGCATCGCGGTCTCGACCAGGAGCCCGGCGGCCTGGGCCAGCGCCAGCGGCAGGTCACCCAGCGCCGCGGCCAGCTGATCCGCGTCGTCGTCCGGCAGCGTGGGCAGGTGGGTGCGCAGCAGGGCGATCGACTCCGCGCGGGTGAACACCTCCACGGACACCGGGGTCGCAAGACCGGTGAACCCGCGGTGCCGGGAGGTGATCACCACGTGCCCGTCGCCCTGCGGGAGCCAGTCGCGGACGTGGTCCGGGGCCGCCACGTTGTCGAGCACCAGCAGCCACCGGCCGCGCTCCCGCAGCCGGTCCATCACCGCCGCCCGCGCGGCCGTCGTCGCGGTGCCCTCCTCGACCCAGCCCGCGGCCTGGCCCAGGGCCGAGACCTGCTCGCCGATCAGTTCCGGCTGCTCGGCGTCGATCCACCAGACCAGGTCGTAGTCGCCGGCGAACAGGTGCGCGTACTCGATCGCCAGCTGGGTCTTGCCCACGCCGCCCATCCCGTTGAGCGCCTGGACGACGGTCCGCCGCTCCACGGTGAGCTGCTCCCGCAACGCCGCCAGAAGCGGCTCGCGGCCGGTGAACGCCGCGTTCCGGCCGGGCACGTTCCACACCCTCGGCTGCGATCCCGGCACCCGGGGACCCGACTCCAGGGCCGCCGCCGAACCACCCGGGAACGACGCGGCGCCGCCCCGGCGGGTGGGCAGGCCCACGGCGGCCAGCAGCTCGCGGCGCGCCGCCGCCTCGTCGAGGCCGAACACGTCCCGGTACACCAACGCCCGCAGGATCGGCGGCGGCTCGACCTCGGTGACCCGGACCGGGACCAGCCGCCGGCCCCCGCCGGCCGCGTCGTCCGCCGAGCGTTCGGCCACGACCGCCGTCCACTCGTCGGTGGTGAACCGGGGCCGCTCGAAGTAGGCCGGCGACCACAGCGCCAGCACCCGCTCCGCCCGGGCCAGCGCGTCGCTCATCCGCAGCACGAAGTTGTCGCCGGCTGCCCAGTCCCAGACGTCCAGCTCGACCGTGTACCCCGCGGCCTCGAGCTGGGCGGCCGCCCACTCCGCCCACGGCCGATCCGGCCCCGCGTAGCTCACGAACAGATCCACAGCGGCGCGGGGTTCCGCGTCCGTCCCCGTCATGCCCGGCATCCTCTCCCACGGCGCGGCACCGCACCGCCGAATCCTGAGCGGGACCTGGCCGCCGGACGTACACCGCAAAGCCGAGGACGCCGCCCGCGACTCAGCGGGCGGCGTCCGTGTCGGCGGTGCCGGGCGGTCAGTCCGCGCCGGTGGCGGACAGCACGGGGGCCGGTGCCTCCGGGTGCGGGCGCCGGCGGCGCAGCCGGGGACGGGGAATGCGCAGGCGGCGGCCGCCGACGCGGACCTTCGACAGCTGCGACTCCTCGCGCGGCGCCCGCGCCGCCGAGCGCCGGAAGCCGTTGCGGAACCGCCGCTGCGCCGGCTCCTCGATGAACCTGAACGACAGCGTCGCCACCGTGAGGCTCGAGACGAGCGTGCAGATCAGCAGCACCCAGAACCCGCCGCCGAACACCTGGTAGTTCAGCGCCTTGCGAGCGAGCTCCATGAGCAGCGGGTGCCAGAGGAAGACGCCGAACGAGATCTGTCCCAGCCAGCGCATCACCGGTGTGACGGCGAACCTCCGCCAGCCCGCCGTCGGGTCGCCGAGGACGCCGGGCATCATGAGCAGCGTGGCGATCACGGCGTACAGGAAGTGCTTGAAGATGACCTGCCCGGTCGTCGCGCCGATGAGGTCGTAGGGCCCGCCGAGCGGCGACGTCGCCAGCCAGTACAGCGTGATGGCGATGCAGAGGCAGACGCCGGGCGTGTTCGCCAGGAACCGCAGCGCCTGCGGCACCGGGAACGGCCGCTCGCGGAGCCAGGCGAGCGCCATCCCCGCGGTGAACCAGTCGATGAACGCCGGCAGCCAGAGCAGCTGCCGGCCGTAGCCGTCGGACGTCAGCATGTAGCCCACCCGCCAGGCGAGGGAGCCGGCGAACAGGATGCCGAGGACGATCGCCGGCCGGTACGGCTGCCAGTGCGGGGGCAGGCTGAACAGCGACCCCAGCCGGCGCCGCGGCGCCGACCGCTTCTCGCGCGCCTGGGCCGCGCGGGCCTCCCGGCGGGTCTGCGGTGCAGGCGCCGGCTGCGCGCCACCCTGGGCCAGCCGCCCCAGCCGCGAGCCGCGGCCGAGCACCAGAAGTGCCAGCAGCGGCAGGCAGACGTAGAACGACACCTCGATGACCAGCGACCAGGTCTGCACCAGGCCCGGCAGCTGCTTGCCGAAGGCCGTGAAGTAGTTCTGCACCATGAAGAACGTCTGCACCCAGAGCGACGTCTCGTACGGCGCGTGGCGCGACTCGGGCAGCAGGAAGTAGACGCCGATCAGCGTGACGACGAACGCGGGGTACAGGCGCACGTAGCGGCGGCGCAGGTAGGCGCCGATCTCGACGCGGGGCCGGTAGCCGTACGCCGCCTGCACGAACGGCCGGAACAGCAGGAACCCGGAGAGCAGGAAGAACAGCGCGACGCCGAAGTCCAGGCGCGCCAGCCAGCCGCGCCAGGTGCCGGTGATGCCCGCGCCGGACGTGAAGCCGACGTGCGTCACGAGCACCATCAGGGCGGCGATGCCGCGGTACGCCTCGAGGACCGGCAGGTCGTGCCGCGGGCCGACCGGCGTCCCGTCGTGCGGCATGTCCGGCGGCCGGGGCGTCGCCTCCTGGCCCGCCGCCTCGGTAGCGGCGTCCCGCCGCGCCGCGTGGCCCGGCTCCAGTGTGGCGGTCACAGCACGGCCACCCAGACCTGGGCCTTCGTGACGCAGCTGACCACGCTGTTGGTGGTGCTGACGTGGACGGCGGTGATCGTCTTGCCGTACGGCACCGGGAACCGCAGCGTGTGCGGCCCCTTCGGCAGCTCGTCGTCCGACCACCGCTCGGGTGTCAGCAGCGTCCCGTCGGGTGTCTCCACCGTCACCTTCACCTTCGTCTGCTCCTCCAGCAGCAGGCCGACCTCCACCTGCGCACCCATCACGTACGGCGCCGGGCGCGCCAGCGCCACGCGCGCGCCCTGCTGCGCGCCGCCGGGGATCGTCGCGGCGCAGAACTGGGCGGGCCGGCTCTGGGTGATGATCCGCGCCTTGTTCACCGGCACGAGGTTGCCGGCGGCGTCGAGGATGCGCGCCTGCCCGTCGGCGTCCTGGAACCGGACGTCGGGCCGCAGCAGCAGCACGAGCGGCGCGCTGGTCGGGAACTTCGCCGTGACCCAGAACGGCATGATCGGGTCCGGCAGCGGCGTCGCGATCATCCGCGGGAACGGCTCGGCGTTCTCCAGCGAGGCGCGGGCGTTGCTGATCCAGGCGTCGGTCGGGTTGTCCCGCCACTTGTCGAACCAGCGCCAGGTGCTGACCAGCGACCCGCCGACGACGATCGCCAGCGCCAGCCCGCCGGCGATCACCGGCGGCGAGAGCTTGAGCGACAGGTAGCCGTCCTGACGGCGGGTGACGACGCCGGTCTCCGCCGTCGCGACGGCCGCCTCACCCTCGCCCTCGGCCGGCGCCGGCACGGCCGCGGGCGCCCGGACGCCGATCCGCCACGGCAGGAACATGAGCGCCAGGGCGAAGAGGACGCCGGGCACGAGGTCGGCCCAGAGGCGGACAGCGTCGCCGAGCACGACGTCGAAGAGGCCGCCGCGGCCGTACGTGATGATCGTCACGCTGGGCAGGATCCAGCTGAAGGCGACCAGCAGCGACCGGACGACGCGCCCCAGGCCGTGCGCGCCGGCCCACAGCACGCCGAGCCCGAGGACGATCAGCGACGCCACCGTGCCGGTGGTGCCGACGTTCGGCGAGCCCGAGTACGGCGCCGTGTAGATCCAGGTCCACGGCCCGCCGAGCAGCAGCGGCAGCAGCATCTCGGCGACCGCGTGCCACATCAGCCGCAGCACGTCCATCGGCGTGGGCGGCGAGCCGGGGCCCTGGTCGTAGGGGCCCAGCCGGTAGATCACGAGGAAGACGACGACCACGGCCGAGGACCCGAGGATCGTCGGGATCGAGGCGCGGACGGCGTCGCGCGGACGGCTGCGGCGGCGCGCCCAGAACAGCGCGATCGTCGTGGCGGCGAGGATCACCGGGATCGCGGCCGGCTTCTCGTAGCAGCCGAGGCCGACGGCGGTGGCGACGACGACGGCGAGCAGGTCGCCGCCGTGCCGCCGGGTGACCCACCGGATGTGCGCGTCGACCGCCCAGACCATCGCGACCGTGCACGCCAGAACCGTGATGGACTGCCGGAACCAGCCCGTCGTGGGCACCAGGGCCGGCGTGATCAGCAGGATGAGCAGCGGGACGACGGCGCCCGGCTGCGGGCCGAAGACCCGGCGCAGCAGCCGCCAGAACGCGCCGGCGAGCAGCACGCGCACGATGATCGTGATCAGCACCGCCGGCGGGTGCGACAGCGGCACGGCGCGCGACATCGTCCAGTCGATGATCCGCGGGATCGGCGCGAAGTGCGTGCCGTTGGAGCCGACGATGAAGCTCCAGAACGGTTGCCCCTGCGCGTACCCCTGGGCGCGGAGGTCGTCGAGGTACAGCGAGCCCTGCGGGAGCAGGACGACGAGCATCAGCACGTGCGCGGCGACGAGTCCGGCGACGAGCGTGTCGACCGGCGTCCACTCCGCCCGGCGGCGCTCGATGCCGCGCCGCACGAACCCGGGCACGCCGAGGGAGAGCTCGAGCATCGGCGACTCGGGCGCGGGCAGGTCGTCGGCGACCGCGACGCCGCCGCCCTGCTCCTCACCGGTGCGCCGCTTGGGCTTGCGCAGCGCCGGCGGGCGCTCGGGCCGCGGTGGCCGGCCGGGCCCGGGAGGCGCTTCGCCGCCCGTCGGCGACGGGTGGGACGTGACGTCCGTCACGGCCGATCCGCTGCCCCCCGGCGGGTTCGGCGGAGGCGGCGAGGCGGCCATCCGGACGCCGCCGAGCGGGGGCGACGCACCCGGCGCCACCGGCCGCGAGACGCCGGGCGGCACGGCGGGCGCGGGCCGGCCCGAACCGGAACCCGGACCGAACGGCGCGGGCTCCGTGTGGCGGCCCGGCTGCGAACGAACGGGTCGATGGGGCAAGGCGTCGCCGACGGGGCCAGGCGCCGGATTGTCCGGCTGGTCCACGCGCTCGGTCATCTCGTCCCTTTCGGCCGCGCTACGGGTGTCAGATCGCCGTTCGGTCGCTCGGTGCAGTCGCTAGTGTGCCTCGTCCGCCACTCCGGCGACATCGGTCACAAACCGTGACTTCCGAATGGTCTCAGAAGCCGTGCTCCTCTCGGGTACTCGCTGGTAGTGTGCGCGGCACCACAGCACGCGCGGTAGTGGTGTCTGTGTATTCGGCCGCTGTCGTCTGGAACCCTCCTGGAGATCAGTGATGCGCAGGATCGTTGGCTTGGTGCTCGTCGCTCTGGGGGTCGCACTCATCGCACTCGCCATCGCGCTCCCGACGTGGGTCTACCCGCGGGTCGCGAAGAGCCCGATCTCGCCCAACGAGACGCTCCGGGCCGAGGGCACGGGCATCACGGTGCTGCTGCCCCGGAGCATCGAGGACGGCGGCACGCAGATCTACACGGACCAGACGGTGGTGAACGTTCGCAAGGTCGTCGGCGAGGTGCGGCAGGGCGCCCCCGCGCCGGGCGACGACCAGCGGTTCTGGCGCCAGGAGTTCCGGGTCGACGTCGAGGGCAAGGGCCTGCTGACGGCGAACGTCGAGGGCGGCTCGTTCGACGACGAAACCGGCCTCGCCAACAACTGTTGCGGCGACTACATCCTCACCAGCGCGACCGAGACGACCGGGCAGCCCATCGAGCACGAGGGCCTGATCTTCAAGTTCCCGTTCAAGACGGAGCGCAAGGACTACCCGTTCTGGGACACCGACATCAAGGCCGCCGCGACCGCGCGCTTCGACGGCACGGAGAAGATCAAGGGCCTGCAGACGTACCGGTTCGTGCAGAACATCCCGGACACCGTCATCGGCCAGGAGGACGTGCCCGGCCCGCTGATCGGCATCCCGGACCAGCCCAGCGTCAAGGCCGACCGCGTCTACGCGACCGTGCGCACGATGTGGGTCGAGCCCTACACCGGCGCGATCATCAAGGGCCAGGAGCAGGTCAACCAGCGCCTGATCGCCAACGGCAAGACCGCGCCGATCATCTACGGCCGGCTCGCCTGGGACGACAAGACGGTGCAGGCGAACGTCGACGAGTACAAGAAGTCGGCGGCCGGCCTCCGGTTCGTCACGCGGATCGGCCCGATCGGCGGCTGGATCCTCGGTCCGATCCTGCTGCTCGTCGGCCTGACGCTGCTGGCGGTCAGCCGGCGCCGTGACTACGACGACGAGTGGGACGACGAGGACCAGACCCACTTCCAGACGGTCTGACGCGCACTGACCCGGCATCCCGTACCACCGTCCGGCCCGGTCGCCCTCGCGGGTGGCCGGGCCGGAGGCCTTTAGTCCTTCGTGCGCGCGCGCACGCGCACGCGCGAGGGCTACCGCAGGTGCGAGACGAAGATCGCCGTGCCGGGGATGCTGCGGCCGCGCAGCGGGCTCCAGCCGCCCCAGCTCCGGGCGAGGTGGTCGGGCCACTCCGGCTCGACCAGGTCGTCGAGGGCGAAGCCGGCGCTCACCAGCGCGCGCACCCAGTCGCCGACCGTGCGGTGGTGCTCGGCGTAGGCGAGCGTGCCGTCGTCGTCGTGCTCGACGTACGGCGTCCGGTCGAAGTAGGAGAACCCGACCTTGAGGCCGGCCGGCCCGGCGTCGTCCGGGAAGACCCACCGGAAGGGATGGGTGACCGAGAAGACCCAGCGGCCGCCGGGACGCAGCACGCGGGCGACGCCGTCGAGCACGCGGCCGGGATCCGCGACGAAGGGGAGCGCGCCGTAGGCGGAGAACGCGACGTCGACGCAGGCGTCCGCGAGCGGGAGCGCGCGGGCGTCGGCCTGGACCAGCGCCCGGCGCCCGGGCGCGCCGGGCGGGACGGCCTCGGCCCGGCGCAGCATGCCGACCGAGAGGTCGACGGCGACGACGCGCGCGCCGCGGTCGGCGAGCCAGGCGGCGCACTGGGCCGCGCCGCAGCCGACCTCGAGGACGTCGCGGCCCGCGACGTCGCCGAGCAGGCCGGCGTCCGCCTCGTCGAGGCCCTCGGGGCCCCAGACCAGGCGGCCGGCGAGGTCGTCGTGGTGGTCGCGGAGGTAGTCGTCGGCCGCGGCGTCCCACCAGCTCCGGTTGGCGCTGGCGGAGTCGGGCGCGGAGGCCTCCCCGAAACCGGCGGTCATGCCGGGCATCCTGTCGCACCGTCCGGGCGGGAGCCGTGGCAGGTCCGGCGGCGCCGGGGGAGGCGGCCGACGGGTGCCGCGGGTGCGCCGGCTGACCGGCCGCGCAGCCCGGCCGGTCGCGTCGGCGGAGCGGCCGGAACCTCGCCCGGTCGCCGCGTCCGCCCTGGTCGGAGGCTCGTTCGGGGGAATAGCCACGGCGTTCGGCGGTGTTTCGTGCGTGTTGCGGCGGCGCCGAACGGGTGACGGTAACGAATCGATCCCGTGCTGCGATGCGGCTTTGACCCGTGATCTGCCCAGCGGCTAGGGTGACTATGGCGCACGTGGCGTGCGCGGACTGTGTTTGTCCTTGATCCGACTGGCACTTCCCTCTCTGGGGACCGCCACCGTCTCGGGGCCGCCGGGCTGCGTATGCCGCAGCGACACCATCCTTGTCCACATCGACATACCAGTCCACATCGGAGTCCCCCCTTCATGACCAGCAGCACCGCCGAGGCGCGCACACCCCAGGTGGCCGTCAACGACATCGGCAGCGAGGAGGAGTTCCTCGCCGCGATCGACGAGACCATCAAGTACTTCAACGACGGGGACATCGTCTCCGGGACGATCGTCAAGGTCGACCGTGACGAGGTGCTGCTGGACATCGGCTACAAGACCGAGGGTGTCATCCCCTCGCGCGAGCTCTCGATCAAGCACGACGTCGACCCGGCCGAGGTCGTCAGCGTCGGCGACGAGATCGAGGCCCTCGTCCTCCAGAAGGAGGACAAGGAGGGCCGCCTGATCCTCTCGAAGAAGCGGGCCCAGTACGAGCGGGCCTGGGGCACGATCGAGAAGGTGAAGGAGGAGGACGGCATCGTCACCGGAACGGTGATAGAGGTCGTCAAGGGTGGCCTGATCCTGGACATCGGCCTGCGCGGCTTCCTCCCGGCGTCGCTGGTGGAGATGCGCCGCGTCCGCGACCTGCAGCCGTACGTCGGCAAGCAGATCGAGGCCAAGATCATCGAGCTCGACAAGAACCGCAACAACGTCGTCCTCTCCCGCCGCGCGTGGCTGGAGCAGACGCAGTCCGAGGTGCGCCAGACCTTCCTGCAGACGCTGCAGAAGGGTCAGGTCCGCTCCGGCGTGGTCTCGTCGATCGTCAACTTCGGCGCGTTCGTGGACCTCGGCGGCGTCGACGGTCTGGTGCACGTCTCCGAGCTGTCCTGGAAGCACATCGACCACCCGGGCGAGGTCGTCGAGGTGGGCCAGGAGGTCACGGTCGAGGTCCTCGACGTCGACATGGACCGCGAGCGGGTCTCGCTGTCGCTCAAGGCGACGCAGGAGGACCCGTGGCAGCAGTTCGCGCGCACGCACGCGATCGGCCAGGTCGTGCCGGGCAAGGTCACGAAGCTGGTGCCGTTCGGCGCGTTCGTCCGGGTGGACGAGGGCATCGAGGGCCTGGTGCACATCTCCGAGCTAGCCGAGCGCCACGTGGAGATCCCGGAGCAGGTCGTGCAGGTCGGCGACTCGATCTTCGTCAAGGTCATCGACATCGACCTCGACCGTCGCCGCATCTCGCTCTCGCTCAAGCAGGCCAACGAGGCCGGCACGGGGGCCGCGGGCGAGACGTTCGACCCCGCGCTGTACGGCATGGCCGCCGAGTACGACGAGCAGGGCAACTACAAGTACCCCGAGGGCTTCGACCCCGAGACCAACGACTGGCTCGAGGGGTACGAGAAGCAGCGTGAGGAGTGGGAGTCGCAGTACGCCGAGGCCCACGCCCGCTGGGAGGCCCACCGCAAGCAGATCGAGGACGCCGCGCGGGCGGAGAACGAGGCCCGGACCGACGGCGGCGGCGAGTCCGGTGGCCCGGCGCCGTCCTCGTACTCGTCGTCCGAGCCGAGCCCGAACGAGGGCACGCTCGCGACGGACGAGGCGCTCGCCGCCCTGCGCGAGAAGCTGACCGGCGGCCTCTGAGCCGGCCTCTGAGCCCAGCCACACGGGACCGCCCCGCGCCGACGGGTGCGGGCGACCCGGTCGGTGATCATGCACGATAGGAACGCCCCCACGGCGCCAGGCGAACTTTCGCGCCCGAGTCGGCGTTCCTATCGTGCATGATCACCGCGTTCTACGAGGTCTGCGACGCCCAACACTCTCCGCAGCTCGCGCCGCAGCACCTTCCCGGTGGACGTCCGGGGGAGGTCCTCGACGACGTGGACCCGCTTCGGCCGGCGCGCCGGCGGCAGGCTGCCGCGCGCGTGGTCCAGCACGGCGCGCTCGTCCACGCTCCCGACGACCGCCACCTCCAGTCGCTGCCCCCACTCCTCGTCGTCGACGCCGAACGCCGCCACCTCGGTGACGCCGGGCAGCTCGCCGAGCACGCGCTCCACCTCCGCCGGGTACACGTTGACGCCGCCGCTGATCACGAGGTCGTCCCGGCGGCCGAGCAGGCGGAGGTACCCGTCGCCGTCGAGGTGCCCGGCGTCCCCGACCGTGAACGCGTCGCCGCGCCACGCCGCGGCGGTGCGTTCGGGGTCGCGCCAGTAGGTGAACCGGGCGTACGGCGGCACCGTGCACCAGATCCGCCCGTCGCCGTCGACGTCGAGCCGCCGGTTCGGGCGCGCGCGGCCCACGGTGCCGGGGCGAGCCAGCCAGTCGTCGCCGCGGCAGACCGTGAACTGCCCCTCGGTCGAGCCGTAGAACTCCCACACCCGCTCCGGGCCGAGGGCGCCGAGCGCCCACCGCTTCACGCCGTCCGGGCACGGCGCACCGGCGTGCGCGAGCAGCCGCAGGGAGCGCAGCTCGCCGTCCGGGGCCACGCCGCGCAGGCGGCCGAGCTGCGTCGGCGCCAGGAACGTCGTCGTCGCCCGGTGCGCCGCGCAGGCCGCCGCGAACCGCGCGGCGTCGAACCGCCCGGGCAGCACGACGACGCCGCCGCGCAGCAGCGTCACCAGGGCGAAGCGCAGCGGCGCCGAGTGGTACAGCGGCGACGCCACGACGTGGACGTCGTCCGGCGCCATGCCCCACAGCTCGGCCTCCTCGGCCCACAGCGCCTCGCCGGCGGCGGGGTCGAGGACGCCGCTCCAGACGCCCTTGCGGCGTCCCGTCGTCCCCGACGTGTAGTGCATCGGCCGGGCCAGCGGCGGCCCCGCGGCACCCGCGGCGGCCGGCGCCGTGGCGGCCGCGAGCTCGGCCGGGTCGGCCAGGACGGCGAGCGGGTCGGCGTCCGCGATCGTCGCCCGCAGCTCGGCAGACGGCAGCGCGGGGTCGAGGACGACGGGGACGACGCCGGCGCGCAGCGCGCCGAGCGCGGCGGCCACCACCCCGGAGCCGCCGGGCGCGGCCAGCACCAGCCGGTCGCCGGGCGAGGCGCCGCGCGCCGCCAGCCAGGCGGCGAGGCCCGCGGCCCGCCGGTCGGCGTCCTCGGGCGTCAGCACCTCGGGCGTCGTCACCCGCCCATGGTCGCCCGCGCACGGCGGGCGGCGGGCGTGACCTGGGCCACCGCGCGGCTCCGCGGCCACCCGGCGGCCCTACGATGCTGCGGGTGCTGCGGGTGGGACTGACGGGCGGTATCGGTGCCGGCAAGTCGACCGTCGCGGCGCGCCTGGCCGAGCTCGGTGCCGTCGTCATCGACGCCGACCGCGTGGCCCGCGAGGTCGTCGAGCCGGGGACGCCGGGGCTGGCGGCGGTGGTCGAGGCGTTCGGCGACGGCGTCCTGCTGCCCGACGGCTCGCTGGACCGGGCGGGCCTGGGCCGGATCGTCTTCGGCGCGGACGACCGGCGGCGGACGCTCAACGGCATCCTCCATCCGCTGATCGCGGCGCGGACCGGCGAGCTGATGGCCGCCGTCCCGGCCGACGCGGTCGTCGTCCACGACGTCCCGCTGCTGGTGGAGGCCGGGCTGGAGACGGCGTACCACCTCGTCGTGGTCGTCTACGCCCCGGAGCGGATGCGGGTGGCGCGGATCGTCGCCGACCGCGGCCTCACCGAGGAGGAGGCGTGGTCGCGGGTGCGGGCCCAGGCCTCCGACGAGGAGCGCCGGGCGGCGGCCGACGTCTGGATCGACAACTCCGGCACCCGCGAGGCGACGATCGCCCAGGTCGACGAGTGCTGGCACGAGCGCATCGCGTGGATGGCGGAGGACCCGCCGGACTGAGAGCTCCCGCCGTGATCATGCAATTCCCGGACGCCTCTTCGCGCAGAGCGTCACCTGGCACGGGCGACGGCGTCCGGGAATTGCATGATCACGGCGAAGTGTCGGCGAGTGCGCTTACCGTGGAGCCATGCGTCCCGTCACCGACCTCCAGCGCACCGTCGCCCCGTTCGAGGTGATCTCGGAGTACACCCCGAGCGGCGACCAGCCGACGGCGATCGCCGACCTCGCGGCGCGGGTCAGGCGCGGTGAGCGCGACGTCGTCCTGCTGGGTGCCACCGGCACGGGCAAGTCGGCGACCACGGCCTGGCTGATCGAGCAGGTGCAGCGCCCGACGCTCGTGATGGCGCCCAACAAGACGCTCGCCGCGCAGCTCGCCAACGAGTTCCGCGAGCTGCTGCCGAACAACGCCGTCGAGTACTTCGTCTCGTACTACGACTACTACCAGCCCGAGGCGTACATCCCGCAGACGGACACCTACATCGAGAAGGACTCCTCCCTGAACGAGGAGGTCGAGCGCCTGCGCCACTCGGCGACCAACTCGCTGCTCACCCGCCGCGACGTCGTCGTCGTCGCCACCGTGTCGTGCATCTACGGCCTGGGCACGCCGCAGGAGTACGTGGACCGCATGGCACGGCTGCGGGTCGGCCAGACGATCGACCGCGACGACCTGCTGCGCCAGTTCGTGGCCATGCAGTACACCCGCAACGACCTCGCGTTCACGCGCGGCACGTTCCGGGTGCGGGGCGACACGGTCGAGATCATCCCGATGTACGAGGAGCTGGCGATCCGCATCGAGTTCTTCGGCGACGAGATCGACCGCATCTACACGCTGCACCCGCTCACCGGCGAGATCCTCCGCGAGGAGGACGAGATGTACGTCTTCCCGGCCACGCACTACGTCGCGGGGCCGGAGCGCATGGAGCGCGCGATCGCCGGCATAGAGCTCGAGCTGGCCGACCGCCTCGCCGAGCTCGAGAAGCAGGGCAAGCTGCTCGAGGCACAGCGGCTGCGCATGCGCACGACGTACGACGTCGAGATGATGCGCCAGGTCGGCTCCTGCTCCGGCATCGAGAACTACTCGCGGCACATCGACGGGCGCGCGCCCGGCTCGGCGCCGAACTGCCTGCTCGACTACTTCCCCGAGGACTTCCTGCTCGTCATCGACGAGTCGCACCAGACCGTGCCGCAGATCGGCGGCATGTACGAGGGCGACATGTCGCGCAAGCGGATGCTCGTCGAGCACGGGTTCCGGCTGCCCAGCGCGATGGACAACCGCCCGTTGAAGTGGGAGGAGTTCGTCGAGCGCATCGGGCAGACCGTGTACCTGTCGGCGACGCCGGGGCCGTACGAGCTGGGCCGCGCGAACGGC
>Ga0081539_10004460_pt1 | contig 15431 bp, 10 predicted proteins | sample TabmetS4T2R2_FD_71023 | JGI IMG/M metagenome (GOLD analysis project Ga0081539, IMG submission 71023) | Tabebuia heterophylla rhizosphere microbial communities from the University of Puerto Rico - S4T2R2 | ecosystem: Host-associated > Plants > Roots > Rhizosphere ...
CGATCATCTCGCGGGGAACCGTTGTTCTCTATGACGACACGCCGATCCCTCCGACACCACATCGCCGATTATGAATAACCCTCCGGGACCAGGACATTCACGACCCTCGCGATCTGGATCAGAGACAGCCTGGTGCAGCAGGGAGCGCCTGGCCTGTGGGCGACTCTCTGACCGCGACGTCGCGGCATGCGGAAGACGACCCGGACGTATTCAGGGTCGTCACCGATCAGTCGCCGCTGGAGTGGCTTGGTGGGTAGCTGCCGTGTCGTCGGCCAGAGGCGCCGTGCCGGTCGGCGGCTTGGGTGACCGGGCAGATGCCGTCGGGGTAGCCGCAGGCCTGGGCGTCGCAGAGTCTGCAGACGCGGATCGGGGCGGAGCCCAGTTCGATCACTCGGTCCAGCAGCTTGGCGTGCAGGGCGCGCAGCTCGTCTCGCTCCCGCTCGGACAGCGCGGAGAGAATGTCCGCGAGTGCGGCCGCTCTCGTCTTCAGGACTCGGGCGGCCGCGGCCTCTCCCTCACTCGTCGCCTCGACAGCCACGGATCGCCGATCGCGGCCTGTGCTGCGCCGGACGAGACCGCGGTCCTCGAGCCGGTCCACGAGGCGAACGGTCGCGGAGTGGCTGAGACCCACCAGCGTAGCCAGCTGGCGGATGGACACTCCCTTAGCGAAGGTTGCCACCGCAACCAAGCACGACGTCTCCTCACCCGGCATGCCTATCGCGGCCGCGATGTGGTCTCGGATGCGGTCAGTGACCGCCAGGGAGAAGCTTCCGAGCATGTTGACGCCTTGACCGGACATGTGCGCCATGCATAGATTATGCCACATAGGGTGACGAAGGGGAGGTGAGACCTCGCCTCAACTACTCATCGGTTGCTCAGGGTTTGTCGGCTATGCCGACGCTCGGTCTGGATGAACGCGCCAACCTGCCGTCGGCATTGGCGCTTCTTCGCCAGCCGCGTCCATCCGTCGTGTTGGGTGTCTCGGATCGGGCGGGCCGCTGTTCGGTGCGGCCGACAGAGCGTGATGAAGCCGAGTTGAAGCTGGCGGTTGGTGTGCTGATCGCCTTCGGGCCGGTACCGCGATGAGATCACGAACGGCAGCGGCCATTGATGGGAAGGGGTTCGATCTTGATCTGCCCCGGACGGCGGCGGGCCGTTGGTGGGTGTCGTGTTCCCGCGGTCGGGGTGGCGAGGTTCGCCTCGCTCCCGGCGTATGCCGTGGCCGAGTTCGGGATGCGTGTCTCACTTTGGTCGGCGTGACGGGCGCCGGATGTCGCGGCCGGGGGCGTCGCTGCGGTTCGCTGTCACGGCCGATGCGATGACACTCAGGGCGGGTGCGAGGTGAGTGACAAGGGGTTCGTCGGCCGGCAGGCGAGTCTGGCGTTGGTCGATGCTGCGCTTCGGGCCGCGGAGGGCGGTGATCCGCAGTTGGTGCTGGTCAGCGGCGAGGCTGGCATCGGCAAGACCCGGATGGTCGAGTTTGTGGCGGGCAGGTTCGAGCAGCTGGGCGGGATCGCCCTTCGCACTCGGTGTGTGGAGTTGGGTGAACATGGTGTGCCGCTTGCGGCGCCGACCATGGCACTGCGCGAGCTGGTCGCCCGGTTCGGGACGGAGTGGCTGACATCGGTCTGCCCTGGCGCAGACCCGCTGTTCGGGCTCCTGCCAGAGATGGACGACCGGCCGAGCCTGGCGGCGCAGCCGGGGATGCTGTTCGACTTGTTCGGTGCGCTGTTGCGACAGGTCGCGGTGGCCTATCCGACGTTGTGGCTGATCGATGACGTCGAGCGGGCCGACCGCTCCACTCGGGACATGCTCAACTTCTTGGTGCGGACGGCGCGGGCCGCACGCCTGGTTGTGATCGGCGCCTACCGATCGGACCCGCTGCCGGCGAATCATCCGGTGCGATCGCTGGCCGCCGATCTCGCGCGCCTGGACAACGTCAGTGCGATCGAGCTGTCGCGGATGTCCCGGGCCGAGACGATCGAGCTGCTCTCGAACGTGGCCGGGGTCCGTCTCGACACCGGGACGGCCGAGGCCATCTACCGTCGATCCGGCGGCAACCCCCTGTACGCCATCGAACTGGCGAGGGCGCCCGACGGGCAACTGTGGTCCGGGTCGCTGCGCGCTCTACTTCAGGCTCACCTGGACCGGTTGACGCCGCTGGCCCGGCATGTCGTTCGTCGGGCCGCGGTGGCCGGACCGGTCGTCCCCCACGACCTGCTGCTCGCGGTGGCGGACCTGCCGCAGACCCACCTGCTCAGAGCGGTGCGGGCGGCGACGACTGCCGGCGTGCTGGTGGCCCGCGGCCCCGACTATGCATTCCAGCACGAGCTGTTGCGAGAGGCGGTCCTCGCCGACATGCTGCCGGCCGAGTTGGCCGAGCTGCACCGGATCTGCGCGCAGACGCTGACCGTGCATCCGGCCCTGGCCATGCCCGAGCAGGTCGAAGCCGCGGTCGGCCGACACTGGCACCACGCCGGGGAACCGGCACGTGCCGTCCCGCACCTGCTGCGCGCGGCCGAGCAAGCCAAGCGCGTCCACGCTTACGCCGAGCAGGCGCTCCTGCTCAACCTTGTGCTGGAGCACACGTCTCTTCCGGCGTTGAAGACGCCCCAGCCGACCGCGGTCGGCGACCGGTCCACCGACGATGAACCCGGACAGGATCCTGAGCTGGATGTGCTGGGCCTGGTCGAGGCGGCCGTGGCCGCGGCGACCTGGGCCGGTGAGTACACCACCGCATTGGATCTGTGCAATCGAGGCCTGCGCCTGGTCGATCCGCAGATCGACCCGACCCGGGCTGCGCTCTTGTCCGCGCACCAGGCGATGGCACTGCAGCATCTGCACCAGGCCGGCGCTACCGCGGCGATCGATCGAGCAGTGCGGTTGGCCGAGGTGGCCCCCGGCGTCCAAGGGGCACAGGTGCTGGCCTACCTGGCCTCCGCCCTCATCCTGTCTGGGCAGGCGCGCCGCGCCCGCGAGCTCGCCGAGCGGGCTGTGGCGCTCGCCTACGCGGACGTCGACGGCGAGGTGCACACCCAGACCCGGGCGACGTTGAGCTGGGTGCTCATCGAGCTCGGCGCCTACGAGCCCGCGCTGCACATCCTCGATCCCCTCAAGGACGATCTGACGACATCGACGGACTCGGCCCACTACGCGCGGGTCTGGCTCAACGTCGCCGCCGCCCTATACGGGCTGGGGCGATTCCGCGATGCCGAGGACGCCGCCCGCACCGGTCTCCGGTCCGCGGGCGCGGTCGGGATGGAACGCGGCCTCGGCGCGGCGCTGCGGGAGGTGCTCGCGCGAGCGCTGTTCGCAGTGGGTGACTGGGAGGCGGCCGATGAAACGTGTCGGGACGCGTTGGCGGCCGATCCGAGCGGACCACCCGCGGTGGCACTACACGTGTTCCGCGCGCAGCTGGCGCTCGCTCGCGGCGACCTGGTAGCGGCGCGATCTGCCCTGACCGAGGCGGAGGTCCTCAGGTCCGATAGCCCGACCGTGTGGGCAGCGCGGTTGCATGGTGGGCAGGCTGAGCTGGCCTGCCGGGAGAACCGGTTCACCGATGCTGCGGTGGCGATAGAGCATGGGCTTGCTGTTGCGGAGGCATCCCCACTCGATGTGTGGGAGCTCCTCGTCACTGCGGCTCGGGTCGAGCGTCGGGCGCGGGCCGCGACCGGTCTGGGTACCCGCGACGCACCCCAGCGGTGGGATCGGCTGCGACAGGTCGGACAACGCCTCCCGAGGGATACACCATTGCTGGCCGCCTACGCCCGGCAGTCGGCCGCGGAACTGAACGATCCGGAGGTCACCTGGGCCGACGTCGCCGACGCCTGGCACGACCTGGGGTATCCCTTGATGCACGCCGAGGCGAGCCTGCGCGCGGCCCAGGTCGCGGTCGCGCATCGTGACCGCGACGAAGCCGGCACCTGGCTGAGCAGAGCTCGCGACACGGCGGTTGACCTGGGCGCTCATGACCTGTTGGCAGAGGTTCACCTGTTCGCCGACACCAGCCACCTGTGCATGCCGCAGACGCCGGACAGCCAGCTCGCCGACCGGCTCAACAGCAGTCCGGCGCTGACCGCGCGAGAGCTGGAGGTGTTGCGACTGGTGACTACTGGACGTTCCAACCGCCAGATCGCCGCCGAGTTGTATGTGAGCCCGAAAACCGTCAGTGCCCATGTCTCTCACATACTGGACAAGCTCGGGGTCGCCAGCCGGGGTGAGGCGGCGGCTGCCGCCCACCGGCTCCACCTGGTCCAGGATGGGCCATCGTCACCATCGTCGATCGCGGTCGTGGAGAGCGGCCGCTGACGCGCTATTCGACGGGTCGCTGGCGCGGACGTCCCAGGTGACGAGGCTGAGCATCCCAATAGGGCATCGTCCCGACGCGGCGCACCTGCCCCACGCCTAGCCTCCCAAGTCATGAGCGGCCACACCGGCACCAGCGATCCGGCTTCCCTCACTGGTGATCGCGTCGCGGTCCCGGCCCCGGCCATCTCCAGCGCTCACGCCGAGCTGGACTTCGATACCGGCATGGAGCACTACGACCTTCGCTCCATGCCGCCACGAGCGACGGGTGACACCCCACAGCACCCGGCTGCGGCAGGCGGCGGCGACATCCCCCCGCTGCTCTATGCGTGGTTCAGCCACCCGCGCCCGGTGATGTGGGCCGCCGATCACGCGGTTCACATCGAGTATCCGCTCGGCGCGCGGCTGCTGCGCCGGATGGGGCCCAATACGGTCGTCCTCAACCCGGACTACTCCTGGTCACTTGCTGTCCACGGCAGCGCGGCAGAGGTCAACGCCGACCTGACCGAACTCGATGTCCGGTCGATCTCCTTCCACGGCAGTGCGGCAAGGATCCGCCTCCGGCTGGGCATCCCGAAAGGGACGCGAACGATCCGCTGCAGCTCCCTGGCCAACCTGTACCTTGCCCATCCACCGCCGATCCCGGTACGAGTGGAACTCGCGCGCGGAGCAAACAGAGTTGGCCTGCACGGCCGCGACATCGGCGCCGCCGGACGGGGCCTCTTCGACCAGACCTCCGGCTGGGACACCGCAACCGACCGTTGGCTTCTCCTGGCCTCGGCGGGTGTGTGGAGGCTGACGGTCATCACGGACACGACGCCGGGATGCAGTCCAGCAGCTGTCGAGCAGAGCGGAGACTCCCCACATCACTCGCTGCCGGCCCTCAGTGACCCCTGAAGCGGCTCCATGACAACTGGCCGGCGGCGTCGCAGTGCGACCCGCAGCGTCGGCCACAACAGCAGCCCTGGCGGGCGATGCCCGTGAACCCAACCAAGCCATCGGAGGTCCACGTGACCGCACCCGCCGCAACGCTGCCTACAGTGATCGGTCGGACCGAGAACGCACTGCGCGCCCTCTTGCTGAAGACTCTTGCCGGCACCCCGTTCGCCGGATACGACGCGTGGGTGGCGATCAGTGTGGTCGACCGCCATGCCGCTCCCGACACCGTGGACGCCGTCAGCGTTCCCCTCAAGATCGGCCATGCCGAGGCTCGCCAGCTGCTGATGAGCCTGGTTGCCTGCGGCTTGCTCGACTCTGACGACGACGGGCAGTCCTGGACGGTGTCGGCGAGGGGGGCGAAGCACCTGGGGGCGGCGCGATCCCGGGTTGCCGCGGCCACGGCGCGGCTGGCCGCTGGCCTTCCCGAAGCCGATATCAATGCCGCGCTGCGGGTGCTCGACCACGTCCAGACTCGAGCGGAGCAGGAGCTGCGCGAGAGGCCGTAGCCCTGACGCCCTAGTCCGGCCGATGCCAGCACCGGGACAGGTACGGCCTTCCGAGCCCACGATCAGGCGGAGACGTCGGCCGTGTTGTGCGACTCCAAGCCGCCGCCGTCCGATGAGCCTAGGGTTGCTCGTCGGGGGCGAGCTCCTCCACCCGCGTCCGGAAGGCCTTGGTTCCCTGCAGTCCAAGGGCGAGCAGGATCTGCTCGGCTGCCTGCCATGCCCGGCGAGCGGCGGCGGGGTCGCCGGCGTCGCGGTGGGTGTCGCCGAGGTGGGTGAGAATCTCGGCCTGCTTCGATCGGTTTCCGGTGTCGCGGAACAGGTCGAGTGCCTGCCGGTAGCAGGCGATGGCCTTGGCGTGTTGAGCGAGATGGTGGTGGGCGTAGCCGAGGCTGTCCCAGGTGGCCGCCTGGGCTTGCCGGTCATCGAGGGCCTCCAGCAGGGGCAGGGCCCGGGCGCAGTAGTCGATCGCCCGGTGGTGGTCACCGAGCTGGGTGTAGGTCCATCCGACCGAGTTCAGGGCACGGGCCTCTCCGGAGCGATGGCTGAGGGACTGGAACAGGGCGAGCGCCTCCAGGTCGTGATCGAGTGCTTGGTCGTGACGGCCTTGCACTTCGCGTAGGACGCCCATCGCGCGGTGGCCGATGGCCAGCCCACGCGTGTCGTTGCGCTTCTCGGCTAGCCGCAGGGCGCGGGTGCCGTGGATCTCGGCGGCATCGGGCTGCCCGAGCCTGGCGTATGCCCAGGTCAGCTCCCGATGGCAGCGGGCTTGGTCCAGGCCGTCGTCTGGTCCGGTGGTGTCCAGAGCTGTCTGCAGGGCTCGGGCCCAGTCGTGCCAGCGACCTTGTCGGCACAGGTACTCGGTCATCGCCCATGCGAGCCGTCGGGTGTGGGCGGGGTAGCCGACGTCGGCGGCGTGGGCGAGAACGGCCAGTAACACCGAGTGTTCGGTGGCGAACCAGTGCAACGCCTGATGGTGGTCGCCGATGGCGTCGATGGTGACGCCGGGTTGGGCCGGGTCGGGATCGACCGGCTCCCACGGTTGCAGGGTGGTGGCCGCCTGGGCGGCGGTGAGCAGGTAGTGGTCCAGCATGCGGTGGCGAGCCTCCCGGCGGGCGGCCGGGGTGTCCTGGGTGGCGCACAGCTCGCCGGCGTAGGCGCGCAGGAGGTCATGAAAGCTGTATCGGCCGGGCACGTGTTCAGTGATCAGGTTGGCGTGGGTCAGCTCGGTCAGCAACGAATGTGCGGTCTGTGGCGGCTGCGCGGTCAGGCTGGCCGCGGCGCTGGCGGTGACGTCCGGGCCGGGATGCAGGCTGAGCAGTCGGAACAGGTCGGACGCGGGCGGAGTCAGGGCACGGTAGGACCAGGACAGCACGGCTCGGACCTCGGTGGCGGTGTCCACCCCGGTGAAGGCATCCAGGCTGCCCGCGCGGTCTCGCAACCCTGCCGCGAGCGTCTGCAGGTCGAAGTCTGGGTGCGCGGCGCCGCGGGCGGTCACGATCGCCAGCGCCAGCGGCAGCCGAGCGCACAAGCGGATGATCTCATCGGTCGCGGCGGGCTCGGCCGAGACACGGGCGGCGCCGAGCCGGCGGGCCAGAAACTCGCGCGCCTCATGGAGGTTGAGGAGGTCCAGGACCACGGGCTGCGCGGACTCGGTGGCGGCCAGCCCGGACAGCTGGCTTCGGCTGGTCACGATGACCAGGCAGCCCGGTGCTCCCGGCAGCAGTGGCCGCACCTGCTCCGGGGAGCGGGCGTTGTCCAGGATGACCAGCATCCGCCGCCCGTCCAGCAGCGACCGGTAGAGGCCACGCTGGTCTTCAAGTTCGGAGGGGATCTCGCCGTCCCGCACCCCGAGGCTGCGCAGGATGCGGGTCAACGCCTGAGTGGGCGTGATGGCCGGTTCGGGTCCGAAGCCGCGCAGGTCAACCCACAGTTGGCCGTCGGGGAACCGGTCGGCCACGCGGCGGGCCCAGTGCACGGCCAGCGCGGTCTTGCCCACCCCGGCCGTACCCGCGATCACCGCGACCCTGACTGATGCAGCGGAGGCGCCGGGATCGGGCGCGAGAGCGTCCAGTCGGGCCAGGTCGTCGCGGCGACCGGTGAACGAGACGAGATCGGGCGGCAACTGGCGGGGCACCAGGAGGACGTCGGTGCCTGGGTCGTGCCCGTCGGCGGGCCGCCCGGTGAGCACACGGGCGTGCACCGCCTGAAGCTCGGCTCCCGGCTCGATCCCGAGCTCACCGGCCAGGTGGTGTCGAGCCCGGTGGTAGGCGTCCAGTGCCTCTCCCCTGCGGCCGCTCGCGTGCAGCGCGGTGAGCAGGTAGACCCACAACCGTTCCCGGAGCGGATGTTGCCCGGTCAGGGCGACCAAGTCGCCGACCAGTTCCTCGTGTCGTCCCCGACGCAGGTCGACCTCGATCCGCCGCTCGGTCACGCGCAGGAGTTCTTCGGTCAACCGTGGAGCGATCTCCCGTTGCAGCAGGTCAGACGACACGTCCGCCAGCGGCCGACCCCGGAAAAGGCCCAGCGCCTGCGTCAAGGCTGCGGCCTCGCGGTCTGGATCGTCGTCCCGGGCCGCATGGTCCGCCTGCTGCACCCAGCAGCGGAACTGTCCGAGGTCCACCGCTCGCGCGTCCATGTCCATCCGGTATCCGTCCGCGGCGGTGGCAATCACGTGTGGCTGGTCCGGCCGGGCCAGCAGATCACGCAGCCGGGTCACGTACAACTGGACCGCCCGGCGCGGGTTTCCTGGCTGGCGCCCGTCCCAGATCGCCTCGGCCAGCTCTCCGATCGAGACCACCTCCCCGGCCCGCAGCGCCAGGCTCGCCAGCAGCACCCGATGCTTCGGTGAGGTCATCGGCACCGCACGCCCGACGACGCGCACCTCGAACGGTCCGAGAACCGCAACCTCGACATCCCGACCTACGCGCGACCCTGCCGGGTTCGACACCCCTCGGCAGCCTGCGTCGACCATCTCGACGCTGCCTCCCTCTCTTCATCACCCAGTCGGACTCGACCAGCCGTCTCGACTCCAGAGCCAGAGACGGCACGGGTCGACCGACCAAGGCCTCTGACCGGTCCTGGACACCGTCGCCAAAGACTGAACGAGCACCAGGGTGCGCGCGTCGGTGCAACGACCTATTGCCCTCCTCATCTGAACCCCCTCTCCGTGCCTGCCGTCCGCCAACCGAATGCCGGTCCGCCCGATCCCGACGTGTCGAAGGCCCGGACGGCGCGGACCGCCGGCAACCTGGTAGCCGTGGCTTCGGCATGGCGCCGAGTCACGGTTATCCGGCCGGGGTGAGCATCCCAATAGGGAATAGTTCCGACGCGACATCCCCGGGGTGCCCCCTAGCGTGCGCCGGGTGGGACGTCGAACATCGGGCATCGCCGCGACGACTTCGTACCTGGCGGCCTCCCTCGGTCGGTCGGATCCTCGTTTCGAGTCGGGCGCCTCGACCGCGACCCACGTCGTTGGCGGGACCTGCGTGAGTGCCGGATGCGCTGTGATGTCACCGACTCCGGGGTCGGAACAATTCGACCGCGGGCCGGAGCCTTGCGGGAGGTAGCCCGTGATGACGCCGATGTCGGCCCTTCCACCATGTCCGGCGCGGAGAGCGGTCGATCGGACCGCGGTGTGGAACAGACGACACTGAGGAGATCGTCATGAAGGCGTTGGTCATCGGCTGCGGGATCGGTGGCCCGGCGACCGCGATGGCGCTGCGCCGGGCGGGGATCGCCGCCGAGGTCTACGAGGCCTACGAGCACACCGCGGACGCGGTGGGCTCGTTCCTGAACATCGCCTCCAACGGGTTGGACGCGTTGCGGGTGCTGGGGGCGCATGCCCCGGTGTTGGCGGCCGGGATCCCCACCCCGCGGATGGTGATGTGGTCCGGCACCGGCAAACGGCTCGGCCAGGTCGACAACGGCCTGGAACTGGACGACGGGACGGTCAGCCACACCATCCAACGCGGCGACCTGTACGCCATCGTCCGGGACCAGGCCACCGCCCGCGGCATCCCGGTCCGCTACGGCAGTCGACTGGTCGACCTGCGCGAGGAACCGGCAGGGGTGACAGCGACCTTCGCCGACGCCAGCACCGCCCACGGCGACATCCTGATCGCCGCCGACGGGGTGCACTCGGCCACACGCACCCTGATCGACCCGGCCGCCCCTGCGCCTCGCTACACCGGCCTGCTCAGCATGGGCGGGATCGTCGACCCTACTGCCACGCGTGGAATCCAGGTCGACGGCGACCCCGGCACCTACCACATGGTCTTCGGCAGGCGGGCGTTCTTCGGCTACACCGTCGCCGCCGACGCCCGGGTCTGGTGGTTCGCCAATCTCCCCGTCCCCACCGAACCCAGCCGTGCCCAGTTGGCCGGCACCGACTGGCAACAGCAGCTGGTCGCCGCGGTCCGCGACGACCGCAACCCGGCCGCCGACCTGATCCGCGCCGGCGGGGTCGACCTCGTCCTCCCCGTCTACGACCTGCCCCCGGTGCCGACCTGGCACACCGGCCGGGTGGTCCTGACCGGGGACGCCGCACACGCCACCTCCCCCAGCTCCGGTCAAGGAGCCTCCCTGGCCATCGAAGACGGACTCGTCCTGGCCCAATGCCTGCGCGACCTGCCCAGTCCCGCCATGGCGTTCGGGCGGTTCGAACACCTCCGCCGGGCCCGCGCCGAACGCGTCGTGGAGTTCTCCCGCCGGATCAGCAACACGAAGACCGCCGGCCCGATCGCGCGCGTCTTCCGCGACTTGATGATGCCGATCTTCTTGCGCAAGGCGGCCAACCCCGAGGCCCTGGCCTGGCTCTACCGCCACCACATCGACTGGGACACCCCCATCGCCGCCTAGCGCCACTCAGCCGCAGCCGGACGCCACCGAGCCAGACCCGTGATCGAGAAACCAAGGAGGACCGCCATGAACGCGCCGCGGACCCATCCGGACCGCTCCGGTGATCTGGACGAGCGGTGGTACGGGTGGGGATCACCTGTCGGCCTCGGCATCGCCGTGCTCTGCCTGGCCCTCGCGATCGCCGCCGTGCTCGCCAGCCTCTCCCTGTTCTGACTGACCGTTGCCCGCCCGGACTGGTCCCCCGCGCCCGGATCAGCAGCCGCGGCCCTTCTGACGGTCGGCGCCACCTATCACCGTCACTCAGGGAAGGGGATCTCGAGTGTCAGTGTCGGTTCTGTACATGTCTGCTGCGGTGATCGTTTCGGGTCGGCCGCCGCAACGACCGGGCGGCCTCACCCCCGATCGCCGGGAGGGGCGAGCCGCGGCCCGGACCCGCACCGACGGGCGGCCGTTACCGCGGGCCCGGGCTGCGGATGTGGCGGGCGAACTGGCCGACCTCGGCGATCGCCTCGCCGGCCTCGGGCAGGAATGGCCAGAACAGTTGGAAGATGTGGGTGTCCACCGGGTACAGCTCCAGACGCACGTCCACACCGTGTTCCCGTGCTCGGTCGGCGAGGCGCTGGGCGTCCACGATGGCGGGATCCCCGGTGGCGGCCTGGATCAGGAGCGGGGGCAGTCCGCTCAGGTCGGCCACGAATGGGTTGATCACGGGGTCGTCCACCGGGTGACCGGCGAGGTAGTACCCCACGCAGCGCTGCACGATGTCCCCTCGCGTGCCGTAGTTCCCGGCGAGCATGGCCGCCGGGTCGAGCCCTGGACACAGCAGCACCGCGCCCGCAGGGATCGGCAGGCCCTGCCGCCGCACCTCGTGCAGCACCGACATCACCAACCCCGCACCGGCGGAGTCACCGCAGAGCACTATCTGGTCGGCCGGTGTGCCCCCGTCCAGCATCCACAGGTAGGACCGCAGTCCGTCGTCCACCGCCGCCGGGAACGGGTGCTCGGGCGCCAGCCGGAAGTCCGGGACCAGGACTGCGGTCTCGGCGGCGACCGCGATGGCACCGGCCAGTGCCCGGTACCCGAACGCCGACCCCAGCGTGTAGGCGCCGCCGTGCAACAAGACCGCCGAGACCGACTCGACGCCGTCCGGGGCGACGACCAGGGAGGGCACCCCGCCTGCTGTGACCGCACGGACACGGGTCTGCGGCGGCGGTGCGAACTTGGCGTGCAGTGCCTCGTAGCTGTCGCGCATGGCGTCCAGATCACTGCCGCCGGACCCGATCACCGGCTCCCACAGTCGAATGGCCCGGCCGAGCAGCTCACCGCCCACGGACCGGGCGGAGGCCACGGCGGCGTCCACGTCGGACAGCAACGGTCGCGCCCGGTCGAGCATCGCCTCACCGGCCAGGGTGAGCTCGACCCGGTGCGTGGAGCGGCGCAGCAGGTCGCAGCCGACCAGCTGTTCCAGGCCGCGGATCGCCCGGCTCAGTGCCGGCTGCGACAGGAAGAGCCGCTCAGCGGCCCGGCTGAAGCTGAGCTCCTCGGCCACCGCGACGAACGCCCGCAGATGCCGCAGCTCGACCGCATCCGGGGCGGGCGGGAACGGCACCACGTTCCGCGACGTCGTCGAGGGCTGCTCGGTCATGCCGCACATTCTGCCCGGGCACGGACAGGTGATGGGCGGGCTCACCTATGCGTCCGGCGCACTCCGGCTATGCGCGAACGGTCTTTCCCAGCGGAGCCGGTTCGTTGCCAGCATGACCGAGTGACCTCGCTTCCATCGCCGCCAACATGCGACCCGCCGTCGGTGCGGGTGGCAGGCGTGCATCTTCGTGACCTGTCCCACGACCGGGTGACCCGCCTCTACGCACCGGTCCCCGGCCCGAGGCACCCCTGGCTCGTGGTGTTCTTCCCCGACCAGGATCTCGAGCGGCTGGCCTCGGGTGACCGGCGGTGCCGGGACATTTGCGCCCAGCACCGAGTCCTGCTCCTGGCCAGCGTCGCCTCCTCCGCCGGCGAGGCCGATGCGTGGCGGGTCGTGGGGTGGGCCGCGGACCACGTCGACGAGTTGGGCGTGACCTCGCGCACCCTGTTGGTCTGCGGCGACGGAACAGGATCCCGGTTGGCGCGATCGGTGACTCGAAGGGCCCGCGCCGACGGCTGGCCGTCGCTGACCCTCCTCACCCCCGAGGATCTGGCGGCCGGCGAACTCCACGTGGCCGCACGGACCGGGGAACAGCGGCGGGGTAGTGGCGACTCGACACGCCCACCTCCTATGGAGGGGAGTGACCCGCCATGAGCCCCACTCACGCCCCCGTCGGGGCTCCCGCCGATAGCCCCACCCGTGCGGGTCGGCGGCAGTGGCTGGGGCTGGTGGTGCTGGCCCTGCCGACCTTGATGGTGTCGCTGGACGTGTTCGTGATGCTGCTGGCCCTGCCTCAGCTGAGCGTCCGCCTGCACGCCTCCAGTAGCCAGCAGCTGTGGGTGATGGACGTCTACGGGTTCATGGTCGCCGGCTTCATGATGACCATGGGAACGGTGGGCGACCGGATCGGCCGCCGCCGATTGTTGCTGATCGCCGCGGCCGTGTTCGCGGTCGCGTCGGTGGCCGCCGCGTACTCACCGGGTCCAGCCGTCTTGATCGGCAGCCGGGCCCTGCTCGGCATCGCCGGGGCCGCGCTGACCCCGTCCACGCTGTCGCTGATCACCACCATGTTCCGCGACCCTCGGCAGCGGGCCACCGCGATCGGGGTGTGGGCCGGCGCGTTCACCGTCGGCGCGATCATCGGTCCGATTCTCGGCGGGGTGATGCTGGAGCGGTTCTGGTGGGGGTCGGTGCTGCTGCTCGGGTTGCCCGCGATGATCCTGCTTCTCGCCATCGGCCCGGCCGTGCTACCGGAGTACCGCGACACCGCCGCCGGACGGCTCGACCTGCCCAGCGTGGCGCTGTCGCTGGCAGCGATCCTGCCGGCCGTCTACGGCCTGAAGGAGTTGGCCGAAGGCGGATGGCAGCCAGTGCCGGTGCTGGCGATCCTGGTCGGCGCGGGTGTGGCGGTTGTGTTCATCCGCCGGCAACGCCGGCTGACCGACCCGCTGCTGGATCTGGGCCTGTTCGCCGAGCGCTCCTTCGCCGTCACCCTGGGCGCGATGTTCGGCTACACCCTGCTGTCCGGTGGGGTGATGGTCGCGGTCGCGCAGTTCTTCCAGCTGGTCGCCGGCCTGTCCCCGATGGAGGCCGGGCTGGCCCTGGCCCCCGGAATGCTCGCGGCCGTCGTCAGCTTCCAGGTCAGCCCGCTGCTGGCCCGACGGATCCACCCCGCACCCCTGCTCGCCGTCGGGCTGACCATCTCCGCGATCGGTCTGCTCGCCATGACGCAGACCGCCTCGGACTCCTCCGGAATCCCCGTCCTGGTGACCGGCTTCGCCCTGGCCAGCCTGGGCGGTGGGCCGCTCGTCACTCTGGGCACGAACCTGGTGGTCGGGTCCGCGCCCCCACAGCGGGCCGGGTCGGCGGCCGCGATCGCCCAGACCGGCAACGAGTTCGGCTACGCCCTCGGAGTGGCCGCCATCGGCAGTCTCATCACCACGGTCTACCACACCCGTGTCCGTGCCACCCTCCCGACCGCGGAGACCACGGTCGATCCCGCAGCGCGGGACACCCTGGCCGGCGCGGTGCAGACCGCCGCCGATATCCCGACACGGGCCGCCGACATCCTGCTCGCCGCTTCCCGGGACGCGTTCACCACCGGCCTGCACACCGCCGCCGCGGTCGCTGCCGCCCTCGTGGCCGGTCTCGCCGGCCTGCTCCTGACCAGCCTGCGGGATCTGCCGGGACCGAGCGGTCGGCCTGGTGAACGGGCGGACCCGGGCCACGAGACCGGAGAGCACCCGAGTAGCAGGCCGCGCCCGACTCCATTGACCTGACCGAACAGACGTGACGCAAGAGGAGGTACCAAGTTCCGCCGTATCCGCGAGACCGACCGCCACCGCACGACGAAGCGGCGGATCGGGACCACATCCCGAGTCCCGACCTTCCTATGACCCAAGACAGGAGCACGACCATGGGAAAGATCGTCAACTCCACGTTCGTCAGCCTGGACGGCGTGATCAACCACATGGACCGCTGGCACTTCGACTTCGTCGACGACGAATCCGACTCCTTCGCCCTCCGGCAGCTGCAAGACGCCGACGCCATGCTGATGGGCCGGCACACCTACGAGATCTACGCCCAGGCCTGGCCGGGTCGCGACGGCGAATACCCCGACCGGATCAACGCGATCTCCAAGTACGTCGCCTCCACCACACTCACCGACCCACAGTGGGCCAACACCACCGTCCTGGACGGTGACCTGGCCCAAGCGGTGGACAAGCTCAAAGGTGACCCCGACCAGGACATCTTGATGCACGGGTACGGGCCGGTCGCCAAGACCCTGGTCCGGCACGGCCTGCTCGACGAGCTTCACCTGTGGGTTCACCCGACGCTGGCCGGCGTTGGGACCGTCGACGACATGCTGATCAGCGACGGCCTCAACACCCGGCTGACCCTGCTGGACGTCAAGAGACTCGCATCGGGCGTGGTCATCCTCAGCTACCAGGCCAACTGATCCGTGCCACCCAGTCACCCGGCAGGGGCGAACCCTCCGGAACGTGACTGACGCTGTCGCTCAACCGAGAGTCGGAGGTTCTCCATGGTCGCCGTAGCGCTCGCGCTGTTCTCGGCCGCCGCCTACGGGCTGTCCGACTTCCTCGGCGGAGTCTTGTCCCGCAAGGGATCGGCCTGGCCGGTGGCGGTGGCCGGCCAAGCCTCGGCCGCGGTGTGCACCG
>Ga0081539_10004461_pt1 | contig 15431 bp, 15 predicted proteins | sample TabmetS4T2R2_FD_71023 | JGI IMG/M metagenome (GOLD analysis project Ga0081539, IMG submission 71023) | Tabebuia heterophylla rhizosphere microbial communities from the University of Puerto Rico - S4T2R2 | ecosystem: Host-associated > Plants > Roots > Rhizosphere ...
AAATAAACGACAAAGGGCAATGCCATCGCGATCAACTCCCCGCTTACGGCCGCAATGCCAGCAAGGAGAAGTCCATAAGTGATAAACCCAAGAAGAAGTGAACGAGACATATGATCATTTCGCGCTGAGCGGAAGGCTGAGCGTTCTTCGCGAAGACTGTAGACGAAGCGCCTGCTTGCAAGGGGCGCTTCGTCTACGCCGGTCTTCACGTTCGGCTCCGCTCAGCGCGAATTACTTTATTACCGGCACCGGCGTTCTCGCTACCGAATCACGAATGACTTCGTCAGTGACCGTTCGGGCCATCCAATATTCAGGCTGAAGAATCACACGATGACCCAACACAGGCGTTGCATAACGCTTGATGTCATCCGGAATGATAAAGTCACGCCCATCGAGTGCCGCATTTGCGCGCGCCATTTTGAGGAACGCAAGCGAACCGCGTGGACTTGCCCCGACTGCAACGCGACGATCTACGCGGGTGGCATGCACCAGCGATGCGATATAGTTCTCAAGATCGGCATCCACATGAATGTTTTCTACGGCCTCGCGCAACTCAAGCAGTTGTTTGGCCTTCGTGATCTCGCGTAATGCGACTTCATCTTGTTTGCGTTCATGGCGCCGGCGCAGGATCAATTTCTCTTCGTCCAGAGTTGGATACCCAACGCTCAATTTCAACATGAAACGATCTAATTGCGCTTCGGGTAAGGGAAACGTTCCTTCATATTCAATGGGGTTTTGCGTGGCAAGGACAAGAAACGGTTCTGGCAACGGAAGTGATTCGCCTTCAATCGTCACCTGCCCCTCCTGCATGGCTTCCAACAATGCAGACTGAGTCTTCGGAGAGGCGCGATTAATCTCATCTGCAAGAACGATGTTTGCAAATAGCGGACCCTTGCGAAGTTCAAATTTATTTTTTATCCGATTGAAGATATAGCCGCCTGTGATATCTCCAGGCAAAAGGTCCGGGGTGAATTGGATCCGTTTGAATTCGAGCCCGAGGGCTTTTGCAAAACTGCGCGCGATCAGCGTCTTTCCAAGCCCAGGGAAATCCTCGAGCAGGATGTGCCCACCAGCCAGTACGGCAGCCATCATCATCTCAAGCAATGCGCGTTTGCCAACCACCGCGCGCTCAACTTCTGCAATCACTTGTTTGGTTGTTGTTGAAACGTTGGAAATGTCTGCCACAATCTACTCCCATGAAACAAATCATCTCGGCGATGCCGCGATAAAAAATTAGTGCTCTATCAGTCGTGGCTAGATGAATTGCCTTTTGATTCAATTTGAGATTCGAGAAATACAATCACTTCATTAAGATCGTAATCGAGGGATGTCTTCTGAGGCCGAGCAAAATACCTTGTTCCAGTATTCGGAAAGTCTGCAAAAGAGCCATGCAGACCTTTCTCAAGATACTGCCGCAATCCCGTTGCTGGTTCCCAGCCTTCGCCTACAAGCGGAGCGAATACCGAGCGTTCTTTTCCGTTTTCGCGTAGCACGAGAATTTGGTGGGCAAGTTTTCCCAAGCGATTCGCAACCAACCATTTAAAATAAATTCCGCGGTCAGATTTTTGCATTGCCATTGCAAGGCTTTCCACTTTTCCGCGGTCCAACCTCGAGACGGGCATGGGTCGCCTTGGTGATTTTATTTCTATTAGAAGGCTTTTGCCCAGCAAAACCAGGACCAGGAGAGTAACCACTACCCACCATATTGCCTGAGGTAACGCAAGGTAGAGCAAACCCAACAAATAAAATAAATAGGCTAATGGGACGACAATCAACTGATGTACAACCCCGCGTAATGGCAAAGCCAACAGAGCGGCGATCAGGACCACGCCGATCACCAGAAGCCAGCGACGAGTCATACAGCCTCTCCACAATACTGCAATATTGTCGTCAGGCAGGCAACGGCTTCATTAACTTCCGGAGCGGCCGATCGATGTCCACCATATCGCACACGTTCGAACAAACGCGTCAGCCGGTGCACTGCATCGGATGGCAAGCCAGCTTGTTCAAGGCGTGATGCGAACTCAGCTGGCGTCATAGACTTATTACGGCTCAAATTACGCTTGCTCTCCACTACATCGCTCATACGAAAATAACAATTGATGATTACATCTGTAGAATCCCGCCCGGAGGAAAGATCATGTAAAGATGAACGCGCGATCCCGGCAATCTTATGCAGAGACGAGTTTAAACTTTTCTCATTGTATTCTTTCCAGACCCTAAATAATTTCCAAGCGAAAACAACTAATAGAATCGCGATTCCGAAACTGACCAGGTAGGAGGTCAGCGAAATAGTTTGTGGCGGAATGAATGTAGGAGGAGGTAAAACATCAGGCGTGGATGCATTTTCGTTTTCGACAGCATTTTGGCTTAATCCCATCTGAAACAACATATCGCGATATCGTGTGAAGATAATAAACAGCGCCCAGTATGTGATGCCAACACGAATGATGATCCTGAGCAAACGTTTTCGTAATTCGGGAGATAACAACGCGGCAATCAGCACAATCATGATCAGGAGCAGCAGCCACACGGTGAGTGTCTGCCAAAGAGGTATATCTAACATTGAATCCATAAGCTGTATGGTGGCCGCCCCGAAATTCCCTGAATTATCTTCTCGTCTAAAGGTCTGCGCGCCGCGAAACGGAACATCACTCAACCCGACAGCTAGCACCGTTAGAGCCCCCAACGCAAGCACAGAGACGAAAAGTATCCAACGTTTATTTTCAAAAAAGGAACGCATGTCTGTGATGGAATTTTACCATTGCGGCTATAATCTATAATACCCTCGCTATGACTGAATCTCTGGATCATCTCTGCAACGCTCCTATGCATCCGCAAGCAGCAGAAGGACTCCGCTTGTTCAACGAAGGCAAATATTTTGAAGCGCACGAGGCGTTGGAGATCGCATGGCTTGAGGAGCAGGGAAAAGTCCGGGAACTCTATCGCGGGATATTACAGATCGCGGTTGTCTATTTGCACGCGACTCGCAGGAATTACAACGGTGTCATAAAAGTCTACGGGCGAAGTCAGAAATGGCTGAAGGATTGGCCTGCATTTTGCAGGGGGATTAATATCGGTCAACTGCAGAAGGATGCAAGAGTAGTCATTAATGAGATTGAGAGACTCGGTATTGAGAAAATTTCTCAATTTGATAATTCGCTTCTCAAGCCAGTGCAATGGAATCAAAACCCGACGGGGAAAAAACACGTTTATATTTGCGATCGTTGCGGTAACGAGATGTTCGAGAAGAATTGCAAAGTAATTTGTCCCAACTGCGGCAATCGCTTCGACTGTTCCGATTTGAATATTTATTTTGATTGAAATATTCGCGGTGAGCGGAGCCGCAGGCGTAGTCGAAGCGCGCCCCACAGCGACGCTGTGTCCCTACTACAGGAATTACCTCACAATCCGAAACGTCTTTATGCTTTGCTCAAAGGCAGGCAACATTTCATAAAAATCGTTGATCTGGGCGGAATACCTCACATACCAAATTGTGGTGCCATCCAAGATCACGAACACCAAATCGTTTGTAAGAAGGTTATTGTTGGTACTTTCGAACAGTAGTCGATACGCCTCTGTTGAATTTATCCGAACCTTGCGCCGTTCAGTCAAATTGACTTCCAAAGGGATATTCGAAAGCCTGGATTCAAGAAAAGCCTCTAAAGAATCTGTACTCAACGGCTCGAAGGAAACAGACACAAATATCTTATTTGCGGATGTGCTCGAGCCTGTACCTGTCAGCGCCATTTCCAGTAAGACCGAATTCCCGGAAATCCCTGAGATACCCTGCCCTGAATTTTCGAATGCGGATGGAAGCCAGAGTTCCACAAGCGCAGTGCGATGCTGAACCCATCCTTCTGGGATTAATTGTTCGTATGGAATTGGCGTAGGGGTAACTGTAGGAGTTATCGTGGGGATCACGAAGGGCGTAGACGTTGAGATTACAAATGAAGTAACTACAGGTGCCGGAGAGAAACCTCGGCGGAAAACAGACCAGCCTAGAAATCCAAAGATCAGACAGACAGCTCCTGCCGCCAGCCCAGAAAGAATTCCAATTTGCGTCGTTGTGAGCCCCAAGTATTTACGATCCTGCATAGCGTCCTCCCCATCACTGTGTAATGAAGGTTTAGATGGTTACAAATATCTTACCCTTCGACCGGCATTTGATTCCGTTTTAACATCATGATTAACTAAAGTGATAGTGAACAGAATCTATAAAGAAAAACTGGCTGGAGATTTTCCAGCCAGTTTCGTTTTATTGTTCATCTTCCTCATCATCGACCTTTGCTTTAAGCAAGGCTTTGCTCTTTGGCTTAGATTTTGCCTTTAACCTTTTATCAGACTTGCCGTTGCTTCTAACCATAGTCTCTTTCACTAATTTCCTTAACATTCCTTCACTGTCAACACCTTCAGATCCATTGGCAGCATTTTGAATCACTTGGATGCACTCACGACCTGTCATATCGTTGCGTTCCAACAGAGCCTGGGCAACTGCGTGTACTTCGGCAGAATGACTAACCAATATTTTTTCCGTTTCTTGCTCTAGTCGCTTCCACAACTTCTCGACTGCTTCGGTTTTTCCTCTAAAGTTTTGACCTACACCGTACGTACCGTCAATGGCAATTGGAGGTCCAAAATAACCAAAATGAGCGAGTTGCCAAAGGCGTCCTCGGACGTTTTGAAAGTCACCGGTTGCGCCGGTCCAATATTCGCCGAGGAAAAGTTCAGTTGCTACATGTCCTGCCATTGAAACAAGAATATCCGCAATAAAGTTGCGCAATGGTTCAGCATAAATATCATAATTTGATACAGGTAATACATATCCGAGAGCCTCTGAACGGCGGACTATACTCACACGTACAATACGTTCGTCTGGGCGAAGGTGATATTGAACCACGGCGTGACCTGCTTCGTGATAAGCCACCTGCCTACGCTGGTCCTCCTGCATTTCTTCAATGGGATTCTCCAATCCCATCGCCTGCTCCTGGAATGCCAGTTCAATATCGTGCTGAGAAACCCGTTGGCGGTCATCAAACAAGGCCAGGCGCACTGCATCCTTTGTAATAGCAGACATGATCCTGGCTGGCGTGGCCCAAGCAGTGTCACTGACGATGGCCTCAATATCTACTGTTTCGTCAGTTTTGATTTTGTTCAAATAATATTTCACCATCTCACGACGACCCCCGCGGTCAGGTTTATTCACAACAACGGTCCGGTCAAAACGACCCGGACGAGTCAAGGCTGGGTCCAGCACATCGGGCCGGTTGGTAGAGCCCATGAAGAGGATATGCCAATCGCGTGGCGGGACTGGCTTCTTGCGGAGTTGATACCAGCGCGCGCGCAATTTTTCCCATCGCGAGAGTTCACCGATGCCGTCCATTTCATAAAGCAGACGTGTCAGTGCGCCTGTTCCAGCGCCCATTCCCATCATGCCGCCCATCATCCCGGTTTGACCACCCATTACTCCACCACGTGACATACCCACGGCATCGATCTCATCGATGTACGCAATGCACGCTCCATACTCTTTTGCCAGCTTGCGTGCGCGGCTGATGAACGAGATCATCTTGAGAACATCTACACCCCAGAACATAGCTCGGAAACCAGAACCTTCAATCGAGATAAATGCGATGCCCGCCTCACCAGCCATACATTTGGCGAGTAAGGTTTTGCCTGTGCCGGGTTCGCCATAAAGCAAAAGACCGTTAATGAATTGTCCGCCCATTTTCTGGAACTGACTTCGGTCCGAAAGCAGCGAGATCCATTGACGAACCATTTTCAAAAGATTTGGCTGCCCTTTGTAATCATCAAAGGTCAGGGTTTTGGGATCGCCGGGGCGAATGATCTCCACGCGCGAGCGCGCCATAAACCAGAAGATCGCCACAAACTGCATAATTGCAAAAGCAATGGCAAAGAGAATACGAAACAAGAATCCAAGCGACACAAGTACAATGTTCAGAACTTCAGGACTGATGATCGCCCAATAGACTATTCCATTTAACGCGGCCCAGCCCAAGATCCCGAAGAAGAACCGGGTAGGCTTCCCAGCAGCCGCCCATATGAAGACGCGCAATTGAATATAAAGGAATAACAATCCAAGCAGGATATAAAAGGTGATGATTAGCCCGTTGATAGTCAGGATGCGCGCTCTCTCAGAGACAATTGAAGAGGAGATTAAAAAGTTTACTCCCGCCCAAACGAACAACGCCAAGAGTGTCCAAAAACGCCAGGCTCGGATGTTACTAAAAATATAGCCAAGTGCACCGAGCGAAATCGGATTCAACCACCATGCCACAGCAATTCCATAATATAAAATCTGTTCACGCGCAGAACGGGATGAAGCACCATTCACTAAAAACCAAATCACGGGAGCCGAAACAAACAGCGTAAGGAACAACCCAACAATCCAGCCAATCCCGCCGTAAAAATCACTGGAAGCCCTGGCAGTGTAAGTGGCCCGTGCCTTTTTCGCCTGCTCTGCACCCAGTTTTGCAAGCTTGTTCTCCGGGCCCTGCGGGGATAATTCAGTAGTAGACATAATTTACCTCATAAAGCTACGATGGTTGCAATTTTACCGCTTCGCTCATCTTTACTAAACTTTTAAAATGATGAATAATCAAACGTACGAATTATGTTTACGCGGTACTTTGTAAGATAGTCTACCCTAAAAAAGGTAGGGGTACAATGCAGGCGTAAAACTCTCATTCGCTCTTAATTCGGAATGCTCTTACAACTTGACGCCTGAACTGTTAAAGTCTTACATCCTGATCTGATTGTAATGATATTATGCACGACGGAACAATTACGGCATTGTTACAGAAGTCGATTGACTCACGCGAGTCATTATTCGACTCACGTCATGAGACAGCTTTCCGCCTCTTCAATGGATTCACAGAAGGTTATCCACATCTCTCTTTGGACCTTTATGCTGCCACCGTTATTTTTCACAGTTATCACCCCGACGCATCCTTGGGCATAGAACTAGTCCATGAGGCAATGGCCTTCCTTCAAAATCATCCAATATTATCAGGCTGGCTACACGCTGGAATTGTCAAGTCTCGCAATAGTACGTCGCAGGAAGAAAGACGCGGAAAATTACTATTCGGTACAACGATTGATCGAAAAGCCCAAGAGCATGGAGTCTGGTACGCCATCGATTTGATGATGAACCGCGACACGAGCCTGTATCTTGATACGCGTCACCTAAGGAAATGGCTCATCGAAAACATGAAAGGTAAACGGGTATTGAATACCTTTGCATATACAGGCAGCTTTGGTGTCGCCGCGCTGGCTGGCGGAGCCAGCCGAGTTATCCAACTTGATCGCAATCGCAAATTCTTGAATCTCGCGAAGGAATCGTACACATTGAATGGCTTTCCCATCCACAAGGGGGATTTTATTGCTGCAGACTTCTTCCCGACAGTCAGTCGATTCAAACGCGCAAAGGATCGATTCGATTGCGTTATCCTTGACCCACCATTTTTTTCGACGACATCCAAAGGTAAAGTGGATCAAGAGCGCGAAAGCACGCGGCTTATTAACAAAGTAAGGCCGCTTGTTGAAGATGGTGGCTATTTGATCGCGATCAATAACGCATTGTATATAAGCGGAAAAGAATATATGCAAACACTTGAAGCATTATGTGAAGATGGATACCTGAAAATTGAAGAGCGAATTCCAGTGCCAGCGGATTTCGTTGGCTTTAATAAAACGATTGCCTACATCACTGACCCTTCCCCATTTAATCATTCTACCAAAATCGCTATTTTGAAAGTGAAAAGAAAATAAGACATGATGGAGAAAAAATGAACAACAAACAAATCTTGAAGAACTTTTGGGCGACGATGGAGACCAATGATTTCTACGCGGCCTCTCAACTCCTGCATGATGAATACGTCCTGGAATGGCCGCAGTCCGGCGAACGTATTGTCGGCAGAGATAATTTTGCAGCGGTTAATACAAATTATCCGGCAGAGGGGAAATGGCATTTCACCATTAACCAGATCCTTAGAGAAGGAGATTTGGTCGTTACGGACGTCAGCGTTGCAGATGGGAAAATAACCGGTCGTGCCATTACTTTCTCAACTATCCGAGATGAGAAGATTTGGAAACAAATCGAGTTCTGGCCCGATCCATTTGAGGCTCCCGCGTGGCGAGCACAGTGGATTCAAAAAACATCGTGAATACCGTTGTAACGCGACATTTATGTCGCTTTTCAAAGTGAGGCGACACGCTTCGCGGTATCGCGCCACGCCTACAGAATAAGTTTAACTATGGAAATCACGACTACCTTATATGTAACCAATCGCAAAGACTGGCGCAAGTGGCTCAAGCAGCACTACAAAACCGAAAAAGAAATCTGGCTGGTTTACCCCAAGAAAGCGACCGGCAAGCCGCGTATTGCTTATAACGACGCAGTAGAGGAGGCTTTATGTTTCGGCTGGATCGACAGCATCGTCAAGAATTTGGATGAAGAACGGACGGCCCAACGGTTTTCGCCGAGAAAACCAAGGGCCAAATATTCACAGGCCAACATCGAGCGCCTGCGCGCGTTGGTAGCACAGAAAAAAGTCATCAAGGAAGTCGTGGAATCAGTAAACGATATATTGAATGAAAAGTTCAAAATCCCGCCTGATATTTCGAAAGCTATCAAAGCCAATAAGGAAGCTTGGAAAAATTTCCAAAAATTTTCTGATTCTTACAAACGAATACGCATTGCTTTCATTGACGGAGCAAGAAAACGACCACAGGAATTCCAAAAGCGATTACGGTATTTCGTTCAAATGACGGCGAAGGATAAAATGTTTGGCTTCGGCGGGATCGAAAAGCATTATTGAACTCACGTCGAAAGAAAATAGGATTAGAACAAACTTGGTTGCTCTGCTGTATCGGGCTTGATTTCATCCCAAGGCAAGGGCGGGATTAAAATTTCTTTTGACACACGCTGATGAAGTTCTTTACAGATCCAGGGGGCAGTCATATTTTCAGGCGAATGGCAAAACGCGTACACATTAGCACCTTCACGCAACTGAGATACAAAATAATCTGACCACTCATCGAGAAGTGGAAAATTGCTCTCCAACTGCGGATGGCCAATGTAGCGCACAAATACGAAATCCGCTGTACGCTTCGGAACCACAGGGATATCTGGTTTGCGCTCCCGCGCCTCAAGCAAACTCTGATAGACGGACCCAGCCAAAATCTTGTCACCATCCAGATCGCGTATTGGGCGCGTATCAATCGTCACACGCGCCATATTGTGATCTGCAAGCAATTGATTAAGCGCCTCCTCATGCGGCGAATCGAACCAATCCAGGTGGCGGACCTCCACAGCCAGGCGTACGTCAGGTGGCCAAACGGCGAGAAATGCCTGAAGGTCAGCGAGCAGGTTTGGGGAATAACGAGGCGGCAATTGCAGGAACATCGGTCCAAGCCGCGTCCCCAGTTGACTCATCACCCTGATGAATTCGCGCGCCCGCTCGATGTTATCCACCAGCTTGCCTTCATGACTGATCGCTTTTGGCACTTTAGGACAAAAGCGAAAGCCTTCATGCATCTGTACAACCCAACTTTCGAGCGTGTCTTGTGAGGGGACAGCGTAGAAGGTGGTATTCCCCTCCACTGTAGTCAAACGCCGCGAATATTCCCGTAAATAATCAGAGGTCTTTGTGCCTTCAGGGTAAAAGTTACCGACCCAGCCCTTAAATGACCAGATGGGGCAACCAACATAGAAATACATATTTTTATTATAGTACGGCCTGGTGTATGCAGTATCATATTTGATCGACACTCAGCAAAATTTAAGTTACAAAAACAAAATACCAGCGTCATGGATTAAGAATCCGTTAAGCATGTCTAATGAAATTGAAAGCTCAAAATCGTTATTTACGAGGTAATATGGGGAAACTTTAAAAGTATCCGCCAACGGACAGAGGTAGAGATGAAACAATCAGTAACCCAAATTCTAGATTTCTTTAAAAAACATAAATATGGAAGAACGAGCCTAGTACTTCTGCTGATCGGGCTGATCGCGTTCGGTGCGGCGCTTTTGCGCTCGAAGCCACAGCAGAAGCCCATTCCACTGAGCCAAGTGGCCGCTGCCATTTCTGCTGGAGAGGTCGTAAAAGTGGAGGATTCACAAGATAGCGGCATCACAATCATTCACTATAAAGCTGGAAACCAAAGCACAACGCTGCGCGATCAAACAGCGCCCTTCCTGGAGCAAATGCAACTACTGGGAGTGGACAAGGATCAGTTATCCGAGCTGCATTATGAGATCATCCAGAAAAAAACATTGACCGGCGAGAAGACCGTGAATCTTCTTATCAGTGTGGCAATGCTAGGGTTGTTGGGCTTTGCTATGTTCCGGCTCACTGGGGGGCCGATGGCTGGTATTCGCAAGAAATATACAGAAGGCGATATCCCGAACCTTACCTTTCGAGATGTGGCAGGAATCGACGAAAGCCGGGAAGAGCTTGTTGATATCGTCACATTTCTGAAGAATGGCTCGCAGTATGAACGTATGGGCGCGCGCATGCCTCGAGGGGTATTACTGGTTGGAGATCCGGGAACGGGCAAGACCCTTCTGGCGAAGGCAATCGCAGGTGAAGCAGGCGTACCATTCTTCACGACCTCTGGTTCTGAGTTTGTGGAAATTTTCGTTGGCGTTGGCGCGAGCCGCGTGCGTTCCTTGTTTAAGAAGGCACGTTCCAAAGCTCCTTGTATTATTTTTATTGATGAGATTGACGCTGCTGGACGGAAGCGTAATGCTACCGGCGGGGGAAGTGAGATGGAACAGGACCAGACTCTCAATCAGTTGCTGGTTGAAATGGATGGGTTTGCAGCCAGTGAGGGGATTGTGGTCATCGGCGCAACGAATCGAGTGGATGTGCTCGACCCCGCTCTTACCCGACCAGGTCGCTTTGACCGCCACGTGAATGTTCCACGTCCCGATGTGAAAGGTCGCCTCGAAATTCTAAAAGTGCATGTCAAAAATCGTCGCCTCGCACCAGATGTGAATCTGATGGATATTGCTAAATCCACTCCTGGATTAGTCGGAGCAGACCTGGCCAGCATCGTTAATGAAGCGGCTATCCTTGCAGTACGGAACAGACATGACGTTATCACAGTGCAGGATTTTCAGGAAGCCGTTGAGAAAAACTTGACGGGCAGTGTCCAACAGAAGAGCCGTGTGATGAAAGAAGACGAACGCCGCACAATTGCTTATCATGAGGCCGGTCACGCGGTGGTGATGCATGAAACGCCGCACTCAGACCCGGTATATAAGATCACTATCATCCCGCGCGGACAAATGGGCGGCTTTACCATGTCGCTCCCGGAACAGGATAGATTGCTAATGTCCAAGAACCAGATTCTGGCGCGCATCACTGGATTGATGGGCGGCCGGGTGGCCGAAGAAATATTCTGCGACGATATTACGAGCGGCGCATCCAGTGATCTAAAAGTGGCCACACAATTGGCAGAAGAAATGGTGATGCGCTTGGGAATGAGTATTAGTGGCTTACGTGTTTTCAATCAGCCCGAGGGACTTGAAGCTTTGTCATCGCCGCGCGCAGGTCAGAAAACCTTTGAGGCCCTAGATGAGGCGATCAACCATATCCTGAATGAATGCTATAGCGAGGCCAAGCGCATTGTCAACGAAAAACGGGATGCAATGGAACGAGTGACACAGTCTTTACTTCAACAGGAAACCCTGACGCGGGAAGAATTTGCAGCCTTAATGTAAGTAGAAATATCAATCGATAAAGCACTCAAGAACGAAGGCCGACTTTGAAAGTCGGCTTTTTGTTCATTTCTAATCATTGCTCGAGTTGATCAATTACCGATCGCACAATATGAGCACTGGAGCGAAGGGCTACAATCTCTGTGTCAACTAGGTTAGGAAAGAATGTCTTGATAATTCCATCACCGCCTAACAGGTTTGGGAGCGAAACAGTTACATCGTTAACACCCGCCACATTTTCCATCCGCGTGCAGACGGTGAGAATGGAACGTTCTCCCTGTAAGATCACTTCTGTGATGCGGGCAATCGCACTGCCAATACCATAATATGTGGCGCCTTTGCCTTCGATAATATGGTAAGCAGCCCGCCGGACCTTTTCATCTATCGCTGCAAAATCCTCCGGACAGATGGATATTTCCCCGCCAGTGCAAAATTCTTCCAGAGGGATTCCCCCCACCGTAACCAGAGACCAGGGTATCACTTCGGAATCGCCGTGCTCACCGAGTACATAAGCATGGATATGTTGAGAGTCAATGTTCAACTTCCGCCCGATCAAACTTCGCAAACGCGCCGTATCCAGGGTGGTACCTGAACCAATGACGCGGCTGGAAGGCACGCCAAGCTCGCTAGCATAACGAGCTGTAATGTGAGTCATTACATCGACCGGATTCGTTGCGACTAATAGAATAGCCTCCGGCGCGTGTTGAAGAATTTGAGGGATCACTTGCTTAAACACTTCAGTATTGCGCCCCAGTAATTGCAGCCGTGTCTCGCCGGGTTTTTGCCCCACGCCAGCTGAGATAACCACAACCTTACATCCGGTTAAATCGGCATAATCCCCAACTGTAACTTCCAGCGGATTCGCGAACGGAACGGCGTGCAAAATATCATCGGCTTCAGAGGCAGCTCGCGATTGATTTTGATCCACCAGAACCACACGCCGCCCTACACCGCGCATCACCAGTGCGTATGCAGCAGTAGAGCCGACAAATCCACTTCCGACAATTCCTGTTTTCAATGAAAATCTTCTTTCAACAACAACGACATAATGGATAGAGGCCTACTCCAACCATTCCAGTCCATACTTCATAGACATTTTGGTATGGGTTTCGTTATCCAAGGAGTCGTTTTGCAGCGCAGTGTTCACTTCATCGAAGTAATCTTCCAATCCGCCTGGAATTGCATAAACTATGATTCTTAAAGGTATTTTCAAAGGGTTTTGAAGTGCGTGAGGGATCTTTTTCGGCAAATGGATAATTCCACCTGCTGGAGTGTTTAATTTCTTCTTGTCAAGTCGAATATCAATTGCACCTTCTAAAACATAAATAACTTCGTCTTCATAATGATGTATGTGCAATGGACTTCCACTTTCGGGTGCAAAAACTGCTTCACAAAGGTAGAAAGCTCCTCCAGTTTGGGCGCTTGTAAGTTTGTGCGTAACTCCGAGGAACTTCAAGGTTTTGCCCGAACCGGGTGGAAGAGCAACTGGCTGTTGAAGAGTAGTTTCCATAATCGCTCCTTATAATTAGAAAAAATTATCCGTGACCGCCATTGATTGATATTCTACTATAGTGATTCTCAGCTCTCCGCGCGGGAGGCCCATGCATCAATTTCGACTCGAAATAACGGACTTGCCAACCCGGCAACATAGACAACCGTGCTGCACGGTTGGTGTCCCTGCAACTTGGATAGCACCACTTCGCGCCTTCTTGCAGTATCGATATCACCGACAAAATAATATGTGAGTTTAATGATATCTCTTACATCCATATTTGCGGCACGAAGGTTACGAAATATGTTTTCAAAGGCAATGTCAATTTGCTCAAAGGGATCTTCTGGAATAGTACCATCTTCTCTCATGCCAACCTGACCGGCAAGCACTACCATGCGCTCATTGCCACTGATTTCAATTTGATGAGAATAAGAACCGAGCGGCGAGTGAACATCTTGAGGGTTTCGAAATTTTTTCATGGCTCAACTCCTTTATCATAATGCCTCGTATGATCCTATGAGGCAAATGTTTCTTGACATAGGCCCTGTGCTGCCTATAATGAATATTATTGTACTGGAGGTTCGATGGTCACATTAATACTAATGTTGGCTTTGATCATCATCGCGGGGTGGTTAGACTCTCGTATTGTCTGGTAATTCATAGTGTTCAGATAAATTTAAGGAGTATGTATATGGTTGCAGGTCATTTTGGTTTAGCGGCTGGGGTTAAGAAAATAGCCCCTCGGTTGCCACTCTGGTCGCTTTTGCTCGCGACTTTTTTCCTTGACGTGGCGTTTGTTTTCTTTGCAGCCGGAGGGCTTGAAAAAATCATCCCTGTGGAGCCTGCTCATCCCGATGCCTACGGTGGAAGTCTAATTCAGGCATACTACAGTCATTCTTTTGTGGGCGCCTTATTGATTTCTGCACTCGCCGGCTTATTTGCTGGCTGGCGGTGGGGAAGGCGAGGTGGATATGTGATCGCGGGCGTTGTTTTCTCACACTGGATCCTGGACCTGATCGTTCATCGCCCTGACTTGCCGATCCTGCCAGGCAATTTCGGAAATCTTCCCCTGCTGGGCTTCGGTCTCTGGGAATATCCGGCCGCCAGCGCAATCGTGGAATTTCTTTTGGTCATTGGTGGAATCTGGTTCTATTATCGTGCAGCCACACAAGCCGCCGAAGCAAGTGGCAATCGGGAACAACGTCGACGTGCGATGATATCGACCATTGGTGTTGCAATCCTTTTGCTGTTACTATTAACAGCCAGCGTTCTAGGGCTGTAATTAGAAAGCTTCCTTTTCTCATCGTTTCACGTCATCAAACCTTTGCAATAGTTGCGATGGGATCAAGTTCAAGAAGAGAAGCAGGGTAAGTACGCTGACAATTCCGCCAATTGCAAACATGATGCGAATCCCCCAAATTTCCGCAACCAGGCCTGCCAGTGTGGCCCCAAGTGGACCAATCCCCCAACTGATAAAACGGCTGGCGCTGTAGACTCTCCCAAGTAAATCGCCGGGAACAACTTGTTGTCGAATAGAGGCCACAAGGATCACCCAAACTGCCGCGCCCAATCCAGCAATGAATGCAGAAGCACCAACAGCCCAGGCATTCGTTGTCAGAGCGGGCACACCCAGGAGCAATATCGTTCCTACAAAATCCAGCGCCAGCGCGTTGCGCGTCCCAATCCGTTTCTGAAGCCGATCCGCGACCATTGAACCTGCTAGACCTCCAACCGCCATCACTGTCAGTAGTAAACCGTATTCAAATTCATTGAGTCCCATTGGGCCAGGTTCGACCGCGTAGAGCACCAGCAAGGCTCCCCATCCGGCCCAGAAAATGTTCATCGAAGCAGTAAACAAGGTCAGGTCGCGAATGAGGCGGTTAATCCAAAGAAAGCGGATGCCGCCTGTCAGATGGGCCCAAAGGTTTTGGTTTGTTGATGACTCGGTTTGAGAAGCAGTAGAAAACCTCCCGCGAAGGAGGAGTAAAGCGAATCCTGCAAAGAGATACATCAAAGTACTCGAACCTGTCGCCAATGCAAAACTAAGGCCAGCGAGAAATCCTGCAAGCGGAGGACCAATAAAGGTATTTGTCACCGTTTGAGCGGCAGTGATCTGTGCGTTCGCCCAGTTGAGTCGATCCTTTGAAACAATCGAAGGCACGATGGATGTGAGCGCCGTGTCTACCAGCGTTT
>Ga0081539_10004462_pt1 | contig 15427 bp, 14 predicted proteins | sample TabmetS4T2R2_FD_71023 | JGI IMG/M metagenome (GOLD analysis project Ga0081539, IMG submission 71023) | Tabebuia heterophylla rhizosphere microbial communities from the University of Puerto Rico - S4T2R2 | ecosystem: Host-associated > Plants > Roots > Rhizosphere ...
AGATCGCGACGCCGTTCCACTCGCCGGTGCGGGTGAAGCGGCGCTTCACGCCGCCGAAGCCCGCAAGCGCCCGGCGGATCGCGTCGGGCTCGACGCCGAGCTCGTGCGCGACGGCGATCGCCGCCGTGGCGTTCAGCGCGTTGTGGCGGCCGGGCATCGGCATGACGAGGTCCGCAATCTCGATCTCGCCCTGCTTGCGGTCGCGGATCAGCACGCGGAAGCGGCTCTTGCCGCCGCGCAGGTCGACGTCGAGGAGGCGCACGTCGGCCTGCGGGTTGTCGCCGTAGGTGACGATGCGCCGGTCCTCGATGCGCCCGACGAGATCCTGCACGGTCGGATGGTCGATGCACATTACGGCAAAGCCGTAGAACGGGATCGAGTCGATGAAGGAGCGGAAGGCGTCCTTGATCGCGTCGAAAGTGCCGAAGTGGTCGAGGTGCTCCGGGTCGATGTTGGTGACGATCGCGACGTCGGCCGGGAGCTTCAGGAAGGTGCCGTCGGATTCGTCCGCCTCGACCACCATCCACTGGCCTTCGCCCATGCGGGCGTTGGTGCCGTAGGCGTTGATGATGCCGCCGTTGATCACGGTCGGATCGAGCCCGCCGGCGTCGAGGAGCGTCGCGACGAGGGAGGTCGTGGTGGTCTTGCCGTGGGTGCCGGCGATCGCGACGCAGCTCTTGAAGCGCATCAGCTCGGCGAGCATCTCGGCACGGCGCACCACGGGGAGGCGGCGCTCGCGGGCGGTCGCGAGCTCCGGGTTGTCGCGCTTGATCGCGGTCGAGACGACCACGATCTCGGCCTCGTCGATATTCTCGGCGCGGTGGCCGATGAAGGTCCTGATGCCTTTGTCGGCGAGGCGCTTGACGTTGTAATTGTCAGCCGCGTCAGAGCCTTGCACCGAGTAGCCGAGATTGTGCATGACCTCGGCGATGCCGGACATGCCGATGCCGCCGATGCCGATGAAGTGGATCGTGCCGATGTCGGTACCGACCCCCCTCATGCAAAAGCGCCTTCGGCCGTGCGGGCGTCATCCAAATCCCGGTCCATGCCGCCGGTCCGTTCGACCAGATCGGCGAGGTCGGCGGCGGCGTTGGGGCGGCCCACCATGCGCGCGCATTCGGCAGCAAGCTGCAATGCCCTGGGTTCCAGGCCCAGCTTTTGCATCTGCTTGGCAAGTTCGATCGGCGTGAACTGCTTCTCCTGGATCAGACGGGCGCCACCTGCCTTGACCATCTCGCGCGCATTGGCGGTCTGGTGATCGTCGGTCGCCGCCGCAAAGGGGATGAGGATCGCGGGCCTGCCGGCCACGGACAGCTCCGCGACCGTCGATGCCCCGGCGCGGGCGATGACCAGATGCGACCAGGCGAGCCGATCGGGGATATCCGACATATAGGTTGCAAGATCTGCCGGAATGCCAAGGCTCGCATATTGTTCCCTGACGGTCTCGATGTCCTCGGGCCGGCACTGCTGGGTGACCTGGAGGCGCCGGCGGAAATGGTCCGGCAGCAGGCCGAGACCCGCCGGCACGACCTGGGAAAGAATTCTGGCTCCCTGGCTGCCGCCGATCACCAGGATCCGAAAGATTCCGTCCGCGGTGAGTGGCGGAAACGGCTGATCGCGCAGCGCCACAATTTCCTCCCGCACCGGATTGCCGACCAGGTGCATCTTGTGACGGTATTTGGGGGCAAGCCGATCGACCTGCTCACAGGCGGTGGCAATGGCATCCACGCGCCCGGAGAGGAAGCGATTGACGCGGCCAAGCACGGCATTCTGCTCATGGATCAGCGTTGCAATGCCGCTGCGATGGGCGGCCAGCAGCGCGGGGAGCGCGGGATAGCCGCCAAAGCCGATCACCGCGGACGGCGTGAAGGATTCGTACAGGCGCCGCGCCATGGCCCGGCCCACGGAGATGTTGCGCATGGCCTTCAGCCAGCCGATCGGCCCCCCGGCCAGCCGACCGGCCGGCAAGATGTGCACCGGAACGCCCTCGAACAGGCTGGGAAAGCGTGCCCCGCGCTCATCGGTGATCAGCGCGACATGATGGCCGCGCGCAACCAGCTCGGCGGCTAGCGCGTGCGCCGGAATCATATGGCCGCCGGTGCCCCCGGCGGCCAGTACGAAATGCCTTGGGATCATCTGCCGCTCCATCGCACCACATAGGGCGAGCGATGCAGATAGGGATTGCGGCGGGTGAAGGCGAGCAGCAGCCCCATGCCGATCGACAAGGCGACCATCGACGAGCCGCCATAACTGATGAACGGCAGGGTCATGCCCTTCGAGGGCGCGATGTGGACATTGACCGCCATGTTGATCAGCGCCTGCAGCCCGAACTGGGTGACGAGACCAGCGCCGCCGAGCACCACGAACAAATCCTCCTCGTTGAGCAGCTTGATCAACACGCGGGCAACGATCCCCAGATAGATCATGGCGATGGCAATGCAGGCGACCATCCCATATTCCTCGCCGATCACCGAAAAGATGTAATCGGTATGCGGTTCCGGCAGGCCGAACTTGTGGGTGCCGGCAGCGGGCCCGACACCGAACAGGCCGCCGGAGGTCAACGTCCGCAGCGCGCTGTCGACCTGATAGGTATCGGTATCGGCGCCGGCAAACAGGAAGGAATCGATCCGCGTGGTGGCCACCGGATAGAAGAGATAGGCGAGGATCAGCGCGGCGATTGCTCCAAAGCCGAGGATCGCGAGCACGCGCATGGAAGCGCCGGAGAGCGTCAGCAGCATCACCCAGGCGGCACCGAAGATGATGGTCTCGCCAAGATTGGGCTGGCGCATCAGCAACAGCGCGATCACGCCGGTAAGCACTCCGGTCAGCGGCACGACCGGCAGATTCCTGTCATGCTCGCGCAGCGACAGCATCCAGGCCACTGAAACAACGAACATCGGCTTCAGGAATTCGGACGGCTGGAACTGGGCGAAACCGACGCCGATCCAGCGCTTGGCACCATTCACTTCCTGGCCGATGATCGGCACCAGGATCAGCAGGCCGATGAAGACCACCGTGCCGGCCAGGCACATGCGCCGCACGGCTTTGCGCGGCATCATCGAGACACCCATCATCACCGGCAAGGCGATGACGATCCAGATCAGCTGGCGGTAGAAATAGTGAAGTGGCGCAATGGTGACACCCGTGCCGGAATAGCGCACCCCCGCCGCCGGCGAGGCCGCGGCCACGGCGATCAGGCCGATCGAGATGAGCACCATCACCAGCAGCAGCAGCACGCGGTCGATCTCCCAGAACCAGCGGCCGAGTGCGCTGCGGTCGGAGCGGCCGAGGCGGGTCGCCAGCAGGTTCCGGTGGGCCTTTCGCGCATCTTGGATCATATTCAGCATGGCAAATTCTCCACGGCCGCGCGAAACGCCTCCCCGCGCGCTTCATAATCCCTGAATTGGTCGAATGACGCACAGGCGGGCGACAGCAGCACGACCTCGCCGGGCCGCGCCGCATCGGCAGCAGCGCTGACCGCCTTCTCCAGCACGACGCATTCGGTAACCGGCATCCTGCCCCCCAGCAGCTGCGCGAACATCGGGCCGGCCTCGCCGATCGTATAGGCTGCGCGCACATTGCCGAAATGAGGCTCGCACGGATCGAGATCCCGGGATTTGGCCAATCCGCCCAGAATCCAGTGCAGCCGCGGCTCGGGCAGCGGCGGATAAGCGGCAAGCGCGGGCGCGACCGAGGTCGGGTTGGTGGCCTTGCTGTCGTTGACGAACAGCACGCCCTTCTTCTCGGCGATCCGCTGCATCCGGTGCGGCAGACCGGGATAAGTGGCGAGCGCACGGGCGATCACATCATCGGGAATGCCCAGGCTGCGGGCGACCGCCACCGCCGCAGCGACATTCTGCGCATTGTGCGGCCCCTGCAGTGCCGGCCAGTGCGACTGATCCTTCACATCATGCGAGGAAACGAGGATGCGCTTGCCGGTGACCTGCCCGGCGATGGCGCGGGTGTAATCGTCCTCTGCTGCAATCACTGCGACATGGCCGCTCGACTGCATCGCGAACAGCCGCGCCTTCGAGGCGGCATAATCGTCCATGCCGTCATAGCGGTCGAGATGATCGGGCGTCACGTTGAGCAGCACTGAGACTTCGCAATCGAGGCTTTGCGTCAGGTCGATCTGATAGGAGGAGAGCTCGAGCACATAAACGCCACCTTCCGGCAGCGGATCCTGGGCCAGGATCGGCAGGCCGATGTTGCCGCCCATCAGCGACGGCAGGCCGGCGGCCCGGGCGATGTGGTGAATCAGGGCGGTCGTGGTCGACTTGCCGTTGGTGCCGGTGATGCCCACGACTGCGTGGGCAGGCAGGCTGGGCCGCGCCTGCGCGAACAGCTCGATGTCGCCGATCAGCGGGATGTTGGCTGCGCGTGCCCGGTCGGCGATCGGATGCTTGTTGATCGGCACACCAGGTGAAACCACCACGCCGCTGAAGCCGTAGAGGGATGTCGTCAGCGGATCGGCGATGCGGGCCATTTCCGCCACGGCGGCACGGGCCTCCTCCCGCGTATCCCAGGCCATCACTTCGGCACCGCTAGCAACGAGCGCCTCGACCGTGGCGATGCCGGAGCGCGCAAGCCCCAGCACCGCATAGCTCTTTCCGGCAAAGGCGCTGCTGGTGATCATCGCAGCTTCAGCGTCGACAGGGCGGCGAGCGCGAGCACGAAGCTGATGATCCAGAAACGGATCACCACGGTCGGCTCGGACCAGCCCATCTGCTCGAAATGGTGGTGGATCGGCGCCATCTTGAACACGCGCCTGCCGGTCCGTTTGTACCAGAAGACCTGAATGATCACCGACAGAGCCTCGACCACGAAGATGCCGCCGGCGATGCCAAGCACGATCTCATGCTGGGTCGAGACGGCGATGGCGCCGATCGCGCCGCCCAGCGCGAGGCTGCCGGTGTCACCCATGAAGACGGCCGCCGGCGGCGCATTGTACCAGAGGAAGGCGAGAACGGCCCCGACGACGGCGGAGCAGAGCACCGTCAGTTCCGCGGCGCCGTTGATGTGGGGAATGCCGAGATAGGGGGCATAGATCTTGTTGCCGACTAGATAGGCGAACACCCAGAAGGCCAGGCTGGTGGTGATGATCGGCATGCTCGCCAGCCCATCGAGACCGTCGGTCAGGTTGACCGCATTGCCCGCAGCCACGACCACGAAGGCGGCGAACACGATGTAGAACGGGCCGAGGTCGACCACCGGCCCGTTGTAAAAGGGGATGTAGAGGTGGGTGCCGGCGCCGTAGGTGATGATCCAGCAGCCGATGCCCGCGACGACGAATTCGGCGAGCAGCCTGACCTTGCCCGACACGCCCTTGTGGTGGCGCTTGGTCACCTTGTCGTAATCGTCGAGAAAGCCGATCAGGCCGAAGCCCACGGTGATGAACAGGCACGCCCAGAGATAGCGGTTGGTGAAATCCATCCACATCAGCATGGTCACGGTGACCGCCGTCAGGATCATCAGCCCGCCCATCGTCGGTGTGCCGCGCTTGGCGAGATGGGTCTGCGGACCATCCTCGCGGATCGGCTGCCCCTTGCCCTGGCGCACGCGCAGCCAGCCGATGAACTTGGGCCCGATCAGCCAGCCGATCAGCAGCGCGGTGACCGTCGCCGCACCCGCCCGAAAGGTGATGTAGCGGAACAAGTTGAGGATGCCGGGGAATCCCAATTGCTCGGCAATCCAGTGAATCATTGGGCACCCCCACCTGCCAGCGCGTCGACGAGAGCGGCAAGACCAACCGAGTTCGATCCCTTGACGAGTATTGCGTCGCCTGGTCGGATCCTGCCCTGAAGCGCTGCGATGGCCGATACCGCGTCGGGCACATGCGTCATTTTCACTTTTGCGCCAAGCGCTTTTGCAAGCGGCCGCATCTCATCGCCGACCAGCAATGCATATGCGACGCCCGCGGATTCGACCGGCCCGGCAAGCTCGGCGTGGAACTCCTCGCTATGCTCCCCCAGTTCGCGCATCGCTCCGAGCACGGCAATACGGCGGCCCTTGACCGGCTCGGCTCCCAGCGTCGCGAGCGTGGCGCGCATCGAGGCCGGATTGGCATTATAGCTTTCGTCGATCAGTAGGGCCTCGCCTTCGGCAAGCGCGATTATGTGCCGCTCGCCACGGCCCTTGAGCCCCGGCAGCTCGGCGAGGGCGAGGCCGGCAATCGCAAGATCGCCGCCGACCGCCTCGACCGCCGCGAGTACTGCCAGGGCATTGGAAACCCAATGCGCGCCCGGCTGCGCCAGCGTGAAGGTGATTTCCGCGTCCGGCAGCACTGCCGAGATGAGGCTGCCGATGCCCTGCGCCGGCACGACGTCACGGGCGCGGACATCGGCGCCCTCGCCGATTCCGAATGTCCAGATCCGCGCCGCATAGCGCTCGGCCGCCTCGACCAATCGATCGCGGTGCGGGCTGTCGAACGGAATGATCGCCGTGCCATCCGGATCGAGCCCCTGGAAGATCTCGGCCTTGGCATCCGCAATGGCTTCCTCGCTCGCGAAGAACTGGCGATGCGCCGAAGCAATGGCGGTGACGATCGCCACATGAGGGCGCACCAGCTGGGTCAGGACGGCGAGTTCGCCCGGATGATTCATGCCCATTTCGAAAATGCCGAACCGCGCTGCCCGCGGCATCCGCGCCAGCGACAGCGGCACGCCGGTGTGATTGTTGTAGCTCTTGAGCGAGCGATGCGCGCTGCCGCGGCTGGAGCGATCGAGCGCGGCGAACAAAGCCTCCTTCGTGCCGGTCTTTCCCGCCGACCCGGTGACTCCGATGATCTTGCCCTGGTTGCGGCTGCGCGACGCGCGGCCGAGCGCGTTCAGCGCTTCGGTGGTGTCGGCGACCAGCACGTGCGGCATGTCCACACTCTGGCTCACCAGCACACCGGCGGCGCCCGACGCGCGCGCCTGGTCGACGAAGCGATGGCCATCGGTGTGCTCGCCCTTCATGGCGACGAACAGGTCGCCGGGGCCCACTTCGCGGGAATCGAACGCGACGCCATTGGCTTCGAACGCGCCATGCTCGGTCCCGCCGACCGCCTCGGCGATTTCGGTCGAAGTCCAGAGCGCGCTCACGCCGCGCACTCCCGCGCCACGCTGACATCGTCGAAGGGCAGCACGCGATCGCCGACGATCTGGCCCTGCTCATGCCCCTTGCCGGCGACCAGCACGATATCGCCTGGCCCTGCCTCGGCAATCGCTGCGGCAATGGCCTCGCGCCGCCCGCCGATCTCGCGCGCGCCCGGCGCTCCGGCCACGATGTCACGCCGGATGGCGGCCGGATCCTCGCTGCGGGGATTGTCGTCGGTGACGATTGCCAGATCGGACAGGGCAACGGCCACGGCACCCATCTCCGGCCGCTTGCCGACGTCGCGGTCGCCGCCGGCGCCGAACACGGTGATCAACCGCCCCTTGGCATGCGGCCGCAGCGCCTCGATCGCTTCCTTCAGTGCATCGGGCGTGTGCGCATAATCGACATAAACGGCCGCATCACTGCGGGTGATGACGGCCCGCTCAAGCCTTCCGCGAACCGGCTGCACCCGCGCCAGATTGGCGAGTGTCTCGTCCGTCTTGCCGCCGGTGGCGATCACCAGGCCGGCGGCGGTGAGGCAGTTGGCTGCCTGATAGGCGCCGATCAACGGCAGCGTCACTTCGCGGCGCTTGCCCTCGGCCTCGATCGTCAGCCGCTGGCCAAGCCCCGTCAGCGTGCGGTCAACCAGGCGCAGGTCCGCGCCATTGCGCCCGACGGTCATCACCTTCAACCCGGCGCGCTCGCTGCGCTCGATCACCTCGGGCGATTTGGGATCATCCGACCAGATCACCGCCACACCGCCGCGGTCCACCACTTCCTCGAACAAGCGCATCTTGGCCTCGAAATAAGCCTCCATGGTGCCATGATAGTCGAGGTGGTCGCGAGTGAAATTGGTGAAAGCCGCAGCCGTAACCGGCAATCCTTCGGTCCGATATTGCGCGAGGCCGTGGCTGGACGCCTCGAAGGCCGCATGGGTCACGCCCTCGCGCGCCAGGCCGGCCATGTTCGACAGGAAGGTGACGATGTCGGGCGTGGTGAGACCGGTCGTCACCTGGTCGTCGGCGGTGGTGACTCCGAGCGTACCGATCGAGGCCGCATGATGGCCGCTCATCCGCCACAGCTGGCGGGTGAGCTCGACATTGGATGTCTTGCCGTTGGTGCCGGTGACCGCGACGACGGTGGACGGGAACGGTTTGAAGAACTTTGCCGCGAGCGCTGCGAACGCCTTGCGCGGCTCCTCGGCCGCGATGAGCGAGGCACCGTGCACTTCCACTTCGGGCCGGGCCACAATTGCGATCGCGCCGCTTTGTACTGCTGCCGGAATGAAATCCTCGCCGTTGAAGCGCGTGCCTTGGAACGCGCCGAACACGGTGCCCGGCGCGACCTTGCGATGATCAATGGCGAAACCGGTGACCTGCTTGTCAGAAGCGATCCCGGTCAGATCGCGCAAGAGCATCTCCTATTCAGCCTCGTGCGCTTGCACGAACGGCAGCACCTCCGACATGTTGGCATCGCGTTGTTCATCGGGCATCACGCCCAGCATCGGGCCGATCCGGCTCACGACTTTCGAGACCACCGGCGCGACATTCCAGCCGGCGGTGTGGAATCCATAGGTTGAAGCGATCGCTTTGGGTTCATCGAGCATGGCGACCACGACATAGCGCGGCTCGTCCATCGGAAAAACACCCGCGAAGGTGGTGACCACCGCATTGGCCGTATAATGGCCCCCCATGATCTTCTCGGCCGTGCCCGTCTTGCCCCCGATCCGATAACCCGGCGCATCGGCCTTCTTGCCGGTACCTTGAGTGACAACCAGCCGCAGCAGGGCGCGCATTCGGTAGGAGGTTTCCGGACTGAAAACCCTGTGGCCCTGCGCGAGCGGGAAGCCGGGTCCGTGCTTCAGCAGCGTGGCCGGCCGCCAGATGCCGCCGTTGAACAAGGTGCAATAGCCCGTCGCCAGATGCAGCGGCGTGACGGCAATGCCGTGTCCGAAGCCGACCGTCATCGTTGCGATGGTCCCCCAATTTGCGCCGGGGGTGAGCGTGCGACCACGCTCTTTCAGCTCGATCGACACCGGGTCCATGAAGCCCATGGCGTGCAGGAATGCCTTCTGACGATCGGCACCGACCTGCGCCGCGATCTGGGCGGCGCCGATGTTCGAGGATTCCTTCATGATCTCGGCGATCGTGCAGCGGCGGCCGAACGGATGGGTGTCGGTGATCGTATAATTGCCGACCACCAGGGCGCGCGGGCAATCATAGCTCATGCCGAAGCTCTTGATGATGCCGCTGTCCATCGCCATCGCCACCGTGAACGGCTTGAAGGTCGAGCCGAGCTCGTAGACGCCGAGCGTTGCGCGATTGAATCGTGCCTCCGGCGGCGCACGGCCGGGCACGTTCGGATTCATCTGCGGCAGCGAGGTCATCGCCAGCACCTCGCCGGTCTTGATGTCCATGACGACGCCGGCCGCGCCGATCGCCGAAAAGGTCGCCATGGCGGCGGACAGCTCCGCCTCGAGCGTCTGCTGCACCCGCGCATCGACCGACAATTGCAGCGGCGTGCCACGCTGGGCAGGATCGGCAAGCCGCTCGTTGAGGGCCCGCTCGATGCCGGCATTCCCGGTTCCGTCGAGGTTCGTATAGCCCAGGACATGCGCGCCCAGATCGAGATTGGGATAGACCCGCTCCGGCTCGCGCTCGAAAACGATGGCCGGTTCGCCGATCGCATTGATGGCGGCGACCAGCTCAGGTTTCGCCCGCCGGCTGAGATAGACGAAGGTCTTGCCCGATTTCAGGATCGAGCGATATTGTTCGACGCTGCGCTCGGGCATCAGCTCGGCGAGGCGCATGGCAATGCTGTCGGCATCGCCCAGCAGGCGCTTGGGGTGAACGCCGATCGTCCAGGCATCGATCGTCCGGGCCAGCGGGATACCGTTGCGGTCGACAATGTCCGCCCGCGCCGGCACCAGAGGATCGATCTCCGTTCCCGCGCCGGTTCGGTCCGAGACGATCTGCAGCAGCGCCAGCTTGCCGACAATCAGCAGGGTAACGCCGGCGAACAGCAGCATCGCCATCATCAGGCGATGATAGGTCAGGGCAAGCAAATGCTGCCGGTCTGCGGGAACCGAAACTGTGCCGGGGTGCGCGGCGAGTGCGGTCATCGGGCCTTGTGGCTTGATTCGAGTTTGGCGGCAGCCGCGATCTGCTGGGCGAGGCTCGCGTCGATGTGGCTCGCCGCCTTGGCCTCAGGCCTGACCGGCTTGGCAGGAGCGCCATCGGCGCTCGCCAGCTTGACCGGCTTGACCGTCGGGACACTGACCGCAGCGGCTCCTTCGAGCTTCGGAGCAGGCATCGTCAGGCTCGCCTGATGCACCAGCGGATTGCGCGGCGCAGGCGCCGCCTCATGCACGCTGGCCTGCACCACCGGAGCTTCGATCTTGCTGGCGGGCTCGGCAGCAACCGGCGCGGATGCCATGCGGACTTCACCCTTCTCCTCGAGGGTCGGCGCGCGCTGCTCGAAGCGCGCCAGCTTCACCTCATTGTCGAGGAACTGACCATTGGCCGGCGCGGCGAGGGCCAGCACTTCCGTGTTCCACTGCTCGAGCTGGGCCAGGCGGCCGCGCGTGCCGAGCTCGGTCTGCAGCGTGCGGATATCCTGCTTGGTCGCGACGATCTGCTGCTCGACGCGCAGGAGGTCGGCGCGCTCCGACGCGACATTGAGCGACAGCATATAGCAGCCGATCGCCGAAGCGGCGACCGCAGCGACCCAGCCAACGGGCTTGAAACCGGGGGCCATCATGAGCGTGCTCCTTGCTTGGCTTGTGTCCATGGCGATGCAGATGTGCGGCGCGCCACGCGCAAAGTGGCCGAGCGCGCCCTGGGATTGACGCGGACCTCCGCGTCGGTGGGACGGACCGGCTTGGCAACCGCCTCGAAACTTGCTGCCGGCCGCGCATTCGCCGGCGCCGGACGGTGGCGCGACCCGGTCGGCGTCGCGCCGCTGCGCTCGCGCAGGAAATGCTTCACCAGCCGGTCTTCGAGGCTGTGAAAGGTGACGACTGCGAGGCGGCCGCCGGGTTTCAACACCTCCTCGGCCGCCTCGAGCCCCCCTTTAAGCTCGTCCAGCTCCTCGTTCAGGTGAATACGGATCGCCTGAAAGGTACGCGTCGCCGGATCCTTTTTCGAAGCCGGCGTGTAACCCGCGGCCTTGCGCACGATGTCGGCCAGCTGGCCTGTGCGGCTGATCGGCCGCGCGGCGACAATGGCCCTGGCGATGCGGCGGGACTTGGGCTCTTCGCCATAGCGGAAGAGAACGTCGGCGATCTCTTCTTCGCTCGCGCCGTTCAGGAAGTCCGCCGCAGTCGGCCCGGTCTTGCCCATGCGCATGTCGAGCGGGCCGTCGACCTGGAAGGAAAAGCCGCGTTCCGCCTGATCGAGCTGCATCGAGGAGACGCCGATGTCGAGCGTGACGCCGTCGACACGCTCGACGCCATGCGCGGAAAGCGCCTGACGCATCCGGGAAAAACGCTCCGGAACAAGCGTCAGGCGCTCCCCGCTCTGATCAGCGAGTTCGCGAGCCTCGCTGATGGCCTCGGGATCACGATCGAAGGCAAAGACTCGTGCGCCGCGCGCGAGCATCGCTTTTGTGTAGCCGCCGGCGCCGAAGGTGCCGTCGACATGAATCTCGCTTTCGGTAATGGCGAGCGCGGCCATCACCTCGTCGAGAAGGACCGGGACGTGGATCGCAGCCGAGGTCACAGGCCGATCCCCCGTTCCTCGAGCCGATAAGCGGCCAGTTCCCTGAGATCCGGGTCGCCGCTTTCCAGCGCAATCTTCGGGTTCCAGATCTCGAAGGTTCCGCCGGCGCCGACAAATAAGGCCAGATCATCGATCTGGCCTTTGCGCCGCATCATCGGGGGCAGGATGATGCGGCCGCTGCTGTCGTAGGGCACTTCTTCGGTCAGGCCAAAGGTGCGTCGGGCGCGTGCGAAATGGGCCTCCGAGGGGCCGCTCGCGCCTTCCTCGACAAGGCGGCGGCGCTCGTTCTCGGCATAGAGATTGCGGGCATAGCCGCGATCGTAAGCGGTGAGGCAGGGGTCGATTTCGTGGGCGCCGATGACCACCGCCTTTGCGTCGGACCGGCGCTCGATCACTCCACGGATGAACGCAGGCACGGATAGACGCCCCTTGGCGTCTACCGCGGTCAGCGCGCTCCCGTTGAAGAGATGCTCCAGTTCCACGGGCGGTACGGTCCCCCTCCAAAACACAAGGGCGTCCGTTCGCAAAAGTGCGCCATCGCGCTCTCTTGCGGGCCGACTCGGCTAACGGAGGTGCCCCCTCCACGATCAGAGAACAGTGGATAACAGGATGCGCGTGCCTAGAAAAGGGTTTTCATGCCGTATATGGGGATTTCATGCCAAAATGCGGTTTTTACGTGGTTCTTCGTGGGAATTTGGGCACAGTGTTCTTCACCTGTTCTTGCGGAACATGGCTGTGGATAAGTCAGTGAACGAAAAAACGGCACGCTTCGCCGAACGACTCCAAGCGAATCCGATAGTTAGGAGAAGATGTGCTGGCGCAGTCTGAGCGGCACTATTTCTTCGGCGCGGCACCGTTCTGAAGATCGGCGTTGCCCGGCGCCACGCCGAGCTGGGCCAACGGCTCGGTGCCCTCCTGGCCATTCGCCGTGGCGCCGGCGCTGGCCGACCGCATGTTGGTGACCGGCTGTTCGTCATTGCTGAAGCTTCGGATGACGGCACCCAGCAGCACGAGCAGGAACACCACTGCCAGGCCGGTGAGTCCTATCCTAACGCGTTGCATCGTCCCACGCTTCTGCCCGCCCAACTTACCCAAGGAATGTAATCAGCGCGCGGCCGCTTGTCGAACCTTTGCGCACCCTGCCCCAATTTGATTTTATATTTTGACTTGACGCGCGAAGCGACGCCCGCAAATGGGCGCCGTCATGCATCACCGATTCCCGCTGCTGGCCGCAGCATCATGCGCGGCCCTTATGAGCCTCGCCGCATGCAACCGCGAGCCGGAGGTCATCAACGCCGGTCCGCCGGACACCCAGGCCGAAGCCCTGAAGAAAGCCAAGCCGGTGACGCTGCCGCCGTCGATCACAGCCAGCTACACCTACCGCTGCAAGGACAACAGCCTAATCAAGGTCGACTTCATGAGCGACGAGAAGACGGCCGTGATGCACGCACCGAAGGACGGGCCGGCCATCGTGCTGAATGCACCCGCCGCCGGCGAGCCGTATGCCGGCGCGGACGCCTTGGTGACGGGCAAGGGCAAGACGATCACCGCCAAGGCTCCCGGCAAGGGCGCGCAGGAGTGCAAGGCCTGATCGGGCGCAAGAGCATGTCATTCCATGAGCCGGTCGAGCCTTGTTCGGCCGGCTTTTTTATTGGCCGGAGCTGACGAGGCACGCGCATGAAGATCGGCATCATCTATCCGCAAAACGAGCTCGAGGGCGATCCGGAGGCGGTTCGCCGCATCGGCCTGGCCGCTGAGGAGCTGGGCTATCATCACCTGCTGGTCTACGACCATGTGCTGGGCGCGACCCATGACCGCGAGCCCAAGCTGTGGGGACCCTATACGGACAAGCATCCGTTCCACGATCCGTTCGTGATGCTTTCCTATCTGGCCGCGATCACCAGCCGAATCGAGCTGGTCACGGGCATCCTGATCCTGCCGCAGCGGCAGACGGTCCTGGTCGCGCGGCAGGCGGCCGATGTCGATCTGCTCTCGCACGAGCGTCTGCGGCTCGGCGTGGGCCTTGGCTGGAACTATGTCGAATATGACGCGATGGGCGAGAACTTCCACAGCCGCGGCAAGCGCGTCGAGGAGCAGGTGCCGCTGCTGCGCCGGCTCTGGTCCGAACCGCTCGTCGCCTTCGAAGGCGCGTTCGACAGCATCGATCGCGCCGCGCTCAACCCGAAGCCGCGGCGCGCCATCCCCATCTGGTTCGGCGGCTTCGAGGATGTCGCGCTGCGCCGTGCCGCCCGCCTGGCCGACGGCACCATCTTCGCCGACGCGACCGGCAATGCCTTCGAGCGCCTCGCCGCCATGCAGCAGTTCCTGAAGGAGGCCGGCCGCGACGCCTCAGGCTACGGCCTGCAGATCAACATGCTGCAGGCGAAAAGCCCCGAAGCAATCGTCGACACCGCATTGCGCTGGCGCGACGCCGGCGGCACCCACGTCGCGGCCGTCACCATGGGCCAGGGCTTCACCACCATCGAGCAGCATATCGATTATATGAAGCGCGTGGCGGAGGCCCTTCGCACCGCCGGCTTGCCCCTGTCCTGACCGGCGTCCTGATCGGCGCGCGGCCGCAGCGCTCCGTCAGGCCGGTTCCAAAGTTTACGCGCCGCGTGCCTCCCAGTCCGCGATGCTGAGAACGGGCTCGCCGCGCACCGAGATCCGCTCCAGATAGCGGTCGCCGGTCTGATCCGGGACGCCATAATGGTGCACCAGCCGGTTGTCCCAAATGGCGATCGCGCCCGGCTCCCATTCCCAGCGGGTCTGATACTCCGGCCGCATATATTCTTCGGTCAGCCGCTTGATCAGCGCCTGGCCTTCCTCCTCGCCCATGCCGACGATGGAAAGCGACCAGGTGGAATTGGCGTAGAGCGCGCGCACGCCGGTCACCGGATGCACAATCACCACCGGCTGCGTGACGGGCGGATAGGTCGCGTTCAGCTCGTCCCATTTCTCGGGCGAGCCGAAATGGCCGTAGCCCTTCGGAATCCTGGCAGCGAGGCTCGAGGTGAAGCGCAGGCTATTGATCTGCTCCCTCAGCTCGTCCGGCAGGCCGGCATAGGCCGCCACTGCGCTCGAATAGCAGGTATCGCCGCCGAAGCTGCAGGGCGCGATCGCGCGCAGGATCGAGGCAGCCGGGGGCACCGCCATATAGGCGCCGTCGCTGTGCCACGAGGCCGCCGTGCCTTCGCGCGACCCGGCCTGGGCTTTCACCGGCGTGATCATCGGCCGCTCCGGATCGGGCCCGTCGCAGACCGGCGTGCCGAACACTTCGGCGAGCGCCAGATGCTCGGCAAAGCCGATATCCTCCTGCCCGCGCAGGAAGATCACCCCATGGGCATAAAGCGCCGCGCGCAAATCCGCGGCAATCGCGTCGGTGAGCGGCTGGCTGAGATCGATCCCCGATACGATCGCCCCCCACGCAGGCTTGGTCCGGTAGACCCCAAGCCCGCTCGGCAAGACATAGCTGCGTTCAGCCTGCATGGGGTTCCTCTCCAGCGGCGTTGGTTCGCTCTAACGATCTTATCGCATGTGTGACTCTCAACGTCACGTTGCTTGACCTTGCCTGTTCTGCAGCGGGCAGCGGCGGATTCGGTGATGCCTTCTCCCGCACGATCCCGCCAACG
>Ga0081539_10004463_pt1 | contig 15426 bp, 21 predicted proteins | sample TabmetS4T2R2_FD_71023 | JGI IMG/M metagenome (GOLD analysis project Ga0081539, IMG submission 71023) | Tabebuia heterophylla rhizosphere microbial communities from the University of Puerto Rico - S4T2R2 | ecosystem: Host-associated > Plants > Roots > Rhizosphere ...
TGATCGTCGACGGCGCCGACAACTTCCCGACGCGCTACCTCGTCAACGACGCGTCGGTGTGGCACGACATCCCCGTCGTCCACGGTTCGATCTACCGCTTCGAGGGTCAGGTCACCGTGTTCAAGCCGGGTGAGGGCCCGTGCTACCGCTGCCTGTTCCCGACGCCCCCGCCGCCCGAGCTCGCGCCGTCGTGCGCCGAGGGCGGCGTGCTCGGGGTGCTGCCCGGGATCATCGGCTCGCTGCAGGCGAACGAGGCGATCAAGCTCGCGCTCGGGATCGGGCAGCCCCTGGTCGGCCGCCTGCTTCTCTTCGACGCACTGACGGCGGGCTTCACCGAGGTCGTGCTGCGACGCGACCCCGCCTGCCCGGTCTGCGGCGAGCATCCGACAGTCACGGAGTACATCGACTACGTCGAGTTCTGCCAGGGAGCGCACGTTTGAGCGTCGTCCGCATCCCGCCCACGCTGCGCGAGGAGACGAACGGCGAGCGCGAGATCCTGGCCGAGGGCGAGAACGTGCGCGAGCTGCTCGACGATCTCACCGCGAGGTTCCCCGCGCTGCGCGAGCGCATCCTCCGCGAGGACGCGGTCGCACCGTTCGTGAACGTGTACGTCGACGGAGAAGACGTGCGGACGCGCGACGGCCTCGACACGCCCGTCGCGGACGCGTCGACCGTGATCCTGCTGCCGGCCATGGCCGGCGGCACCGCGGTTCGTGGCTGACAGCCACAAACTCGCGACCGCGCAAGGGCTTCTCGATCTCGTCGGCAACACGCCGCTGGTCGAGCTCCCGCGGCTGTCGCCGAAGCCGGGCGTGACGATCTACGCGAAGCTCGAAGGGCAGAACCCGACCGGCTCGATCAAGGACCGCGTTGCGAAGGCGATGCTCGAGGACGCCGATCTTCCGCGCGGTGCGCGGATCCTCGAGCCCACGAGCGGCAACACCGGGATCTCGCTCGCGCTCGTCGCGAAGCTGCGCGGCTACCACCTCACCTGCGTGCTGCCGGAGTCGGCGACGGAGGAGCGCAAGCGACTGCTCGCGCTCTACGGCGCCGAGCTGGTCTTCTCCCCCGGGGAGGAGGGGTCGAACGGCGCCGTCCGGCTGGCGCTCGAGCTCGCCGAACGCGATCCGTCGGTGTTCATGCCCTTCCAGTACGCGAACGAGGCCAACCCGCGCGCGCACTACGAAGGCACCGGCGCCGAGATCGCCGAGGCCCTCGACCGCGTCGACGTGCTCGTCGCCGGCCTCGGGACCGGCGGGACGCTGATGGGAGCCGGCGCGCGCCTGCGCGAGTCGTTTCCCGACGTCGTCGTCGCAGCCGCCGAGCCGCTGCCCGGGGAAGCGGTGATGGGCCTGCGCTCGCTCGAGGACGGCTACGTCCCGCCGATCCTCGACGTGACGCGGCTGGACCGGAAGGTGCTCGTCTCGAACGCCGAATCGGTCGCCGGGTTGCGGGCACTGCTCGACGAGGAAGGCATCTTCGCCGGCGTCTCCTCTGGCGCAGTCGCGCACGTCGCGCGCCGGCTCGCGTCGGAGCTGGACGAGGGCGTCGTCGTCTGCGTTCTCGCCGACGCGGGCTGGAAGTACCTCAGCGCCGACTTCTGGGACGCTCCGGACGTCGAGCGCGCGATGGATCCGCACCTGTGGTGGTGATCCCCGCGCGCGTCCGCGCGCAGCTCGCCGAGCACGCGCGGGACGAGGCGCCGAACGAGGCGTGCGGGCTCGTCGTCCTCCGCGCCGGCGTCGCGGAGCGCTACGAGCGCGGTCGCAACACGCTCGGCTCCCCGTACCGCTTCGAGCTCGAGATCGCGCCGGAGATCTGGTTCCTCGAGGACGACGGCTTCGAGCTCGCCGTCTTCCACTCGCATCCGGAGACGGAGCCGAAGCCGTCGCGCACCGACCTCGCGAACATCGGCCTCTGGACGGGCCGGCCCTACCTGATCTACTCGCTCGCGCGCGACGAGCTGCGGGCGTACACGCTCGACGGCGACGGCTGGACGGCGCTCGAGCTCGACGAGACGTAGCCCGGAACGGTCATGGCCGGGGTCAGACCCCGGTCATGGCCAAAAGCGACGGTCACCGGAGCGTCTATCCCTGGGCCGCGACGTCCTGCTCCTGCTCGGGCGGCGGCAGGAAGGTGATCGTGAGCCGCTGGATCCGCGAGCCCTCGACCTCGTCGACGTGGAAGCGCAGGCCGTGGTCCTCGACCACGTCGCCGCGCTCGGCGGCGCGCCCGAGCGCGCCGAAGACGAAGCCGGCGACCGTGTGGTAATCCTCGACCGGCAGTTCGGTCTGGAACTGCTCGTTGAAGTCGTCGATCGGGAACGTGCCGTCGATGCGGATCGTGTCCTCGTCGACGCGCTCGACGGTCTCGTCCGGCAGGTCGAACTCGTCCTCGATCTCGCCGACGATCTCCTCGAGCAAGTCCTCGAGCGTGGCGATGCCCTCCATCGCGCCGTACTCGTTGATCACGATCGCCATGTGCTGGTTGGTGCGCCGGAACTCGGTGAGCAACGCGGCGAGGTCCTTCGTCTCCGGGACCATGTACGCCGTCCGGACGAGCTCCTCGACGCGCACGGATGCGATGCCGCGGTCGTGCATCGCCTCGATCAGGTCACGGACGTGCAGGACGCCCACGATCTCGTCGAGGGAGCCGCGGTAGACGGGGTAGCGGGTGTACGGCGAGTCGAGCACCGCCTGCAGCGCCTCCTCGGGCGGCAACTCGATCGACAGCGCGACGACCTCGGGCCGCGGGACCATCACGTCCGAGACCTCCTTGTCGGCGAAGTCGAAGACCTTGTAGAGCATCTCCTGCTCGCCTTCCTCGATCTCGCCGCGCTCGGTCGACTCGCTGACGAGCATCTTCAGCTCCGCTTCCGAATGCACCGCTCCTTCGGCGCCAGGCTCCTCGAGCCCGAAGACGCGGAGCACGCCGACGGTCGAGCGGCGCAGCAGCCAGACCAGCGGCCCGAAGACGACGAAGAAGCTGCGCACCGGCGTCGAGACGGCGAGCGCCGTCCGCTCCGAGTACGCGAGCGCGATCGCCTTCGGCACCAGCTCGCCGATCACGACGTGCAGGAACGTCAGGATCAGATAGGCGAGGATCACCGCGAGCACGGTCGCGAGGACCGGGTCGAACGTCTCCGCGAGCGCGTGCTCGCCGAGTGCGCCGATCGCCAGCGAGGTGAGCGTGACGCCGAGCTGCATCGCGGCGATGAATCGCGGCGGCGATTGCGTGATCCCGAGCACCTGCCGCGCGGGCCGCGACTGCTCGCGCTCCGCAAGCTCGAGCATCCGCGTGCGTCGCACGGTCACGAGGCCGTATTCGGCCGCGACGAAGAAGCCGTTCAGCAGGATCAGGACTGCGACGGCGAGGAGCTCGAGAGGGAGGGTCACGCCCCGCTCCGCGGGGCGCAGATACTGAGCGGATCGTCCAAGGCGATCACGGACCAGTATAGGCGACGATCGGGCCGTCCTCGCGCAGCGCACGGCCCTCGCGCACCAATCGTTCCACGTGCGACAGCGTCTCCGCGACGGCGAAGCGCCGTTGGACGGGCGTCAGGTCGTTCCCGAAGACGGCGAGCGACAGCTCGTACGCCGGCTGCGGCCAGGCGTCGAGCGCGCGCACGACGTCGTCGAGGCGCCGGTGGTGGTGCTCGATGATCTCGCGCGCCCGCCCGGCCGGATCCTCGATCGGCTCACCGTGTCCCGGATAAACGATGCGCGGTGCGAGCTCGATCGTTCGCTCGAGCGACGCGAGGTAGTCGCCGAGCGGGTCGGGACGGCTCTCCGGATAGAGACCGACCGCCGGCGTGATCCGCCCGAGGAGGTGGTCGCCCGCGATCAGGGCGCCGTCGCGGAGGAAGCCGAGGTGACCGTCCGCGTGCCCGGGCAGCTCGAGCACGCGCCACCCGTCGACGTCGTTGCCTTCGTAGAGCAGCTCCGGGTCCCGCTGGAAGCGGATGAACGACGCGAACGCGTGCCCGGACTCGATCAGCTCCTGGGTGATCGCGTCCGGGACGCCGTGCATCACGAACCAGTCCGCGATCCGCTCCGGCCAGTCGCGCGATCCCCACACGCGCTCGCACTGCGCGTAGTCGAGGGCGCCCTGGTGGACGACGGCGCCGGTCGCACGGGCGGCCGCCTCGGCACCGCCGACGTGGTCGGGGTGCATGTGCGTAATCACGATCCGCCGGATCCCGTACTCCGCCCACGGCACGGCGTCCGCGCCGATCCCCGTGTCGAAGAGCGTCCCGTCGACGAGATAGCAGTGGACGTGCTCGGGACCGGTCGGCAGCGGCAGGGTCAGTCGCCGGACGCCATCTGCGAACGTGTGTTCTATGATCTCCACCATGCAGGTCGAGTATCGCGAGCAGCCCTGCCGCAGCGCCCTCAACCACGTCAAGGGGATGGCGTTCAAGTGGTCGCTGAACCCGTACATGGGGTGCGCCCACCGCTGCACGTTCTGCTACGTCCGGGCGTTCGAGCTGCGCGCCGACCGGCCGTTCGACGAGCGCTACGGACGGTCGATCCGGGTGAAGATCAACGTCGCGGACGTGCTCGCGCGCGAGCTCGCGCGCACGAGCTGGGAGAAGGAACACGTGGTGATCGGCGCGGCGACCGACCCCTACCAGCCGGCGGAGGGGCGTTACCGCCTGACGCGCGCCTGCCTCGAGGTGCTCGCGGACGCGGCCAATCCGTTCTCGATCATCACGCGTGGGCCGATGATCGTGCGCGACCTCGACGTGCTCGAGCGTGCGGCGCGTCGTGCGAGTGTCGGCGTGACCTTCTCGATCCCGACCGTCGACGACGACGTCTGGAAGCGCACAGAGCCGTCGACCGCGCACCCGCGACAGCGCCTGCGGGCGATCAAGGAGCTCGTCTCGGCGGGCATCGACGCGCGCGTCGGGATGGCGCCGATCCTGCCCGGCATCTCCGACGGGCGCGAGCAGCTCGCCGCCGTGGTGCGCGCGGCACGCGAGGCCGGCGCGACGGGGATCTGGGCGAACGTGCTTTTCCTCCGCCCCGGCACGCGCGAGCACTTCCTCGAGTCGCTCGCGGAAGACTGGCCGGAGCAGCTCCCGCTCTACGAGCGGCTGTACGCCGACGGGCGCGCCTACCTGCCCAGCGACGTCACCGGCCCGGTGCGCAAGCAGGTCTCCGAGCTCGCGCGCGAGCACGGGATCCGTGACAGGCGCCGCGTCCGGCTCGAGCCCGAGCCGGAGCCCGAGCAGCTGGTCCTATCCGTGTAGAGGGTTAAAGTCCCGTCCACGTGACGAGCGAGATCACCGCCCTGATCGTCGACGACCACGAGGTTGTGCGCGAGGGTCTGCGCCTGTCCCTCTCGCGGGCGCCGCACATCCGCGTCGTCGGGGAGGCCGGCGACGGGCAGGCGGCGATCGACCTCGCCGAGCGCCGCCGCCCGAACGTCGTGATCATGGACGTCCGCATGCCCGGGATGGACGGGCTGGAGGCGACGAAGACCCTCTCCGAGAAGCTCCCGGACGTCGCAGTCCTCATCTTCACCGCGTTCAGCGAGCGCTCGCTGCTCTCGCGCGGGCTCGAGTCCGGCGCGAAGGGCTACATCCTCAAGGAGGCGCCGCACGAGACGCTCGTCCGCGCGATCGAGAAGGTCGCGGGCGGCGAGAGCTTCATCGATCCCGCCTTGATGCCCGCGTTCCTGACGGGCAAGGACCGGGAGGAGATGCTGACGGCGCGCGAGCGCGAGATTCTGCAGCTGCTCGCCGACGGGATGTCGAACGCCGACGTCGCACAGCGGCTCTTCATCAGCCAGGAGACCGTCAAGAGCCACGTCCGGCACATCCTGGCCAAGCTCGAGGCGGACACGCGAACGCACGCCGTCGCGATCGCGTTGCGCGACGCGATCATCGACTAACCGCCGTGTCGTCCTCCCGTGAGGAGCGGGAACGCGCACGGCTCGCCGAGCAGCTGCTCACCGCCGAGCAGGACGAGCGCCGCCGGCTCGCGCTGTTCCTCCACGACGGCCCGGTGCAGACGCTCTCCGGAGTCGCGCTGATGCTGGACGCGGTGAGCCACGCGATCGACGAAGGCAACCTGGACGACGCGCGGAAGGTGCTCGCGGAGGCGCTCGAGAAGCACCGCGACGCGATCAAGTCGCTCCGCGATCTCTCCTTCAACCTCGAGCCCGTCGTGCTGCGCGACCAGGGAATCACGCCCGCTGTCGCCGCGCTCGCCGAGGAGATCGGCATCGCCAGCGAGCTCCAGATCGACTTCGACGTGGCCGCGGCCGAGCAGCTCAACGAGCGCGCGCAGGCGGCGCTGTACCAGATCATCCGTGAGGCGCTGAACTCGGCGGTGATGCGCCGGCCGCCGCCGACGAAGATCGCAGTCTCGGTCGACAGGCCGAAGGACGGCCGGTTCGTGACGATCATCGCCGACGACGGCGGCGAAGAACGCAGGCACGGGTTCTTCGACATCCTCACCGAGCGTGTACGCACGCTCGACGGCCGGCTCGCCTTCGAGCAACGCGACGGGACGACGATCGTCCTCGAGCTGCCTGCAAGCGCGGCCGCCGAGTAAGATCGCGCGCGCATGAGCAACGGCACGTACCTCGCGTTCGTGTGGACGCCGAGCGGATACGAGCTGCACGAGCAGCAGGGCGAGCCGCCGCAGCCCGGGCAGACGATCGAGAACGACGGGAAGCGGTGGTTCGTCACGAAGGTCGCGCCCTCTCCGCTTCCGGGCGACGATCGCCCCTGCGTCTACCTCCAGGGCTGACGCTCGCGACGCCGCACCGACGTGCGGCGTCGCCTTGTGTCCATACGGCCTAAGGCCGTGTGGACACGAGAACAGCGTGCGATCCCGCGTAACCGTCCGTACGGCGAGGACGTTCCCTCTCTGGAGGGACAAAATGCCGCCGCTGCCAAGGAACCGCAACCGTCAATCGGACGCACCCGAGGGCTACTTCGCGGAGCGTCCGCTTCCGGACGAGGCGCCGGAGCCGCAACCCGAGCGGAGCGAGCCCAAGCTCGCCGAGCCAAGTCTGAGCGATCTCTCGAAACGCGACTACGTCGCGATCGCCCGGCGCGCATTCTCGGAGTTCAGAGACGATCACATGACCAACATCGCGGCCGCGTTGGCGTACTACGCGTTCCTGGCGATTCCCGCGGCGCTGCTCGTCGCCGTCGGTGTCTTCAGCCTCGTCGCAAGTCCCAGCGCCGTCACCAGGATCGTCGACAAGCTGCACGGCATCGCTCCGGACGAAGCGCTCAACCTGCTCGAGACCAGCCTCTCCAACATGACCCAGCGTCAGGGGACGGGAATCACCGTTCTCGTCGTCGGCGGCGCGCTCGCGCTGTGGTCGTTGACGGGAGCGATGCAGAACCTGATGTGGGCGCTGAACATCGCGTACGACCGCGAGGAAGGCCGCGGCTTTGTCCGCAGGCGACTGATCGGGCTCGTGATGCTGACCTTCGGGTTGATCGGCTTCACGCTCGCGTTCGGCGTGCTCGTCCTCGGTCCGCAGCTGTCGACGTGGATCGGAAGCGCTCTCGGCGCGGAGGGGGCCGTGAAGTTGACGTGGTATGTGGCCGAATGGCCGCTGCTCGTCGTCGGGCTTCTGTTGATGTTCGCCGGGCTCATGTACTACGGCCCGAACGTGGAGCATCCGCGGTGGAGCTTCCTCAGCCTCGGCGCGTTCACGGCGCTCGTCGTCTGGGTCGCCGCTTCAGCCGCCTTCGCGTTCTACGTCAGCCGCTTCGGCTCCTACAACAAGGCGTGGGGATCGCTCGCGGCCGTGGTCGTGATGCTGACGTGGCTGTGGTTGAGCGCTGCCGCCCTGCTCTTCGGAGCCGAGGTGAACGCGGAAGCGGAGCGGAGCCGGGAGCTCAGGCGCGGCGAGCCTGCCGAGGTCGAGCTGCAGGCGCCGGCGAAGGCCTAGCCCGCCGCGGTCTCGGCGGCCACGCGGCCGAAGACGAGCGCGTTCGCGAGGCCGGAGGCGTAGCCGCCCGTGGCGATCCCACCCGCGTCCGCGCCCGCCGCGTAGAGACCCTCGATCGGCCGGCCACCCTCGTCGAGGACGCGAGCCGATGGATCGATGCGCACGCCGCCGATCGTGTGCGTGATTCCCGCGATGACGTGCACGGCGTAGCGGTACGCGTTGGGAACGTCGATGCCGAGCTCTCCCGCGAGCAGGACCTCTCCCCCAGCCGCGCGCGCCGCCTCGATCATCTCCCGGACGGTTCGGCCGCGCTGCTCGACATCGAGCGTCTCGTCGTCGACGAGGTACCACGCGGTCGCGCCGGGCTGCCGTCCGATCGCCTGGACGAGGTCGGTCTCCGACCAGGACACCGGATCCGGAGCGAACTCTTCGCCCCGCTCGTCGAGAACGAGCGCGTACCTGCCGTAGAGCTGCGCAAGCGGGACGAAGTCGTCCTCGTCGATCCGCGCCGGCGGCGCGGGCATCGCGCGTCCGTAGAACTCGTCCAGCCCGGTCGAGACGGCCGCGCCGAGCGACAGTGCGAGGCGAAGACCGTCGCCGCTCGACCAGCGATTCGCGCGTAGCAGCAGCTCGCCGCCGGGGGCGACGTGCTCGCGCACGAGCTCGGGGTCGCCCTGGAAGCCGCCGGTCGCGAGGAGCAGCGGGCGCGCGTCCGCCGGCGCGCCCTCGCCGACCCGGATCTCGACGCCCGCAGCGCGCACGAGCGCATCGGTGAGTCCGCGCGGGTCGAGCCGGATCCCGACCGTACGCGGATTCCCGGTTTCCTCCCAGACCACCGGCGCACCGAGCGACTGCAGCCAGTCGAGCCCGTCGTCGAGGCGCTCGATCACCGCCCGCTGCAACGCCGGGTCGCCGCCCGGGCACTCCGCTCGGAACGCGTCGACGTCGCGGTAGCGCCAGACGACGCAGGAAGACAGCAGCATCGAGCCTCCGACGCGGTCGCCCTTCTCGTGGACGACGACGTCGAGCCCGAGCTCGCGCGCACGGGCGGCCGCGCAGAGACCGGCCATGCCGGCCCCCGCGATATGCAAGGTCATTTCAGCGAGAAGCTCGGCTTGTGCTCGACGTACTCGATCCGGACGCGGTCCGGGCCCCAGAGGAACACGGCCAGGGTGTTGGCCGCGTCGACGAAGCTCTCGACCTCGATCCCGGCGTCCTCGGCGTCCTGCCGGTGCTCGTCGGCCGAGTCGACCAGCACCGCAAGGTGGTTCAGGAGCGGCTTCTCCGGCTCGCCGGGGTCGCCCTCGTGGAACTCGACGTAGGCGCCGCCGACCTCGACGCGGGGCACGCCGTCCTTCGGGTCGGCGGGATCGAAGCCGTACGACCGGTACGCGCGCGCGGTTGCCTCCGGATCGCGGGTGTAGAGCGCGACGTGGTCGAGGTCGTACTCGACGTCGGTCGGCGCCTCCACGAGGCGGATCTCCACCCCTTCGCCGACCTCGACGACGGGGCCGGGCAACCCGTCGACGGCCGCGTCGAGATCGCTCACGCGCAGCGCAACGTGCTTGAGCGCGCCGCGCTCGCGCGGCCCCTCCGCCTCGAACAGCGTCAGCTTGCCGCGGCGCGCATCCGATCCGATCAGCGTGAACTTGTCGGTCCGGTCGATGACGTGCATTCCGAGCCGCGTCGTCGCGAAATCGGCGATCGCGTCGCGATCGGTCAGCCAGAAGGCGACGTGGTCCAGCGTCTTCGGATCCACGTCGCCAGACTAGCTATCTAGGACTTGGCTGCGACGGCGCGCTGAAGCTGCGCCTTGGTCATGCGCGAACGACCCTCGATGCCGCGCCGCTTCGCCTCGTTGTAGAGCTGCTCCTTCGTGCGTCCCTTGGGACGGTTCGTCCCGGAGCGGAGCCCGCCGCGGCGGCCGGAGGAGAGATCGCGTGTCGACGATCGCGAGGCGGTACGCGCCTCGCCGCTCCGCGCGCGCTCCTTGTTCACCGTGGCTGCGGCGATCCGCTTCGCGGTCTTCGTCGAGCGGCCTTGCTTGCGCTCGCTGTCCTTGATGTGCTCGTACTGGCGCTCGCGTTTCGCGCTCCATGCGCTCTGTGGCACGTCGAGGCCTCCTTTCGACGATTCGAAGGAGGCGTACCGCAGTTGCGAACAGTGAAACGCGCCGCTCGGCGGTGTCCGAGCGGCGCGTTTTCGCCTGCTACTAGCTGCTGCTGCGCCGCGTCGTGCGGCGGCGCGTGCCCGACGAGCGGGTCGAGCTCGACCGCTTGCCGATCGGCGAGCGTGGCGAGCGTGCCGCCGCGCGACCGCCGCGGGCTGCTGCGGCGCGCGAAGGCGCCCGGCGCGTCGTCGAGCGTGCGCGCGAGGCGGTCGAACGTGCCCGCGACGCCGTCGAGCGTGCGCCGCGCGAGGCCGTCGAGCGTGCGCGCGAGGTCGTCGAGCGGGCGCGGGACGCCGTCGAGCGTGCGCCGCGCGAGGCCGTCGAGCGGGCGCGCGAGGCCGTCGAGCGTGCGCGCGACGTCGTGCTCCGGCGCGTGCCCGTCGAGCGCGAGGTCGTGCTCCGGCGCGTGCCGGTCGAGCGCGAGGTCGTGCTCCGGCGCGTTCCGGTCGAGCGTCCGCGCGAGGCCGTCGAGCGTGCGCGGGACGTCGTCGAGCGGGCCCGTGACGTCGTCGAGCGTGCGCGGGACGTCGTGCCTGCTGCCCTGCGGCGGGCAGTCGTGCGACCCCCGCGGGCCGCTGCGGCGCGCGAAGGCGCCCGGCGCGTCGTGGAGCGGGCGCGCGACGTGGTGCCGGCGCGACGAGTCGTGCTCCGGCGCGTGCCCGTCGAGCGTGCGCGCGTGCCGGTCGAGCGCGACCGCGAGGTCGTGCCCGTGGAGCGGCGGGTCGTGCCCCGGCGCGTGCCCGTGGAGCGCGACGTCGTCGACCGGCGCGTGCCGGTCGAGCGGCCTGTCGTGCTGCGCGAGCGCGACGCCGTCCCCGTACGGGCGCGGCTCGTCGAGGCCCTACGGGTCCCCGTCGACCGCCTCCGCGTCGTCGAGCGCGACGTCGAGCCCGACCGAGACGTGCTGGCCGGGATCGCCGGCTCGACCGAGCTGGGCGACTCGTCGCTCAGGTCGAACGGCGTCGGCGTCGTCGCCGGCTCAGGCGACTCTTCCGACGTCTGGGGCGTCTGGCCCCACCCTTCCTGAGACATGTGCATCCTCCTGTTCGGTTGCACGTCGATTGCAGCGTGCAAGCGCGGTTTTTACGCGCTCTCGCACTTTCCTGCAACCTGTGTGCGCACTTTGCGCGGATGTCAAACGCGCAAATTGCGCACAGTCTTCGTCACGCGCGCACGCGCGCGACTCGATCGTCCGGAAATGCTTCGCATTTCCGGCCGCGGTAGACCGCATGCGCGCTGCGCGCGCGTGCCACCGACGCTACGCAAAGCGCAACTCTTCGGTAGGCGGTGGTGTCGGCGCGGCCAAGACGCGCCTTCGCTGCGGCGTTCTTATTCGAGCGGCGGGTTCTGGACGTCGTGCTCGTCCGCGTAGCTCTGCGTGAGCTGGTTGACCACGTCCATGCTCTCGTTGAAGGCGTAGTTGATCTTCACGAACGGCTCCCACTTCTCGGGCAGCGCGTCTTCGGGGAAGATCGCCTCGACGGGGCACTCCGGTTCGCACGCACCGCAGTCGATGCACTCCTCCGGGTCGATCACGAGGATCCGCGCGGCCTCGTGGATGCAGTCGACCGGGCAGACGTCGACGCACGACTTGTCCTTAATGTCGATGCAGGGCTCGGCGATGATGTACGTCATGGGCGCGGCGCCCTACTCTACCGAGGCGGTCAGCTCCTGGACCAGCACGCGGGCGCGTTCCTCGAGGTTCGCCTTGATCACGACGTGGTCGAATCCGGCCTCGTGCGCGCGGCGAAGGCCGGCGGTGTCGGTGTGGTTCGTGAAGCCGAGCAGCGGGACGTCCGGGTAGTTGTCGGCGACGTCCAGCGGGTCGACGCGCGAGATGTCGGCGATCACGAGGTCGGGGTGGTCGATGGAGTCGGTCGTGACGAAATGATGGCCGGGCAGGCCCCCTTCGAGCTTCCCCCTGAAGAAGAGATCGACCCCGCACAACAGGATCGTTGCCACGGCCGAAATCTAAAACGGACGATTGCTAGTGTCGAGTCGGATGTTGTTCACCGTCGCGAAGGTCGAGGAGGTCCCGGCGGGCACGGTTCGGCGCGTCCGCGCCGGCGAGCACGAGCTCGCGCTCGCCCACGTCGACGGCGAGTGGTACGCGACGCAGGGAGCGTGCCTCCACCTGGAGGGGCCGCTCGGCGAGGGCGCGCTCACCGATCACGTCCTGACCTGTCCGTGGCACGGCTGGCAATACGACGTCCGAACGGGCTTCAACGAGTTCGACCACGCGATCCGGATCCAGACCTTCCCGGTCCACGTCGAGGGCGGCGACGTCCGCGTCGAGCTACCAGACGGGGCTTGACCTGATCCGCCGCGGCGAGTTCTTCGCCGCGCACGAGGAGCTGGAAGTGGCGTGGCGCGCCGCGGAGACCGCCGAGCGCGACTTCCTGCAGGGACTGGTACATGTGGCCGTGGCGTGGTACCAGGCTCAGCGCGGCAATCGGATCGGCTGCGAGCGGCAGCTGGCGAAGGCGGCCCGCCGGCTCGGCCCGTACGCACCCGCACACCGAGGCGTCGAGGTCGACGACGTACTCGCGCAGGTCCGCGCCGCCCAATCGGTCGTCGCGGCCGGCTCCCTCGAGCTCGTACCGCCGCGCGTCTAGCCCAGAACGCGGTCGAACGCCGTACGCAGCCACCAGAGCCGGTCGAAGAAGAGGAGCAGACCGAGCGCGACGAGGACGATCCCGCCGCCGAGCTCGAAGTAGCGGTAGCGGTCGCGCAACCAGCGGAAGGACCCCATCGCCGGCGCGAAGACGACGCCCGTGGCGACGAACGGGACTGCGAGCCCGAGCGAGTAGGCGAAGAGCAGGACCGCCGCCTGGGCCACGGTGCTCGTGTCCGCGGCGAGGACGAGCGTCGACGCGAGGATCGGGCTGACGCAGGGAGCGGCGCAGGTCGCGAACGCGGCGCCCAAGAGGACGCGTGACCCGCGGTCGCGCGCGGCGGTGAGGAGGCCGGGAGCGACGGGACGCTCGGGGAGCGGCAGCAGGTGCGCGAAGCTGAGGCCGAAGACGACGAGCACGAACCCCGCGATCTCCCCGAACACCCGCTGGGAGACGACACCGGCGAGTGCGGAGATCGCGATCCCCAGCGCAACGAAGACGAGCGTGAAGCCGGCGACGAACGGAAGGCTGCTCACGAGGACGCGCCGAGCGGCGCCGCGCGCGCGGAGCTGCTGGGCGTTCAGCGACGAGACGGTGGACAGGTATCCGGGCACGAGCGGCAGCACACAGGGCGCGACGAACGAGGCAAAGCCGGCGAAGAACGCAATCGGGATCCGGCCGATCATTCGAAGCGGGCGAGCTCCTCGTCCACGCGCCGCTCGAGCTCGGGGTCGAGCGGCGGGCGTGCGGCCGCGGGCCGCTCTGGCGGCGCGCCGCGGCTCCAGCGCCACGCGGCGACGCCGAGGACCGCTGCGCCGGCGAGAAGGCCGGCGATCGGCAGCACCCACGCGAGCAGGTCGAAGCCGTGCGTCGCGGGCTTGGCGAGAACGGCCTGTCCGAACTGCGCGACGAGCTTGTCCTCGATCTCGCTCTTCGTGTCGCCCGCGCGGATCCTCGCCGCGATGAACGACTTCATGCGCCGCGCGATCGCGGAGCTCGACTGGTCGAGCGTGGTGTGGCAGGCGGGGCAGACGACCTCGCTCTCCAGCTCGCTCTGCGTGGGGTGGCGTTCGCTCGCCGCCGCCGCCGGGGCGAGCAGGAGCGCCGCCAGCAGCGCTACGACTCGAGCGCGCCCTGGATGCACGAGTCGAGCGTGTCGCGCGTGACCGCGCCGGGGACGTGCGCGACGACCTTGCCGTCGCGGTTGACGCAGAACGTCTCGGGTACGCCCGTCGCGCCGTACCGCGCGTAGAGCTTGTCGCCGGTGTCGCGGACGACGGCGTACTTCAGCCCGTAGTGGCGCATGAACGCGCGCGCGTCGCTGGAGAGATCCTGGTGGTCGACGCCGAGCACGACGACGCCGCGGGAGCGCCAGGCCGAGGACGCCGACTGGAGCAGGTTCGCCTCGTCGCGGCACGGCACGCACCACGAGGCCCAGAAGTTCAGGACCTGCACCTTTCCCTTCAGCGAGGACGACTCGAGCCGCGCGCCGGTGTCGAGCCGCGGCAGGGTGAACGCGGGCGCTGCCGGCTGCTTCCCGTCGCGGAGGTCGGACGCGACCGTGGAGTCGCCGACCTGGTGCGCCACCTTCCAGACGAGCAGCGCGAGCAACCCGGCGACCAGAGCGACCGAGAGCGCCTGCGCGCCGATGCGGGCGATCCTCACCGCGAGACGATGAAGACCGTCGTCCCGACCACGACGTGATTGAACAGCCACTCCGCCTCCGAGATGCGCATGCGGATGCAACCGTGCGAGACGGAGTAGCCGATCGACGCGGGATCGGGCGTGCCGTGGATCCCGACGCCCGGAGCCGAGAGGCCCATCCAGCGCGTCCCGAGCGGGTTGCCGGGGCCGGGCGGGATCGGCTTCTGCCCCTTCGCCCACGGCGAGTCGGGCGGATACCACCAAGGGTTCCGCCACATGACGACGATGTCGAAGCGGCCGAGCGGCGTCGGGTACGCGCTCTGGCCGGTGGCGACCTCGAACGTCCGCCACGCGTGCACGCCGTGGTAGAGGAAGAGGCGGTTGAGGCCGCGGTGGATCACGATCACCGGCGCGTCGTACGTCTTCCGGGTCACCTTCGCGCGCACTGCCTTTGCGCGCAGTGCGATCGTGTCGCGCAGGTTGTCCTCGAGCGCGGTCTCGATCGCGCGTTGTGCGTGCTGGCGCTCGAGGGCGCGGCCGGGAACGTCCTTGGTCAGGAACGGCTTCAGGTTCCGCAGAACGAGATGCGAGTCGACCGGCTTGCGATCGATCCGCCGCGCGAGCGTCGACACGTACTGGCGCACCTTCCCGGGCCGGACGACGACGACGAGCTGGACGTTCTGGAACGGCGGCGCCGCCCGCGCGCGCTCGAGCGCCTTCGAGAGGTTCGGCGCGGCGAGCGTCGCCGGGTCGGCGGCGAACGACAGCGGTCCGTACGCGAGCGGCAGCGGTGTCGAGAACCAGTCCAGGACGGCGGCGGAGGCCTCCGCGGGAGTCAGCCCGCCGACGGGCACGCCGCCGATCGTCACGCCCTCGGGGAGCGGCTGCTGGCTCGTCGTCGAGGTCGTCGCGGTGGTGCCGGTCGCCATCGGGCCCACGGCGATGGTGTCCTGGCCCAGCGCGAACGCGGCGAGAAGACCGGCGACGGCGCAGGTGGAGACGAGCGAGACGAGGCCGACGCGTTTCATGTGGCTGAGGCGGCGCGGAAGATCCGCGGGGCGTCGCTGATGATAGCGT
>Ga0081539_10004464_pt1 | contig 15425 bp, 17 predicted proteins | sample TabmetS4T2R2_FD_71023 | JGI IMG/M metagenome (GOLD analysis project Ga0081539, IMG submission 71023) | Tabebuia heterophylla rhizosphere microbial communities from the University of Puerto Rico - S4T2R2 | ecosystem: Host-associated > Plants > Roots > Rhizosphere ...
CGAGCGCCCACAGGACGATCCAGACCACGAGGCCCGCGATGAGGGTGAGCAGCACGCCCATTGCGGCCGGAAGACTACCTGCGCAGGCCGGCGGCGAGCGCCGCGACGACGTCGCCCACCGCCGCGGCCGGATCGGCGCCCGCGTCCACGGCCTCGGTCGCGGCGCGCACGAGGCGCGAGCCGACGATCACGCCGTCGGCGCCCGCGTCCGCCGCGCCCGCCGCCTGCTCGGGCGTCGAGATGCCGAAGCCGACCGCGACCGGCACCGGGCTGTGGGCCTTCGTGCGCGCGAGCAGCGCGGCGAGCGAGCCGTCGACGCCGGCGCGCTCGCCGGTCGTGCCGGTGACCGACACCGTGTAGACGAACCCGCGGGCGGCGCCGGCGATCGCGGCCAGGCGCTCCTCGGGCGTCGTCGGCGCCACGAGCGGCACGAGCGCGAGCCCGGCGGCGTCGCACGCGGCGCGGACGGGCTCGGCCTCCTCGTGCGGCAGGTCCGGCACGATCAGGCCGCCGGCGCCGGTCGCCGCGAGCTCGTGGGCGAAGCGCTGGATCCCGCGGGCGAGGACGAGGTTCGCGTAGCACATGAGCACGACCGCGACGCGGTCGGACAGCCGCGCGGCGACGTCGAGCACTCCGTGCAGCGTCGCCCCGGCCGCGAGCGCGCGCGTGCCCGCCGCGTGGATCACCGGCCCGTCGGCCAGCGGGTCCGAGAACGGGACGCCCAGCTCCATGAGGTCGGCGCCCGCGTCGGCGCAGGCCAGGCCGATCTCGATCGAGGTCCGCACGTCCGGGAACCCGCCCATCATGTAGGGCATCAGCGCCGCGCGGCCCGGCGCGGCGGCAAATGCGGCCGAAATGCGCTCAGTCCCCGATGCCAAGCTTGGGGAGCACCTCCGCGAGGTCCTTGTCCCCGCGGCCGGAGAGGCACACGAGATCGAGCGTGTCCGGCCCCGCGTCGCCGGCGAGCGCCCACCTGATCGCGTGCGAGGACTCGAGCGCCGGGATGATGCCCTCGAGCTCGGCGACGCGGCGCAGCGTCGCAAGCGCCTCGTCGTCGGTCACCGCGAGGTATGTGGCGCGCCCGCTGTCGCGCAGGTGGGCGTGCTCCGGGCCGACGCCCGGGTAGTCGAGGCCGGCCGAGATCGAGTGGGCCTCGAGGATCTGGCCGTCCTCGTCCTGCATGATCGCCGAGTAGGCGCCGTGCAGCACGCCGCCGCGCCCGCCGATGGTGAGCGGAGCGCCGTGGTGGCCGGTGTCGAGCCCGTGGCCCGCCGGCTCGACGCCGACGAGCGCGACGTCCGCGTCGTCGCGGAACGCCGTGAAGATGCCGATCGCGTTCGAGCCGCCGCCGACGCAGGCGATCACCCGGTCCGGCAGCCGTCCGGTCCGCTCGAGGATCTGCGCGCGCGCCTCGTCGCCGATCACGCGCTGGAGGTCGCGCACGAGCGCCGGGTAGGGCGCCGGGCCGGCACACGTGCCGAGCACGTAGTGCGTGCCGACGACGTTGGTCACCCAGTCGCGGATCGCCGCCGAGATCGCCTCCTTGAGCGTGGCCGTGCCGGCGTCGACGGGCGCCATCGTCGCGCCCAGGAGCTGCATGCGCAGCACGTTGGGCCGCTGCCGGCGCATGTCCTCGGTGCCCATGTAGACGACGCACTCCATGCCGAGCAGCGCGCACGCCGTCGCCGTCGCGACGCCGTGCTGGCCCGCCCCGGTCTCGGCGATGATGCGCGTCTTGCCCATGCGACGGGCGAGCAGGCACTGCCCGAGCGCGTTGTTGATCTTGTGCGCGCCGGTGTGCAGCAGGTCCTCGCGCTTGAGGTAGATGTCGTGGCCGGCGGCTTCGGAGAGCCGGCGCGCGTGGTAAAGCGGCGTGGGCCGGCCGGCGAAGTCCCGCAGAAGGTCGGCGAACTCGACCCGGAACCCTTCGTCGTCGCGCGCCTCGATCCACGCCGCCTCGAGCTCGGCCAGCGCCGGCATCAGCGTCTCGGGGACGTACTGGCCGCCGTAGGGGCCGAAGCGGTGCTCGACGACGCTCATACGGGGACGCCCGCCGTCGCGGCGAAGAACGCCTCCAGCTTCGCCGGGTCCTTGATCCCCGGCTCGGCCTCCACGCCCGACGCGACGTCCACGCCCCACGGCCGGACCGCCGCGATGCCGTCCGCCACGTTGTCGGGCGTCAGGCCGCCGGAGAGGATCAGCGGCACCTGCGAGCGGCGCTGCGAGGCGAGGTCCCAGTCCCACGTGCGGCCGGTGCCGCCGTAGGCCGCGCCCGCCGCGGCGTCGAGCAGGTGGAAGTCGGTGTGGAAGCGCTCGGCGTCGCGGATGTCCGCGCCCGAGCCGATGCCCAGCGCCTTGATGACGCGCGCCCCGGTCCGCTCGGCGACCGCCGTGCAGAACGCCGGCCCCTCGTCGCCGTGCAGCTGCACATGTGTGAGCCCGACGCCCTCCGCCAGCCGGACGACCTCGTCGAGCGTGGGGTTGACGAAGACGCCGACGGGCTCCACGCGACGCCGCAGCGCGCGGGCGATGCCGGCGGCGACGGCGGGGTCGCAGCGGCGCTTGGAGCCCGACCAGAAGTTGAAGCCCAGCGCCCACGCGCCGAGCGAGGCCGCCAGCTCGGCGTCCTCGGGCCGGGTGATGCCGCAGATCTTCACGCGCGGGGCCACGGCCCCTCAGCCTAGATGGTCGAATCAGCCGTTCAGCCCGAGGACATCGTGGCGGGGCGCTCGAGCAGCGTGACCGCGACGGTGCCGCGGGCGCCGTCGCGCAGCACCCTCAGGTCGACCGCGTCGCCGGGGTCGTGCCGCAGCACCTGGCCGAAGAGACCGGCGATCGTGGCCACCGGGCGCCCGTCGATCGACTCGATCACGTCGCCGACGTGAATGCCGGCCTTGTCGGCCGGGCCGCCGGCGGTGACCGCCGAGACCCGCACCACGCCGGCCGACGAGGCGCAGCGCAGGCCGATGTAGGGCCGCACGACCTTGCCGGACTGCTCGATCTTGCCCACGACCTCGCGCGCCGTGTCGGCCGGCACGGCGTAGCCGGTCGCGCCGTCGCCGCCGGGCATCCGCGACGTGATGCCGACGACGTGGCCGCTGTCGTCGAGCAGCGGGCCGCCGGACGTCGACGGCTCGATGACGGCGTCGGTCTCAAACACGTTGTCGATCAGGTAGCCGCCCGGCGCCTCGACCTGGCGGCCGGCGGCGGCGATCCGGCCCGTCCCGGCGCTGGCCGAGTCCCCGGTTGGGTTGCCGAGCGCGACGACGGGGTCGCCGGGGCGCACGGAGCTCGAGTCGCCGAGCTCGAGCGGGCGCAGGTTCACCCCGGGGGCCTTGACGGAGAGCACCGCGAGGTCGGTCGTCTCGTCCTTGCCGATGACGTGCGCGGGCACGGTCGGGCCGTCCTGGAAGGTCACCTCGACCGACGTCACGCCGCTGACGACGTGAGCGTTCGTGAGCACGTGGCCGTCGCCGTCGAGCACGAAGCCCGAGCCGGTCGACAGGTGGAACTCGGTGCCGGTCGTGGCGTCGAACGCGGTCCCGCCGTTGGCCGGCTGCACGGAGCGGGCGCTGACGAAGACCACGCTCGGGGCCGCGCGGTCGTAGATCTCGTTGGCGGTCAGGCGGCCGTCGGCGCCGACCGTGAGCACGCCCTGCTGACGGGCCAGCGACGAGCCGCCGCCGCTTCCGCCGGCGATCAGCGCGGCAGCCGTGATCGCGCTGCCGACCACGGCCGCGACCAGCGGCACGACTACCTGGCGGGTCGTCATGACCCGTCTAGCGTGGCTCCGGACGTTTAGTCCTAACTAAACGTCGGCGGCGTAGCCGCTGAGGCGGCGTGTGGCCTCCTCGACGTCGGGGGCGCGCATGAGGGTCTCGCCGATGAGCACGGCGTCGACGCCGACGCGGTCGAGCTCGTCGAGCTGCTCGCGCGACGTGAAGCCCGACTCGGAGACCACGGTCTTGCCGGCCGGGATGTCGGCCAGCAGGTCGTAGGTGCGCTCGATGTCGACCGAGAAGTCGCCGAGGTCGCGGTTGTTGATCCCCAGCACGTCCGCCTCGACCTCGAGCGCGGTCTCGAGCTCCCGCTCGTCGTGGATCTCCACGAGCGCGTCGAGGTCGAGCGCGCGCGCCTCGCTGAGCAGCTCGTACAGCGCGTCGGGCTCGAGCGCGGCGACGATGAGCAGGATCGCGTCCGCCCCCGCGGCCGCCGACTCGTAGAGCTGGTACGGGTCGACGACGAAGTCCTTGCGCAGCACGGGCAGCTCGCAGACCGACCGCGCCGCGCGCAGGTCCTCGAGCGAGCCGCCGAAGTGGAAGGGCTCGGTGAGCACGGACAGCGCGGCCGCGCCGCCGCGCTCGTAGGCCGCCACGATGTCCTCGACCGTCGCGCCCTCGCGGATGACCCCGGCCGACGGCGATCGCCGCTTGTGCTCGGCGATTAGCGAGATGCCGGGCCGCAGCAGCGCCTCGCTGAACGGACGCCCCTCCGGGCGGTCGGCGATCGCGGCCTCCAGCCGGGAGAGCGGCATCGACTCGCGGCGGCGATGGACCTCGTCGCGCGTGTCCTCGACGATTCTCTCGAGGACGCTCACGCGGGCCTCCGCTCGCCGTCCGGGCTCGCCGAACGGCGGAGGCCGCGTGAGTCGTCCGGCGCGGGCGCCAGCTCCTGGGTCATCTCGATCAGGGCGCTCAGCGTGGCGGAGGCGCGACCGTCGTCGAGCGCCGCCTCGGCCGCGCGCACGCCCTCCTCGAGCGAGCCCGCGCGGCCGGCGACGTAGATGGCCGCGCCGGCGTTGAGCGCCGCGAGGTCGCGCTCGGGCCCGAACTCGCCCTCGAAGATGCGCCGCGTGGTCTGGGCGTTGCGCTCGGGCGTGCCGCCCGCGAGGTCCTCCGGGCGGGCACGCGTCAGCCCGACGTCCTCGGGGGACACCTCGTACGAGTGAAGCTCGGGCCCGTCGACCTCCACGACGCGCGTTGTCCCCGACGTGCTCATCTCGTCCAGACCGTCGGCGCTGGACACTACCAGCGCCTTCTCCGCGCCAAGCCGCGACAGCGCGCCCGCGATCGTGTCCAGGAACGACGCGTCGGACACGCCGATCACCTGCCGCCGCGCCCCCGCGGGGTTCGTAAGCGGGCCGAGGAAGTTGAAGATCGTCCGTACCGCGAGCTCCTTGCGGACGGGCACGACGAAGCGCGTGGCGCCGTGGTGGGCGGGCGCGAACATGAAGCCGAAGCCGGTCTGCTCGATGCAGCGCGCGACCGCCTCGGGGTCGAGGTCGATCCGCACGCCGAGCGCCTCGAGCAGGTCGGCCGAGCCGCTCAGGCCGGTCGCCGAGCGGTTGCCGTGCTTGGCCACGGCGCAACCCGCGCCCGCGGCGATCAGCGCCGCGGTGGTGGATACGTTGAACGTCGGCCGGCCGCCGCCGGTGCCCGCCGTGTCGATGAGGTCGGTGCGGCTCGTGCGGACGGGCTTGGCGAGCCGCCGCATCGTCGTGGCCAGGCCGACCAGCTCGTCGACGGTCTCCCCCTTGGTGCGCAGCGCGATCAGCACCGCCGCCGTCTGCACCTCGGACGCGTTGCCCTCCATGATCTCGGCCAGCACGTCCGCGGTCTGCTCGACGCTGAGGTCGCGCCGCGAGGCCAGCGCCTCGATCGCCTCGGTCAGCACGTCACCCAAGGAAGTTCTCCAGCAGGCGCTTGCCGTCCGGCGTGAGCACGGACTCGGGGTGGAACTGCACGCCGAGCGCGGGCAGGTCCGTGTGCTCCACCGCCATGACCACGCCGCCGCCGCGGGCGGTGACGCGCAGGCAGTCGGGCAGGTCCGGGTCGGCGACCAGCGAGTGGTAGCGGCCGACCGTGAGCGGGCTCGGCAGGCCCGCGAACAGCTCGCTGCCGTCGTGCTCGATCTCGGTCGCCTTCCCGTGCACGGGGACGTGGCGGACGACCTTGCCGCCGAACGCCTGCACGAGCGACTGGTGGCCGAGGCAGACGCCGAGCGACGGGACGCCGGCCTCCGGGAAGCGGCGCATCACCTCGACCGACATGCCGGCCTCGTCGGGCGTGCACGGGCCGGGCGAGACGACGACGCGGTCGAACCCCCGCTCGAGCAGCTCGTCGACCGCCGCGGCGTCGTTGCGCACCGCCACCGGGTCGGCGCCCAGCTCGCCCAGATACTGGACGAGGTTGTAGGTGAAGGAGTCGTAGTTGTCGACGATCAAGACTTTCATGCCCGGGCCTTCATCCGGCCGGCCCTCTGATGCTGTCTGGCGCCATCCATGGCGCCAGTGACCGCTGCGCTCATGGCCAGGCCTCCTGGCGTGCGGCGAGCTCGATCGCGCGCACGACGCCGCGGGCCTTGGCGCGCGACTCCTCGTACTCGTACGCCGGCTTGGCGTCGGCGACGGTGCCGCCGCCGGCCTGCACGTGCGCGAGGCCGTCCTTGAGCACGACGGTGCGGATGCAGATGCAGGTGTCGAGGTCGCCGTCGTAGGACAGCCACCCGACGGCGCCGCCGTAGGCGCCGCGCTTGACCGGCTCGAGCTCGTCGATGATCTCCATCGCACGCACCTTCGGCGCCCCGGACAGGGTCCCGGCGGGCAGCGCCGAGCGCAGCGCGTCGATCGGCGCGACCTCCTCGCGCAGCGTCCCCACGACCGAGGACACGATGTGGATGACATGCGAGTAGGTCTCGACGCTCATGAACGACTCGACCGCCACGCTGCCGAACTCGCACACGCGCCCGAGGTCGTTGCGGCCGAGGTCGACGAGCATCACGTGCTCGGCGCGCTCCTTCTCGTCGGCCAGCAGCTCGGCGGCGATCGCCTTGTCGTCGTCGACCGTGGCGCCGCGCGGGCGGGTGCCGGCGATCGGGCGGGTCGAGACGGTCCGGCCCGAGACGGTGATGAGCGGCTCGGGCGAGGCGCCGACGATCTGGAAGTCCTCGAAGTCGAGGAAGTACATGTACGGCGACGGGTTGACGGCCCGCAGCCCGCGGTAGATCGAGAACGGCTCGGCCCCGGCGGGCGCCGACCAGCGCTGGCTCGGGACGACCTGGAAGGCGTCGCCGGCGTGCACGTACTCGATGATGCGGGCGACCATCGCCTCGAAGTCCTCGCGCGGCATGTTGGACTCGAACCGCGGCTCGGGCTGCGCGGCGGCGACCGGGCGCGGCAGCGGGCCGGCGAGGCGCTCGCGGACCTCGCGGATCGCCGCGCGGGCGCGCTCGTGCGCCGCCTCGTGCTCGTCGACGTACGCGTTGGCGAGGATCGTGACCGTGTGCTTGAGGTGGTCGAAGGCGACGATCACGTCCGAGAGCATCAGCGCCATGTCGGGCAGGCCGACCGGGTCCGGGTTCGGCTCGGGCAGGCGCTCGACGGCGCGCACGCAGTCGTAGCCGAAGTAGCCGACGGCGCCGCCGGTGAAGGGGATCGGCTCGGGGCTCGGGGCCTGGCGCCGCCGGCCGATCTCGGCCTGGGCGAGCGCGTACGGGTCGCCGCCGTCGGCCAGGCTCCAGCGCAGCACGCTGCGCGGCTTGTAGCCGATGAACGACCAGCGCCCGACGCGCTGGCCCTGCTCGGCGGACTCCAGCAGGAACGCGGGGCCGGAGCCGCGCAGCTTGAGGAACGCCGAGACCGGGGTCTCGCAGTCCTCGATGAACGTCTCGCACACCGGGACGAGGTTGTGCGTGCTCTCAGCGACGCCGGGCAGCGAGGACCTCCTCGGCGTCGGCCAGGCCCAGCCCGCGCGAGCGCAGCAGCACGGCGAGGTGGTAGAGCACGTCGGCGGCCTCCTCGGCCACGCGGTCGTCGCTCTCCTCGCGGGCGGCTCGCGCGACCTCCTCGGCCTCCTCCTGGACCTTGTCCCCGATGCGCGCCGGCTGCGCCAGCAGCTCGGCCGTGTAGGAGCCCGCGGGCGCGTCGGTCGCCCGGGCGGCGATCGTGCGCTCGAGCCCGGGCAGCACCTCGTGGGGCATGGTCGTCAGGTCGCCGTTGTGGAAGCACGTGCGCTCGCCGGTGTGGCAGGCCGGGCCGGCGGGCTCGACGATCGCGAGCACGGCGTCGAGGTCGCAGTCGAAGCGCAGCGCCTTGACGGCCTGCGTGTTGCCCGACGTCGCGCCCTTGTGCCAGAGCTCGTTCCGCGAGCGGCTCCACAGGTGCAGCTCTCCGGTCACACGGGTGCGCTCCAGCGCCTCGGCGTTCACGTAGGCGAGCGTCAGCACCTCGCCGGAGGCCCAGTCCTGGATCACGCAGGGCGCCAGCCCGCGCTCGTCGAAGGCGATGTCCATCGGGCGATGGAGTCTAGGGACGGGCCTGGTCCAGGTACCAGGTGAAGGCGCGGGTGCAGGGCTTTTCGCGGCCCAGGATCGCGAGCAGGCCGGTCAGGGCCTTCGGCGGAAGCGCCGGGATCAGTCGCTGGAGGCGCAGCGCTCGGCGGAAGAACGGCGCGTGGGCGTCGGAGAACGCGCCGTAGGCGGCGAGGGCCTGCTCCTTGCGCTGCTCGCCGGCGACGGTGGCGCGGATCTCGCGGCCGGCGGCGATGCCGAAGTACAGCGCGGTGCGGATCCCCTCGCCCGACAGCGGGATGCAGTGGCCCGCGCTGTCGCCGACGAAGAACACGCCGTCCTGGGCCGCGGGCCGCAGCGCGTGCGGAAACCAGTTGCCCTGATAGCGGACGGCCTCGGTGCCGAGCCGGCGGGCCATGTCCTTAGTGGGCTCCTTCACGTGGTGGCGCGGCTCGTAGGAGCCGACGCCGACGCGCCGCTCGTCCGCGGCCGGGACCGACCAGGCGTAGCCGTAGCGGATCACCGAGCGGTCGATCCACACGTCGAGGTCGGTGCCGCGCGCGTCGTGCGGGTGGACCTCGAGGCCGCGCGAGATGAGCGCGTCGGGCGGCTGGACGTTGGCGCCGGGGCCGAGGACGCGGCGCCAGCCGAGCGCATCGACGATCAGCGGCGCGGTCACGTCGCCGCGGTCGGTGTGGACCGTGTCGGCGGTGCGGCCCGTCACGTGGGCGATCGCGAAGCGCGCGTCGGTCTGCTCGTACAGCGCGGCGCACAGCTCGCGGTAGTCGAAGCTCGACCACGTCCAGGGCAGGCGGAAGCGGGCCGAGCCGTGCGGCGTGTGGAACGCCATGCACGGGATCTCCTGGCGGATCGAGCGCTCCACGCCCATCGCGTGCAGCCACGGCGTCGGCGCCGCGCACGCGGAGGTGGCCCGCTCGCCGATCTCGTAGCGGTCGAGCAGCAGCACGTCGGCGCCGCTCTCGGCGAGCTCGCGCGCCACGGCGAGGCCGGCGAAGCTGGCGCCGCAGATCAGCACGTCGGGGCGCTCGTCGAGCGGGGTGCGGTCCGCGCCGCGCAGCGTCGCCCGCCGGGTCATCGCCGCACCGCCGCGAGGATCCGCGGCAGGTCCCGGGCGCGGACGCCGAGGCGGCGGCCCAGCACGTCGCCGCCGAGCGCCTCGGCGCGGTCGAGGATCCGCATGTAGGCGGCGCAGGCGAGCCGGATGCCCGAGCGGACCGACGCGGGCGCGGCGGCGATCGCCGGCTCGGCGGCGGCGAACAGTGTCCGCGCGCGGGCGACCTGCTGGGCGACGATGGCCTTCAGCGCCGGCGTGTTGGCCTGCACGTCCGCATCCTCCAGGCCGGGCATGTAGATGCGGTCGAGCTCCCAGTCCTTGCGCACGTCGCGGATGAAGTTGGCGAGCTGGAAGCCCTGGCCGAGCCGGCCGAAGTCGGCGTGGAAGCGCTCGGGCACGTCCAGCAGCCGGGCCATGATGCGCCCGACCGAGCCGGCCGAGCCGTCCATGTAGGCGTCGAGCTCGGCGTCGCTGCCGATGCGCACCGGCCCGCAGTCCACCCGCATCGAGCGCATGTAAGTGCCAAGCTCGCCGAGGGGCAGGGCGTGGCGCTCGCCGGCGTCGATGAGCGCGCCCACGACCGGGTGCGGCTCCTCGCCCGCGAGCCCGCGCCGCAGCTCGTCCTCCCAGGCGTCAAGCGCTTTGCGGCGCGCTTCGGGGGTCGGCGGGCGGTTGGGGCCGTCGACGATCTGGTCGGCGGTGCGGACGTAGCCGTAGAGCGCGTGGGTGGCCGGCTGGACGTCGGCGGGCAGGCGGCGGGTCGCCCAGTAGTAAGTGGGATCGTGCCGCCGCTGAAGGCGCCGGCAGGCCTCGTAGGCCGCGCTCATCCTGGGATCCATCGCCTCCATTGTCATCCTTGTGCCCGCGATGGAAGCACTCCTACGCGACCGGCGGCTCCTCTACGTGACCGGAAAGGGCGGCGTCGGCAAGACGACCGTGGCTGCTTCGCTGGGCATGGCGGCCGCCGAGGCGGGCCGCCGGACGATCGTCTGCGAGGTCGCCGACCAGGACCGCGTCTCCCGCGCGTTCCGGCGCGAGGGGGTCGTTCCGGAGACCGAGGTGCGGCTCGCCGACAACCTGTGGGCGATCACGATCGACCCGAACCAGGCGCTGTCGGAATGGCTCGGGCGGCAGATCGGCGGCGCCGGGCTGAGGATCCTGGCGCGCTCGTCGGCGTTCCAGTACTTCGTGGCCGCGGCGCCGGGCGCGAAGGAGCTCATCACGATCGCGAAGGTCTGGGAACTGACGCAGGCGGCCCGGTGGGACACGCGCAACCGGGCGTACGACCTCGTCGTCGTCGACGCCCCGGCCTCCGGGCACGGGCTCGCGATGCTCACGACGCCGCGGACGTTCGGCGAGATCGCGCGCGTCGGGCCGATCCGGCGGCAGGCCTACAAGGTCCGGGACCTGCTCTCGGACCCGGAGCAGACCGGCTACGTGGCGGTCGCCCTGCCGGAGGAGATGCCCGTGAACGAGACGCTGGAGCTCGAGCGGCGGCTGCCCGACGCCGTCGGCTCGTCGCTGGAGGCGATCGTGGTCAACGGCATGTGGCCGGAGCGCTTCAGCGCCGCCGACGCCGAGACGCTGCGATCGCTGAACGGGCGCCCGGCGGTCGCCGCCGCGCTGACGTCCTACGAGCGCGCCCGCGCCCAGCGGTCGCACCTCCGGCGCCTCCGCCGCGAGGCCTCCGCCCAGGTCGTCACGCTCCCCTACCTGTTCGACGGCGAGCTCGGCCTGCCCGAGTACGAGCGGCTCGCCCACGAGCTCGCGCGCAAGCTCTAGCCGAAAGCCTGCCGGCCCCCACGCACCGAAGTTGCCCCGCTTCAGTGCAAGCCGGCGAGGCCGGCGGCGCGGGTGACGACCGGCTCGTAGCCGAGGTCGGCGCGGGCGCGGCCGTCGTCGAGCGTGCACTCGAGCGCGGCGAGCCAGACGCCGAGGCGCGTGAGCGGCGGCCGGCCGGGCAGCGGCAGGGCGCGCCACGCCGCCTCGGCGGCGCGGGCGGCGCCGGCGGCGACGAACCGAGGCACCTCCGCGTCCGGCGGCGTGACCCCGCGCGTGGCGAGCAGGGCCGTGACGAAGTCGCGGAACACGACCGGGGCGCCGTCGGTGACGAAGTACGCGGAGCCGGGAACGCCGCGGTCGGCGGCCAGCACCAGCCCGTGGACCGCGTTGTCGACGTGGCAGGTCGACGTGAGATGGCGCCCGCCGCCGATCCACCGGAACCGGCCCGACTCGACGAGCGCCGCCATCGCCGGCACGAGCGTCGTGTCACCCGGCCCCCAGACGAACCGCGGCCGGACGACGATCGTCTCCATCCCCGAAGCCGCCAGGACGGCCGCCTCGGCCTCGGCCTTTGTTGCCGAGTACGGCGCGCGCGACCCGAACGCCAGCGGCGTCCGCTCGTCGGCATGGACGAGCGGCTGCCCGTGCAGCAACGCGGCCTCGGTGCCGACGTGCACGAACCTCCGGACGCCCGCATCGACCGACGCTCGCAGCAGCACCTTCGTCCCCTCGACGTTGACGCGGCGGAACTCCTCCCACGCGCCCCACTCGTCGACCTTGGCCGCCGCGTGGAAGACCACTTCGCTCCCGCTCGGCACCGCCGCGTCGGCGAGCGAGCCGCGCACGGGCTCGGCGCCGAGCGACGCCACCCGCGCGGCGGCCGTGTCGGACCGCGCCAGCGCCCGCACCGTCCAGCCGTCGGCGACGAGGCGCTCGATCAGCCGGCCGCCGACGAACCCCGACCCGCCCGTGACGAACGCGACCCTCACGTGATGCCGAGGCGATCGAGCAGCGTCTCGTCGCCGCGCCACGACCGCCGCACCCGCACGGAGAGGTCCAGGTGCACGCGCCTGCCGAGCTCGCGCTCGAGCTCGCGCCGGGCGGCGGTGCCGATCGCCTTGATCATCCGCCCCCGCGCGCCGATCAGGATCCCCTTCTGCGACTCGGCCTCGACCCACAGGAACGCGTGGACGACGACGAGGTCCGCCTGCTCGTGGATCTCGTCGACCTGGACCTCGACCGCGTGCGGGATCTCCTGCCGCGTGCGGTTGAGCACCTGCTCGCGGACGAGCTCGGCGAGCACGACGCTCTCCGGCTGGTCGGAGACCTCGCCGGGCGGGAAGTAGGCCGGCCCCTCGGGCAGCAGGCCGGCGAGGTGGTCGACGAGCGCCGGCACGCCCCGGCCGGTGCGGGCCGAGACCGGAAACACCTCGGCGTCGCCGAGCCCGAGCTCGGCGGCCGCGTTCAGCGCCAGCACGGTGCGGGGCCGGTCCAGCCGGTCGGTCTTGTTGACGGCGATGACCACGGGCACCGACGAGCCGGCCAGAGCCTCGGCGATGAAGCGGTCGCCCGGCCCCACCCCCTGCTCGCCGTTGACGACGAAGAGCGCGGCGTCGGCCTCGGCGAGCTCGGACTCGACGCGGTGCTGCATGCGCTCCGTCAGCGCGTCGCGCGGCCGCTGCACCCCCGGCAGGTCGGTGAGCACGAGCTGGAAGCGGTCCGGCGCGGTCACGACGCCGCGGATCGCCCGCCGGGTGGTCTGCGGCTTGTCGGAGACGATCGCCACCTTGTGGCCGACCATCGCGTTGACGAGCGTCGACTTGCCGACGTTCGGCCGCCCCGCGAGCGCCACGAAGCCCGACCTCATCGGATCCAGTCCATGATCTCGGCCTGGAGCGCGAGCATCTCGCCCTCGTCGGCCTCGTGGTCCATCCCGGTGAGATGCAGGACGCCGTGCACGACCGCCTCGACGAGGTCCTCCGTGTGCTCGGGGCAGATCACCACGTCGCCGAGCTCGCGCGGGCCGGCCGGAGGGCCGTCCCCGTCGACGGGGAACGAGAGGACGTCGGTCGGCCCGGCCTTCCCGCGGTGCTCCGCGTTGAGCGCCGCGATCCGCTCGGCGTCGACGAACTCGACCGCCACGTGGCCGTCCTCGATCCCCGCCGACGCAGCCGCCAGCACGCACGCCTCCACGACCGGGCCGGGCGGCAGGGCGTCGCCGATGACGTCGACGTCGAGCAACTACGCCGTGCGGCGGCGCTGCTCGGCCGGCCGCAGCTCCTGGGCGGAGCGGGCCGCGTGCGCGTCGTAGGCCGCGACGATCCGCTGGACCAGCTTGTGGCGCACCACGTCCTCGCCGCCGAAGCGCACGAACTCGACGCCGTCGACGCCCTCGAGGATGTCGCCGATCACGATGAGGCCGGACTTCTGGTCGCGCGGCAGGTCGACCTGCGTGATGTCGCCGGTCACGACCATCCGCGAGCCGAACCCGAGCCGGGTGAGGAACATCTTCATCTGCTCGGGCGTCGTGTTCTGGGCCTCGTCGAGGATCACGAACGAGTCGTTGAGCGTGCGGCCGCGCATGAACGCGAGCGGCGCGACCTCGATGACGCCCTTCTCCAGGTGGGCCGCGACCTTCTCGGCCTCCATCATGTCGTGCAGGGCGTCGAACAGCGGGCGCAGGTACGGGTCGACCTTCGCCATCAGGTCGCCCGGCAGGAAGCCGAGGCGCTCGCCGGCCTCGACGGCTGGGCGCGTGAGGATGATCCGGTTGACCTCGCGGCGCGCCAGGGCGGCGGTCGCCATGGCGATGGCGAGGAACGTCTTGCCCGTGCCGGCGGGGCCGACGCCGAACGTGACGGTCGAGCGGCGGATCGCGTCGACGTAGCGCTTCTGGTTGACCGACTTGGGCGTCACGCGCAGGTTGCGATGGCGCCAGACGACGTCGTCGAGCACGTTGGCGGGCGACTCGCGCTCATCGAGCACGCGGGCGACGGCCTCGATCGTCGCGGGGCCGATGTCGTGCCCGCGATCGACCATCGAGCTCAGCTCACGGACAACGGTCGCGGCCGCCTGCACGGCATCCGCGTCCCCGTCGAGCGTGATCACGTTCCCGCGCAGGAACACGTCGCACTCGAGGTGCTCCTCGAGCGTGCGCAGGATGAGGTCCTGGGAGCCGGCCAGCTCCGCGGCGACCTCGTTCGAGAGCTCCATCTGCCTACGAGCCACTAAGCGCTTCCTTCACCTTTGTCGAAACCCGACGGCCATCAGCCCGCCCATCGGCCGCCGCCATCACGTGCTTGATCACCTTGCCCATGTCGCGCGGGGACTCGGCACCGGTCTCGGCGATCGCCTGCCCCACCAGCGCGTCGAGCTGCTCGTCGGAGAGCTCGGCCGGCAGGTAGGCCTCGATCACCTTGGCCTCGAAGTCCTCGCCCTCGGCGAGGTCCTCGCGCGCCGCCCCGCGGTACGCCTCGGCGGCCTCGCGGCGGCGCTTGCGCTCCCGCCGCAACACCGCCAGCTCGTCGCCATCGCCGTCCTTCTCCGCCTTCTGGAGCTCGGACAGCACGAGCCGTAGCGCCTGGACACGATCCCGCTCCCCCGCCTTCATGGCGGAGGCGACGTCGGACTTGATGCGTTCGGCGATCTGCAAGCGCTTCCTAGTGTACGCCGGGGTCAGGTCGTCCTCGTGATCTTCGACAGCCCGAACGGCGTGTCCACGGGGATGCCGCGGCGCTCGGCGACGCCCGCGGCGAGCCGCTGGGCGGCGACGGCCGCCCCGAGCGGGCTCAGCCAGTCCGGGAGCGCGACGAGCGGGATGAGCGACGAAGCGTCGCCGGACGCGACGATCGCCGGCGCGCCGCGGCGCTCGGCCTCGCGGACGGCGGCCAGCACGTCTTCGCTCGTCGGCCCGGGCGGTGCGAAGGCGAGCACGCCGTGCTCGGGCCCGACCACCGCGACGGGGCCGTGCATGAGGTCGGGGGGCGAGTACGGCTCGGCAGCGATCCCTGTCAGCTCTTTGACCTTCAGCGCGGCCTCGAAGGCGGTCGCGTAGTTGGCGCCGCGACCGACGACCGCGCAGCGCTGCCACGCGGCCGCCCGCTCGACGGCGGCGTCCACGGGCTGCTCGAGCTGGCGCGCCACGGCGGCGGGGGCCGCGCGCAGCTCGTCGGTGAGCTGCGTGTCGCCGCCGATCGCGGCGGCGAGCGCGGCCACCGCCGCGAGCGAGGCGGGGTACGTCTTGGTCGCCGCGACCGACCGCCCCTCCCCCCTGCCGCGCGCG
>Ga0081539_10004465_pt1 | contig 15422 bp, 14 predicted proteins | sample TabmetS4T2R2_FD_71023 | JGI IMG/M metagenome (GOLD analysis project Ga0081539, IMG submission 71023) | Tabebuia heterophylla rhizosphere microbial communities from the University of Puerto Rico - S4T2R2 | ecosystem: Host-associated > Plants > Roots > Rhizosphere ...
ATAGCCAGGGCGCCCCGGGGGAGCGATGGGGCACGATCTCCTCTGGCGGGCTGCGGGATGTGAACAGGTTGAGAAAAGGTTGTGACGAGTCGGTTTGCAATGCGCCCGCAGCCACCCAAAAGTCGCTCCACTCACGCACATTTCTTGGGCCTTCGCGCCGGGCCGGTGGAAAAGAAACAAGATCCAAACACCTCTGTGAACGGCCAGACCTAGCCTGCGCCGCGATGAGGGACCCGGCAATCGTTGCTTGTAAAACTGATGTGAACGGTGGTTGGCGATGAGCGCCGACCTCGAGTCGGTTCTCACCTCCGTCCCCTTCATGAGCCTGGAGCGCCACCACGCGCCGATCGCGGGTGAGCTGCGCCGGGCCTTCGACGACGTCCTCGCCGACGGCGGCTTCGTGCTCGGCGCCGAAGTCGACCGCTTCGAGCAGGAGTTCGCCGCCTACTGCGGGGTCGAGCACTGCATCGGGGTCAACTCCGGGACCGCGGCGCTGGCCCTCTCGCTGGCCGCGGCCGGCGTCGGCCCCGGCGACGAGGTGATCGTCCCCGCCCACACCTTCATCGCCACCGCCCTCGCCGTCGTCCAGGCCGGCGCGACGCCGATCTTCTGCGACGTCGATCCCGGCAGCGGCCTGATCGACCCCGCCGCGGCCGCCGCGGCGATCACCCCGGGCACCGCGGCGATCGTCGCCGTCCACCTCTACGGCCAGACATGTGACATGGACGCGCTGGTCCCGCTCGCCGCCCGCAACGGCCTGCTGCTGGTCGAGGACGCGGCGCAGGCCCACGGGGCGCGCTGGCAGGGCGCCCGCGCCGGCTCGCTCGGCAGCGTCGCCGGCTTCAGCTTCTACCCGAGCAAGAACCTCGGGGCGCTCGGCGACGGCGGCGCGATCTGCACCGGCGACGCCGAGATCGCCGCCCGCGCGCGGCGCCTGCGCAACCTCGGCCAGGAGCGCAAGGGCGTGCACGCCGAAGTCGGCGCGAACGAGCGCCTCGACGGGATTCAGGCGGCGGCGCTGCGGGTCAAGCTCTCGCTGCTCGACACCTGGAACGAGCGCCGGCGCGAGCTCGCCGCGATCTACGCGGGCGCCCTCGCCGAGGGCTGCGAGCTGCTGCGCACCGACCCCCGCGGCGAGTGCGTCTTCCACCTCTACCCGGTCCGGGTCGGCGAGCGCGACGCCGTCCGCGAGCGCCTGGCCGAGCGCGGCGTCGGCAGCGGCGTCCACTACTCGCCGGCCCTGCACCGCCAGCCGCCGTTCGCCGAGCTCGCCGCCGGCCTCTCGCTGCCGCAGGCGGAGCGCTGGAGCGAGCGCGAGCTCTCGCTGCCGATCTTCCCCGAGCTGACCGAAGAAGAGGCCCTGTACGTGGCCGAGTCCGTCCAATACGCAATCGAGGTGACTCAGTGAGCGCAGACGCTGCAACGAGAACGCCGTTGAAGTTCGGCCTGGTCGGGCTGGGCTACTGGGGACCGAACCTGCTGCGGGTCCTGGCCGAGCTGGAGGAGACCGAGGTGAGCTGGATGTGCGACCTCGACCCCCAGCGCCTGGAGCGCTTCGGCCGCCGCTACCCGAGCGCCAGGGCGACCAACGACTTCAACGACCTGCTCGAGGACTCCGAGCTCGACGCGATCGTGATCGCGACCCCCGTCTTCACCCACTTCGACCTCGCCTCGCGGGCGCTGCGGGCCGGCAAGCACACCTTCGTCGAGAAGCCGCTGGCCTCCTCCTCGGAGGAGGCGGGCCAGCTGATGCGGCTGGCCGAGACCGTCGAGCGGCGGCTGATGTGCGGGCACACCTTCGTCTACAGCCCGCCGGTGCAGGCGGTGCGGGCCCTGCTCGACACCAAGGAGCTGGGGGAGATCTTCTTCATCTCCTCGAGCCGGGTCAACCTCGGGCTGCACCAGCCCGACGTGAGCGTGATCTGGGACCTCGGCCCGCACGACTTCTCGATCCTCCTGCACTGGCTGGGGGAGACCCCGACCAGCGTGCGCGCGGTCGGCCGCGACTCGATCGTCCCCGGGATCCCCGACGTCGCCTTCGTCACCCTCAGCTACGCCAGCGGGATCGTCGCCAACGTCGAGCTCAGCTGGCTGGCGCCGAGCAAGCTGCGCCGCACGGTCGTGGTCGGCAGCCAGAAAATGGTCGTCTACGACGACGGCGCCCCCGAGCCGGTCCGGGTCTTCGACCACGGCGTCGTCTACAAAGACCCCGAGACCTTTGGCGAGCACCAGCTCTCCTACCGGACCGGCGACATCCTCTCGCCGAAGATCGACACCAGCGAGCCGCTGATGGAAGAGCTGCGCGACTTCGCCGCGGCGATCGTCCACGGCGGCGAGCCGATCTCGAGCGCCGCCCTGGCCCGCGACGTCGTCTGCCTGGTCGAGGCCGCCGACCGCTCGCTCGGCGAAGGCGGCGTCGAGGTCGCGATCGAGCCGGAACCGGCCGACGCGATCTTCCTGCGCTCGCAGCGGCCGCTGGTGGCGGGGTAGCCGGTCATGAGCTTGCCCGGGCTCGAGGTCGAGGGCGGCCAAGGCGCGGTCCGCGAGGCGGTGCGGCCCGACCTGCGGGCGCTCGCCGGCGGCCGCGGGATCGACGATCTGGTCATCGCCCGCCGCCACAGCCCGCGCGACTCCGAGGTCCGCCGCCTGCTGCTCGCCGCCGACCTGATCGCTCTCAGCCTCGCCCTGGTGGCCGCGACTCTGCTGCTCTCCAGCCGTCCCAGCGCCTTCCTCTGGGGGGCGCTCTCGCTGCCGCTCTGGGTGGTCGTGTTCAAGGCCTACGGTCTGTATGACCGCGACACCAAGCGGATCAGCCACGGCACCGTCGACGACCTTCCCTGGATCTTCCACGCGATGCTGCTCGGCACGCTGATGCTGCTCGCCCTCTACCGGCTCACCCCGGCCGGCTCGATCGACCTCGCCGACCTCGCCGCCTTCGCGCTGATCGGGACGGTCGGGGTCACCGGCCTGCGGGTCGCGACCCGGCGGCTCGCCGCCTCGCTGCTCGGCCCCGAACGGGTCCTCCTGGTCGGCGCCGGGCAGCAGGTGGAGACGCTCGCCCGCAAGCTCGCCTCGCATCCCGAGTACGCGGTCGAGCCTGTCGGCGTCGTCCCCACCCTCGACCGGGCCGAGCTCGAGCGGACGATCGCCGAGCAGGGGGTCGAGCGGATCGTCGTCGCCCACGAGGACTTCGACGACGACCGCCTGTTCGGGCTGCTCTGCCGCTGCCGCGAGCTCGGCGTCAAGCTCAGCGTGCTGCCGCAGCTGTTCGACGCGCTCGGCCCCTCGGTCGAGCTCGACGACGTCGAGGGGGTGACCGTGCTGGGGATCACGCCGCCGGTCCTGCCGCGCTCCTCGCGCTTCCTCAAGCGCACGATGGACGTGGTCGGCGCCGGCCTGCTGCTGATCCTCGCGGCGCCGGTGATGCTGGTGGCGGCGATCGCGATCAAGCTCGACTCGCGCGGGCCGGTCTTCTTCAGCCAGACCCGGATCGGGCGCTCCGGCCGCCGCTTCCAGCTGCTGAAGCTGCGGACGATGGTCGTCGATGCCGAGCAGCGGCGGGCCGAGCTGCTGGCCAAGAGCAAAGACCCCGAATGGCTGCTGCTCGACCACGATCCCCGGATCACCCGCGTCGGCAGCTTCCTGCGCCGCTCCAGCCTCGACGAGCTGCCGCAGCTGTGGAACGTGCTGCGCGGCGAGATGAGCCTGGTCGGCCCGCGGCCGATCGTCGAAGACGAGGACCGCCAGCTGCAGGGCTGGCGGCGCACCCGGATCGACCTCACACCCGGGATAACCGGCCTCTGGCAGGTGCTCGGCCGGACCAACATCCCGTTCGAGGAAATGATCAAACTCGACTACCTCTACGTCACCAACTGGTCGCTGTGGAACGACGTCAGCCTGATCCTCCGCACCCTGCCGGCGGTGCTGCTGAAACGCGGCGTCAACTGACGATGGCGGCGCGCAGGGCCGTGGTGCTCGGCAAGGGGCCGCTGGCGATGCGGGTGGGGGAGTGGTTCCTGGCCGACCCCGGCTGGGAGCTGGCCGCGGTGGTGCCGGTGGTTCCGGAGCCGAGCTGGACCGACTCGCTGAGCGAGTGGGCGGGCGAACAGGGGGTGCCGGTGGTCGAAAGCGGCGACTTCGCCGAGCTCGAGGTCTACCCCGACCTCGCCGTCTCGATCTTCTACGACCGCATCCTCAGCGCCGAGTTCATCGCCAGCTGCGGTCGCGTGCTCAACCTCCACAACGGCCCGCTGCCGCGCTACCGCGGGGTCTCGCCGATCAACTGGGCGCTGAAGAACGGCGAGCGCAGCCACGGGGTGACGATCCACGAGGTGACACCGGGGATCGACGAGGGCCCGGTGGTCTCCCAGCTGACCTACTCGATCTACCCCGACCAGGACGAGGTCGAAGACGTCTACCGCCGCGCGCTCGCCTACGGCTGGACGCTGTTCGAGCAGACGATGCCGCTGCTCGACCGGATCGAGCCGGCTCCCCAGGACGAGAGCCTCGCCACCTACTACAGCGCCGCCGACAACGAGCGGCTGGGCGAGCGCCGCTCCTTCAACCGCGCGGTCAGCGGCGGCAAGGGGGCCGCGCCGCCCTACGCGGCGAGGCCGGCATAGGCGCCCAGCAGCCGCTCTTCGGAGGCGGCCCAGGCAAGCGAGCGGGCGCGCTCGGCGCCGAGCCGGGCGAGCGTCGCGCGGCGCTCCGGTTCGGCCGCGAGCGCGGCGATCGCGGCGGCGAAGGAGCCGAGGTCGCCCGGCTCGGCGTAGGCGACGGCGTTGCCGGCGGTCCGCTTCGTCTCCAGCAGCGGGTAGGCGACGACCGGGCGTTGGGCGGCCAGGTACTCGGCGATCTTGATCATCGTCGAGCGCTCGTTCAGCGCTGTCGGCGGGGCGGGGTCGAGGCAGATGTCGGCGCCGGCGAGGAGCGCCGGCACCTCGGCGTGGGGGACGCGGCCGGTGAAGCGGACCCGCGCGCCGAGACCGGCGGCCAGCGCCGCCGCTTCCAGCGGCGCCCGGCGCGAGCCCTCCCCGACCACGGTCAGCCGCGCCCCGGCGAGCTCGTGCTCGGCGGCGAGCCGCCCCAGCAGCGGCACCAGCTCGTCGACCCCGTCCTGGCTCTCCATCGAGCCGAGGAAGAGCAGCTCCGGCTCGCGCAGGCGCCCGCCGCGGGCCGGGACGACCCCCTCGAAGGCGGCGGCCGGAGGGCCGTTGCGAACGACGACGACGCGCTCGGCCGGGACCCCGCCACGGCTTTCGGCGATCTCGCGGTGGGACTCGTTGGCGGCGATCGTCAGGGTCGCGGCGCGGAAGGTGAAGCGCTCGCAGTGGCGCAGGACCGGGAGCAGCGGCGAGTCGGAACCGAACTTCGCCTCGAACAGCTCCGGCGCCAGGTCGTGGTGGTCGAAGACGACCTCGCGTCCGGCGGCGCGGGCGATGAAGCCGATCCCGAAGAGGGTGTCCGGGGGGTTGTGCAGGTGCAGGACGCGGGCCCCGCGCAGCAGCTCAACGACCCCGCCGAGGTAGAGGCGAGCGTTGGCGATCGCGTACTCGGCGAGGAAGCCGAGCCGGCTGGCCGGGGTCTGCGGCAGCCGGAAGCGGCGGACCCGCACGCCGGCGACGGTCTCGCGCGCCGGCTGCCCCGGCGCGCGCGGGGCGAGGACGGTGACCGTGTGGCCGGCGCGGGCCAGGCTCTCGGCCTCGCTGCGCACCCGCACGTCCTGCGGGTAGGGGTTGTTCTCGAGCAACATCGCGACGCGGGTCATCGCCGCCACCGTAGATTTTCCCTGCAGCTGACAGGTAACTAAATGGAAACCGCTGGACAACAGGCTCGCGTCGCCTACGTGGTCGGCCGCTACCCGGCGGTCTCCCACGCCTTCGTCACCCGCGAGGTCGCGGCCCTGCGGGCGGCGGGGGTCGAGGTGGAGACGATCTCGATCCACCGCGCCGGCGAGGCCGACGCGCTCTCCGCCCGCGACCGGGCCGAGCGCGAGCGCACCTACGCGCTGTTGCCGGCCCGGCCCGGGCAGCTGCTGCGCGCCCACCTGCGCGCCCTGCGCTCCCCCCGCGCCTACCTCGGCACCCTCGCCGCCGCCCTGCGCGGCGGCCCGGCCGGTCTGCGCGGCCGCCTCTGGCAGCTCTTCTACTTCGCCGAGGGGGTGCTCGTCTGGGCCCACTGCCGCCGCCGCGGCGTCCGTCACCTGCACGCCCACCACTTGAACCAGGCCAGCGATGCGGCGATGCTCGCGGTCGCCTACGCCAACGCGGCCGGCGCGCGGCCGCGCTGGACCTGGAGCTTCACCATGCACGGGCCGAACGAGCTCTACGACGTCAGCCGCTTCCGGCTCGCCGAGAAGGCGAGCGACGCGGCCGCGGTCGCCTGCATCAGCGATTTCGCCCGCAGCCAGGTGATGGCCTTCGCGCCGGAAGAGCGCTGGCCGCGCTTCGAGGTCGTGCACTGCGGCCTCGACCCGACCGAGTTCGATCCCGAGCGGGTCCAGCGCCCGCCCGGCGACGGCGCCGTCCGCATCCTCTACGTCGGTCGCCTCGTCCCCTTCAAGGGGCAGGCGGTCCTGCTGGAGGCGCTCGCGGCGCTGCGCGGGCAGGGGGTCGACGCGCGGCTGACGATGGTCGGCGAAGGCCCCTCGCGCGAGCGGCTCGAGCGGCTGGTCGGGGAGCTCGGGCTGGGGGAGGCGGTGGAGCTCGCAGGCGCGGTCGGACAGGACGAGATCCGCAGCCTCTACGCCGCGGCCGACGCGTTCTGCCTGCCCTCGTTCGCCGAGGGCGTGCCGGTCGTGTTGATGGAGGCGATGGCGATGCGGGTGCCGGTCGTGACCTCGCGGGTGATGGGGATCACCGAGCTGGTCGACGACGGCGAGAGCGGCCTGCTGGTCCGGCCCGGCCGGGCCGACGAGCTGGGCGCCGCGCTCGGGCGGCTGGCGGCAGACCCGGGGCTGCGCGAGCGGCTTGGGGCGGCCGGCCGCCGCAAGGGGGTCGCCGAGTTCGACGTGCGCGAGTCGGGCCGCCGGCTGGCGCGGATCTTCGCCGAGGCCAGCGATGGCTGAGGGCGGGGCGAAACGCGGCACCTACCGCGCCGGCTTCTTCTTCGGCGCGCTCAGCTTCGGCGTCCGGCTCGCCGTCGGCTTCGCCTCGGCGGTCCTCACCGCGCGGCTCTACGGGGTCGACGTGGTCGGCGACTACGCGCTGGTCTGGGCGCCGGTGGCGGCGCTCTGGGTGCTCTCGACGATCAAGGAGCAGCAGGCGCTGATCAAGGAGATCAGCCCGTTGCCGCCCGCCCACCCGCGGGTCACGCAGCTGTTCGCGGCCGTCTTCGCCTTCTCCACCGGGCTGACCGCGCTGGTCGCGGTGCTCGACGCGGCGGTCTGCCTGTTCGTCTTCCCCGGCCCGCTCGACGCGCCGCAGCTGCTGGCCCCGGCCCTGGTCTCGCTCGCTGGCTACACGCTTGTCACCAACACCGGCTGGAACCTCGACTCGGTCCTCTCCGCCTTCGTCGCCGGCCGCCAGCTGTTCTGGGTGCGGCTGAACGAAACCGTTGGCTTCGTCGTCATCGTCGTCGCCCTGGCGCCGTTCACCGACTCGGTCTGGGCGCTGGTGATCGCCACGCTCGGCGCCTCGGCGATCGCCCTCGTGCACCGTTTCATCGTCGTCCGGCCGTTCCTGCGCTGGCGTCTTGATCGCGAGGAAATGCGCGCCGGCCGCGCCGCCCTGCCGGAGCTGCTGCGCTTCGGCCTCAAGGCGACCCCCGGCCAGATCGCGGTCGGGATCAGCCAGCAGGGCGGGATCTGGGCGATCGGGATGGTCGCCCCAGCCGCCGTCGTCGGCGCCTACAGCCGCGCCCTGCTGATTCCCCGCAACGTCCAGCAGGCGGCGGCGGGGATCACCGACGTGCTCTTCCCGACCCTGGTCGGCCGCCGCCATCGCGGCGACGACGCCGGCTTCGACCGCGCCCTGGTCGACTCGGTCCGTTACGAAGTCGTCGGGATGCTGCTGCTTGCCGCGGCCCTCGGCGGCGCCGCCGAGGGCGTGCTCGACATCTTCGGCCCCGGCTTCAGCCCGGCCGCCCCGGCGCTGATCCTGCTGCTCTTCTTCCCCGTGCTCGCCTCGGTCAACCAGATCCAGACGCACGGCCTCTGGGCGGTCGACCGGCCCGGCCTGACCAGCCTGATCGCCCTGGTCCGGCTGGCGGTGACGATCGCCCTGCTGGTCGCGTTGACGCCGGGCATGCACTACGTCGGCCCGGCCCTGGCGCTGCTCGCCGGGATGCTGGTCGCCGGCCTGCTCTTCGGCCGCTTCCTCGGCCGCCACCTGGCGCAGCCGCTGCGCGCCACCTGGCCGCTGCGCGAGCGCTTCGCCCTGCTGCCCGCCTACGGAGCGGGGTTCGGCGCCGCGCACGGGGTCGAAGCCCTGCTCCCGGGGCTGGCGACGCTGCCGCTCGCCCTGCTCGCCGGCGTCCTCGCCTACGCGGTGGTGCTGGTCCTCTGCGGGGCGTTCAACGAGCGCGACCGCCACCGCCTGCGCCAGGCCTACTCGTCGGCGCGCAGCTCCATCTCGAGCACTTCGAGCCGCTCCCAGGGGAACGAGGCGAGCAACTCACCGGGGTATCTGCCGTCGAAGTAGCCGTTCGGGCCGGCGTAGGGGTTGCGTCCGAGGTTGACCGGGTCCTGGGCGAAGAAGTGGATCACCGAGGCGCCATCGCGGACGTAGATCCCGTAACGCTGCGCGGCCTCGGCGATCAGCCGCGTGGTCCGCGGCAGCTGCAGCGCCTCGAGGTCGAGGCGGGGGTCGAGCCGCAGGCGGGCGCCCTCGGGCAGGGAGAGGGGATCCTCGGAGGCGCCGTCGCTGCGCTGGGCGGGGAGGGCGAAGACGCCGGCCCTGACCGCGGGGATCGCGAGCGCGAGCGCGTGGTCGATGCGACCCGCCCGCAGGTCCGCCACGGTGATCAGGCCGCCGGCGATCGAGAGCGAGGAGGCGGAGGAGCCCCACCACGGTTTCGCCCCGGGCCAGGCGTCGGGGCCGTAGACCCCGCGGTTGCCGGAGACGCCGTCGATCGCCCCGCCCCACGAGGCCGACGGACCGTCCGCGGTGCGGGTCAGCCGCCAGAACTCCCAGAGGCGATCGGTGGCGGGCTGCCAGACCACGAGGTTGGCGTCGGTGCCACCGCTGGGTCTCGCCTCCGGCGGCAGCGGCACGCGCTCGAAGGCGGCCTGCAGGGCGGGCGCCGGGGTCGGCGCGGTGAGCTGGACCCGGACCTCCGGCTGGCTGGCCGGGACGGTGTAGATCGGGACCCCGTAGCGGCTGGTCGAGATCGAGGGGCCGACGCCGGAGGCGCGCTCGCGGCGCGCCTCGGCGGCCAGGGCCGCGGCCAGCTGCCGCGAGGCCGGATCGGTGCGGGCGCCGCGTGGGGCGGCGGCGTTCCAGATGCTGTTCGGGGCGAACAGCCGCGGCGCCGGGGTGGCGTTGGCGCGGGCCAGGGCGCCGAGCCGCAGGGCGCCGTCGAGCCGGGGCGCTGCGGCGTCGGCGCCGGCCAGCGGCGAGGCGCTCAGGGCCAGCGCGGCGAGGGCGGCGGCGAGGGCGCTGCGGGTTGCGAGGGCGGCGGCGGGCATCGAGAGCGCTATCGGCCTCTATGCCCAGGCACGCCTGCCACAGGCACGGCCTTGGACGTTTATCCGGCCCCGCGCAAGCTGCTGTGCGCCCGGTCGGGAACAAGAACTTCACGTCTTTGTCACCGCCAGCCGATTTGATGCCCCCAGCTCCGCGAACGAGCCCGAAATGACCCTGCCGAACCTCTTCATCATCGGCGCCCCGAAGGCGGGCACGACCAGCCTCCACAGCTACCTCGGGCAGCACCCGGAAATCCAGATGTCGGCGATCAAGGAGCCGCGCTTCTTCGCCGGTCCCGCCAACGGCTTTCCCTATCCCGAGGACAAGGTGGACAGCCTGGCCGAGTACGAACGCCTCTTCGACCCGGCATCACCGGTGCGGGGCGAGTCCTCGACCGACTACGCCGTGCACCCGCGGCGCGAAGGGGCGCCGCAACGGATCAAGGAGCTGGTGCCGGAGGCGCGCTTCGTCTACCTGGTCCGCGACCCGGTGGCGCGGACCGTCTCCCACTACCGGATGGCGGCGGCGCTGTTCGGCGAGCGCCGTTCGCTCAACCAGGCGCTGCGCGAGGACCTCGACCACCCCGACTCCGCCTACGTCGTGCCGAGCCTCTACGCGACCCAGCTCGAGCTCTACCTGCGCCACTTCGACCGCGAGCGCTTCCTCGTCCTCGACCAGGCCGAGCTGCTCGGCGGCCGCCGCCAGGCGCTGAGCCGGGTCTTCGCCTTCCTCGGGGTCCGGGACGAGATCGACGAGCGGCTCCTGGACGGGCAGCTGAACGAGAGCGGCGCCTGGCGCCGCTACCCGCGCGGCTACACCAGCTTCGTCGGGCGGGTGGTGACGCCGGCGGTCCGCTGGGTCCCGGCGGGGCTGCGGCGCGCAGTCCGCGGCCGCCTCGAGCGTTCGCTGTGGCGGCCGATCGACGACAGCCTCGAGGCCGGGGTCCGGGCCCGGCTCGAGCAGCGCTACCGACCCGAGGCCGCGCGGCTGCGCGAGCTGACGGGCGAGCGGTTCGCCTCTTGGGACGTCTGACCGCGCCCGCGCGGGCCGCCGCCGGCCCGCTCCTGCTGCTGCTCACGGCGCTGCTCGCCGCGGCGACGCTCGGCGCCTGCGGCGGCGAGCGGCTGGAGCAGACCGCGCCCGCCGCCGGGGCGGCGCCGGCGCCGGCCGAGCCGGAAACTGGCGGCAAGTTTCGCTTCTTCGCGCCGGACAGCATCTGGAACGCGCCGCTGGCCGCCGGCGGCGCCCCCGATCCGGACTCCGCGCGCCTGGCCGCGGCCCTCGCCGCCGAGGTCGATTCCGAGGTCGCGGCCCACGAAGGCCCCTCGATCTCGACCAGCCGCTACGGGGTCCCGATCTACACCGTCCCGGCCGGCCAGCCCGAGGTCCGGGTCCAGCTCAACTCGCCGACCCCGGCACCCGCCCTGCAGGCCGCCTTCGAGCGCGTGCCGCTGCCGCCCGAGGCAAAGCCCAGCGGCGGCAGCGACGCCAACCTCGTCGTCTGGCAGCCCGCGCGCGACCGGCTCTGGGAGTTCTGGCGGTTCGCCCGCGGCCCCGACGGGCCCGAAGCTTCGTGGGGCGGGGCGATCGACGGCGTCTCCCGCAACCGCGGGGTCTACGGCCCCGACGCCTGGCCCGGGGCGAAACCGTGGTGGGGCTCCTCCGCCTCCTCGCTCTCGATCGCCGGCGGCCTGATCACCGTCGCCGACCTCCGGGCCGGTCGCATCGACCACGCCCTGGCGCTCGCCGTGCCCGACGTGCGGGCCGGTGTGTACGCGCTGCCGGCCCAGCGCAGCGACGGCACCTCCGAATCCCCGGATGCCCTGCCCGAGGGCGCCCAGCTACGGCTCGACCCCGAGCTCGACCTCGACTCCCTGCACCTCTCGCCGTTGACCCGGATGATCGCCGAGGCCGCGCAGCGCTACGGGATCTACGTCCGCGACGGCGCCTCCGTCGTCCACTTCTTCGCCCAGGACCCGGTCAACCTCGGGCGCAACCCCTACCAGGGGCCGGACGGCTTCTTCGAAGGCCGGTACCCCGGGGAGCTGCTCGCCGCCTTCCCCTGGGAGCGGCTGGAAGTGCTGCCGCTGGAGCTGCGGACTGACGAGTAGGGCCCAGCGCGGGGTCAGCGACCCAGCGTCGCCCGCAGCCGGCGGGCGCCCGCGAGCACCTTGCGCTTGGCGCCGTCGACGGCGCCGGGCCCGCCGACTCCCGCCAGCAGCGCCGGGTCGAGCTCTCCCACCCGGGCCGCGATCAGCTCGTTGACCTCGGCGATCCGCCGGTCGATCGACTCGACGCCGGTCGGCAGTAGGCGGCCGTCGCGGTCGAGGTGCTTGTGGAAGTGCAGGACCACCGGGTCGACCCCCTCGAGCTGCGCCAGCGGCTCACCGCTGAGGTGGGTCGGAAGGTTGAGCGCCGCTGGCAGCAGGTCGATCTCGAGGCCGCCGTCGAGACAGGCGAGGGTGAACGAGACCTGATCGATGTAGTACGCATTTCCGCCGAGCAGGTGTGTGTGTTCCTTCACCCACTGGTTCCAGCGGGGCCAGGCCTCGGCGAGCAGTTCGAATGAGCGCTTCGGGATCAGCAGCAGGCCACCGTTGCAGTACGTCGGGATCGTCGCGCTGCCGTCGAGCGTCCGCACCGACTCGGCCGGCATCCCGAACCCGGCGGCGTCGAGAATCACCCGCCAGCGCTCGGTGTCGTAGACCGCGAAGTCGACGACCTTGGCGCGCACGTCGCCGCCGCCGAGCCAGGGCCGCGGGTCCGCGGCGAAGGCGAGGTCGCAGTCGCAGAGCACGTAGAAGTCGGCCGAGCCCAGCAGCGGGCTGGAGAGCTGGGCGAGCTTGTTCGACGGGGGGTGGGCGGGGTCGTAGCGCTCGACCTCGGTCGTCCGCACGCCGATCGCCTCGAAGACGCGGCGCAGCTCGGGAGCGCAGCCTTCGACGAAATGGGCGGCCAGCTCGTCGGGATCGCGACCGGCGCGAGCGGTCAGAGAGATCGCCCAGACCCAGGCGGAGTAGGCCATGCCGGGGGCCGAGTCGATGACGCAGGAGAAGGTGGTGGAGGCCGGCGGCAGGACCCGACCACGGTAGGTCGTGGCCTTGCAAACGGTGTTAAAGCGCTGTTGACCCCAGGGGCTCGCGGATGTGCGATGTTGCCTGCGTGCCGGCGACCCAGCAGACAGAGGTGCTTTCCACCGCGCGGGGGAAGTTCGAGTGCTTCAGCGACGACGACGTGACCCAGCACCTGCGCCGGTTCGGCGCCCACCAGGGGTCGGAGCTCAGCATCGCCCTCGACTGCGTGCGACCCGGGGACGCGATCGTCGACGTCGGCGCCCACGTCGGCACCTTCTCGGTCCCGCTGGCGCAGCGGGTCGGCGAGGCGGGCCGGGTGACCGCCTTCGAGGGCGCGGCCGACACCTACTCGCTGCTCCTGCGCAACCTCGAGGCGAACGGCTGCGCCAACGTCGACCCGGTCCACGCCGTCGTCAGCTCCGAGGCCGGGGGCAGCTTCCGCAAGGCGGACCCGGAGGCGCCCGCCGGCTCCACCCACTTCGAGCCGGCCGACGAGGGCGGCGGCGTCACCGCGGTCACGCTCGACCAGTGGCGCCAGGGCGCGCCGCGCCCGGTTCGCTTCATCAAGCTCGACATCGAGGGGCACGAGCTCGACGCCCTGCGCGGCGCCGAGCGGCTGCTTCGGGAAGACCGGCCGATCGTCCTGCTGGAGATCTCGCGCAGCCAGCTGCGCCGGCGCGGGAGCAGCCTGCGTGACCTCGACCGCGTCCTCTCCGGGTACCACCTCTTCGTCAACCTGGCGAGCCGCTCCAGCGAGCAGGGCTACCGGCTGGCGCGGCTGCCGCGGTTGGCGCTGCTGCGGGCCGGCGGCCGCGACTTCGGCCACCTCGACGCGCTGGCGGTGCCGCCGGGCTCCGATCGCTATCCGCGGAACTACAGCGGCCAGGCGACCACGCTGCGGCTGCTGGCGTCCTCCGGCCTGCGCGCGCTCGGCCGACGGGTTCGGGGCTAGCGCGACTCGCGCGCGTAGGCGATCCCGGCGCCGAGCACCAGCCCGGCCATCGCGCCGATGAACGTGAAGATCATCAGGAAGGAACGGCGATCGCTTTGAGCATCGGTGGCGGGGGAGATGACCTGCACCAGGTCGGTCGCCGTCTGGCTCTGCACGCTGGCGGTGTAGGCGGTTTCGAGCGCGTCGACCCGCAGCGCGTCGGCTTCGACGTCGGCCTGGGCGGCGGTCACCCGGTCGGCCGCCGCCGGGCTCGGCCGCGCCTCCGCCTCGGCGCGGGCGTCGTCGCGGACCCGGATGCTCGCCTGGCGCTCGCGGTTGGCGGCGCGGTACTGCCGGTAGAGGCGGCGGCTGTCGGGGTCGTCGCGGTTCAGCCGGGCCGCGTAGCGGATCAGCGCGGTGCTGCTCGCGTTGGCGAGCTCGACCGCCTGCTCGGAGTCGGCGGAGGTCGCTTCGACCCGGAAGACCGGGCTTTTCGCGACCGGCGTGGCGGTGACGTTGTCCTGCACGTCGTCGACCGCGATCCCGGTTTTGCGGGAGACCGACTCGGCGACGACGCGGGCATTGGCGGTGCGGCTGTAGCCGGTCGCCAGCGCTTCGGTGGCGACCGCGAACCCGGAGAGCGCGCCCGGCGAGCTGACGTCGATGCGGCCGACCGCGAGCCGCGCGGTCGCCGTGTACTCGGGAGTGCGGAGCAGGGCGACGCCGGCCCCGATCGCCCCGCAGACCACCACCGCGAGGATCACGATCCACCAGTTCCAGAGCATCGCCCGGCCCAGGGTGACGGCCGGCGGCGAGGGGGCCACGGTCGGGCTCTCGTCCAGGAGCTCCCTCACCGGGAGCTCCGCCGTTCGGCGCCGCGAGCGTTCAGGATGGGGCGGGCACGATGCTGATCGTTACCGCCGACGACTGGGGCTTGCGGCCCGAGGTGACCGACGCGATCGCCGCCTGCTGGCGGGCGGGCGCGGTCACCCGCGCCTCGGCGATGGTCGGGATGGAGGACAGCGAGCGCGCCTTCGCGCTGGCGGCGGCGGAGGGGCTGCCGCTCGGCCTCCACCTCAACCTCACGACCCCGTTCACCGGCGCCGCGCCGGCGGCGAGCGGCGAGCGGCAGGCTGCCGCGGTCGCCTACTTCGCCCGGCCGCGTCGACGCCTCGTCTTCGACCCCTTCGCGCGGGCGCGGCTCGATGCCTGCGTCGCCGACCAGCTGCAGGCATTCGCCGCCGCGGCTGGGGCGCCGCCGCGTCACGCCGACGGCCACCAGCACATCCAGACCTGCCCGACCGTGCTGGCGAGCGCGGCGCTGGGCCGGGTCGAGTCGCTGCGCGAGGCGCACGCCTTCGTCGCCGGTCGCCGCTCGCGGCTCAAGTGGGCATACCGGGCGGCGACCAACGCGGCGATCCGCCGCCGCTTTCGCTCCCACCCCTTCGTTTCGCTGCGCGACGTCCACCCGGCGCTGGGCGGCGCCGGCCTGGGGCGCCTGCGCGAGCTGGCCGGGAACGGCAGCGTCGAGGTGATGACCCATCCGGCCTGGGAGGACGAGCGCGAGCTGCTGCTCTCCGCGGAGTGGCTGGAGCTGGTCGCCGCGGGCTCGATCGGAGCTGCGACGGAGGCTCCCTGAGCTAGGCCTCGCCATCAGAGCGGACCTCGCGCTCCGGCAACGGAATCTCCCCGATCTCGAACTCCCGCACCGGGCTGAGCAGGGCCTCCAGGGCGACCCCCGAGAGCGTCTCCTGCTCGAGCAGCGCCCGGGCGATCTCCTGCAGCGCCCCCCAG
>Ga0081539_10004466_pt1 | contig 15421 bp, 11 predicted proteins | sample TabmetS4T2R2_FD_71023 | JGI IMG/M metagenome (GOLD analysis project Ga0081539, IMG submission 71023) | Tabebuia heterophylla rhizosphere microbial communities from the University of Puerto Rico - S4T2R2 | ecosystem: Host-associated > Plants > Roots > Rhizosphere ...
CTCGCCCATCGTCCCGGTGCAGAATACCTCGTCGGCGGCGTGGAACTCGGCCACCGAGACGTCGCGCACCTCGACCGCCAGGCCGGCGCCGGCGGCCAGCTCCAGCACGGTGCCGCGGGTGATGCCCTCCGGGCAGGCCGCGGACGTCGGCGTCACGAGGACGCCGTCGACGGCGGCGAAGAGGTTCGTCGCGTTGGTCTCGGCGACGAAGCCGCGGCCGTCGAGCATCAGCGCGTCGTCCGCGCCCGCCGCGTTGGCCTCGATCTTGGCCAGGATCGAGTTCAGCAGGTTGTTGTGGTGGATCTTGGGATCGAGGACGTCGGCGCCCGGCCGGCGGATGCTCGCCGTCACCAGCCGCAGGCCGCTCGTGTCGTAGACCGGCGCCTTGTGCTCCGCGAGCACGACCAGCGTGCAGCCGGCCGTGTTGAGCCGCGGGTCCATGCCGCTGGTGACCTTGACGCCGCGGGTCAGCGTCAGGCGGACGTGGACGCCGTCCCGCATGCCGTTCGCCGCGAGCGTGGCCCTGATCGCCTCGGTGATCTCGGCCGACGGGGGGACCCCGGCGAACGCGAGCGCCGCGGCCGACCGGCGCAGCCGCCGCAGGTGCGCGTCGAGGCCGTAGATCCGGCCGTCGTACAGGCGCAGCCCCTCCCACACCGCGTCGCCGCCCTGGACCACGGAGTCGAAGGGCGACAGCCCCGGCTCGTCGCGGTGCCGCAGCACCCCGTCGACCCAGTACCGGATGTCGGCGTTCCGCTCGTCGTACGTCTGCAGCATGGCCCAACTGAAACACGTCGGCCCGGAACGCGTCGGCCGCCGGGAGAGGATGAGGCATGCCACCCTCCATGCTGTCCGCCACGAGGCCCGAGCTGGCCGGGTCGTTCGGCATGGTCGCGAGCACGCACTGGCTGGCGACGCAGACCGGGATGGCCGTGCTGGAGCGCGGCGGCAACGCGGTCGACGCCGCGGTCGCGGCCGGGTTCGTGCTCCAGGTGGTGGAGCCGCACCTCAACGGGCCCGGCGGCGACCTCCCGGTCGTCCTGTGGAGCGCGGCCGAGCGCCGGGTGCGCGTCGTCTGCGGCCAGGGGACGGCGCCGGCGGCCGCGACGCCCGAGGCGTTCGCGGACCTCGGCCTCGCCGCGATCCCAGGCACCGGGTTGCTGGCCGCCGTCGTGCCGGGGGCGTTCGGCGCCTGGACGCTGCTGTTGCAGCGGTACGGCACCTGGCGGCTGCGCGACGTCCTCGAGCCCGCGCTCGGGTACGCGCGGGACGGCGCGCCGGTCCTGCCGCGGGTGGCCGCCACGCTGGCCGGGCTCGCTGAGCTGTTCACGGCCGAGTGGCCGACGTCGGCGGCGACGTACCTCCACGGCGGCCGCGCGCCCGCGCCGTGGACCCGCCTGCGGCTGACCGCGTTGGCGGCGACCTACGAGCGCGTGCTGGCCGAGGCGGAGGCGGCGGGCGCCGACCGCGACCGGCAGCTCGAGGCCGCCCGCGACGCCTGGTACCGCGGGTTCGTCGCGGCCACGGTCGACCGCTTCTGCCGGACGACGCGGTGGCTCGACACCTCGGGCGAGCTGCACGGCGGCCTGCTCACCGGCGAGGACCTCGCCGGCTGGGAGCCGACGCTGGAGGAGCCGGTGAGCGCCCGGTACCGCGACGCGGAGGTCTTCAAGACCGGCCCGTGGGGGCAGGGACCCGTGCTGCTCCAGCAGCTCCGCATGCTCGACACCCTCGGCCTGCCGGACGCCCTCGACCCGGCGGACGCGTCCTGGGTGCACCGGCTCGTCGAGGTGCAGAAGCTCGCGTTCGCCGACCGCGACGCCTGGTACGGCGACCCGGCGCACGCCGGCGTCCCGCTCACCGGCGTGATGTCCGACCTGCTCGCCGACGACTACACCCGCGAGCGGGCCGCGCTCGTGGACGACGCGGCGGCCTCGCTCGAGCAGCGGCCGGGCGCGCCCGGCGGCCGGCGCCCGCGGTTCCCCGCGCCGCTGCCGGCCTGGCTGACCGGCAGCGGCGACGTCCCGGCGGCGTTCGCGGAGGGCGAGCCGACGCAGGCGGCGGAACGCGGCGACACCTGCCACCTCGACGTCGCCGACCGCCACGGCAACCTCGTCTCCGCGACGCCGAGCGGCGGCTGGCTGCAGTCGTCGCCGGTGGTGCCCGAGCTGGGCTTCCCGCTCGGCACCCGCGCGCAGATGTTCTGGCTGGAGCCGGGCCTGCCGAGCTCGCTGCGGCCCGGCGCCCGGCCGCGCACGACCCTCTCGCCGTCGGTGGCCCTGCGCGACGGCGAGCCGTGGCTCGCGTTCGGCACGCCCGGCGGCGACCAGCAGGACCAGTGGCAGCTCCTGTTCGCCATGCGCGCGATCCACGGCCCACGCGGCGTCGGCCAGGCGCTGCAGGCCGCGCTCGACGCGCCGATGCTCCACTCCGAGCACGTCCTCGCCTCGTTCTACCCGCGGCGGTCCGCGCCGGGCCGGGTCGCGGTCGAGGACCGCTGGCCGGCGGGGACGCTCACGGCGCTGCGGCGGCTGGGGCACGACGTCGACGTCCGCGGCGGGTGGACGCTGGGCCGGCTGTCCGCCGTCGCGCGGGACGGCGAGTGGCTGCGCGCCGCCGCCGACGCCCGCGGCGCCCAGGGCCTGGCCGCCGGGCGCTAGCGTGGGTCAGTGAGCGAGTACGAGGGCGCCCTCGCGCGAGCGAACCAAGTAGCACAGTGAGCGCCCCGACGCCGGTGGCGACCCGCCGGTACCAGGCGCCGCCGGACGAGGGGCCCGAGGTGGAGCTGCCCCGCGGCGACGTCACCGACGGCGTCGTGCGCGTCGGCGACACCGTGCGGCGGCCGCACCAGCCGCAGAGCCTCGCCGTCGCCGCCTACCTCGACCACCTGGAGCAGGTGGGGTTCGAGGGCGCGCCGCGGTACCTCGGGCGGGACGACGCCGGGCGCGACGTCCTCACGTTCCTGCCCGGCGACGTGCCCGGCGACCCGCCGGAGGCCTGGGCGGCGGACGAGGCGCTGCTCGCCGGCGTGGGCGCGCTGGTCCGCCGGCTGCACGAGGCGTCGGCCGGCTTCCTCGCCGGCACCGGCTTCGCGGCGCCGCCCGGGTCGGTCTGGGGGCGCGACCTCGTCGCGGTCGACGTCCCGGTGCCGAACCCCGAGCCCGAGCTGGTGTCCCACTGCGACGTGACGCCGCAGAACGTCGTCGTCCGCGACGGCCGCGCCTACGGGCTGGTCGACTTCGACCTCTGCGGGCCGTGCCCGCGGCTGCTCGACGTCTACAACACCGCGATGCACTGGGTCCCGCTGCGCGATCCCGGCGACGTCCGCGGCGCGTGGCGCGGCCTCGACCCCGCGCGCCGGCTACGGGTGCTGGTGGACGGCTACGGGCTGGACGACGCGGGCCGCGCCGGCCTCGTCGACCTCGGCATCGAGCGCTGCGAGGCCGCCTGGCTGCGGATGCGGGCGGCGGCCGAGCAGCTCGGCGGCGGCTGGGCGCGGATGTGGGCCGAGGGCGTCGGCGACCTGATCCGGCGCCGCGAGGCGTGGCTGCGCGCGAACCGCGACGAGCTGACGGCGGCCCTGCGATGACCCGCGCGCTCGTCCTCGGCGGCGGCGGCGTCACCGGCGTCGCGTGGGAGGTCGGGCTGCTGGCGGGTCCGGCGGGTCCGGCGGGTCCGGCGGGTCCGGCGGGTCCTGCGGGGGGCGGGATCGATCGACCTGCGCGACGCGGACGTCGTGATCGGCACCTCGGCGGGGGCCTCCGTCGCGGCGCAGGTGACGAGCGGCACGGGTCTCGAGGAGCTGTACGAGCGGCAGCTCGCCGGGGCGGTCCCGGAGATCCCGGCGAGCCTCGGCGTCGGCGGGCTGGTGCGCTACGCCTCGGCGATGCTGCGCCACCGCCGGGACCCGGCGGCCGGCCGCGCGCACCTCGGCCGGCTGGCGCTCGAGGCCGACACGGTCTCCGAGGCGGAGCGACGCGCGGTGATCGCGACCCGCCTCCCATCGCACGAGTGGCCGCCGACGCCCCTGCTCGTCACGGCGGTCGACGCGCACACCGGCGAGTTCACGGCGTTCGACGCGGCGGCCGGCGTCCCGCTGGTGGACGCGGTGGCGGCGAGCTGCGCGGTTCCGCTGGCAGCCGGTGACGATCGGCGACCGGCGCTGGGTCGACGGCGGGATCCGGTCGCCGGTCAACGCCGACCTCGCGGCCGGGCACGAGCGGGTGGCCGCCGAGGTGGCCGCCGTCTGGCACGGCTGAGCCGTCGGGACGTCGTCAGTCCGCCGCCGGGGCGAGGTTCCTCGCGGCCAGGACGGTCCGCGTCAGCAGGGCCGCGGTCACGACCGCGACCGCCATCAGCAACGCCATCCACAGCAGGGTCGCGTCGATGGCGCGAGCCGACGCGGGCAGCCCGCCGTCGCCGGTGATCGTGAAGAACACCGCGCCGAACACGGCGACGCCGACCACCTGCCCGAGCTGCAGGATCGTCGTGAACATGCCGCTCGCGTCCGGCGCCGACGCCGGCGGCACGTTGACCAGCGCGTGCATGAGCAGGGGGCTCAGCATGAGGCCGAAGCCGACGCCGGCCACGGCGAGCACCAGGAGCAGCACGGCGTCCCCGTCGCGCCCCTCGCCGAGGCGTGCCGCGGCGGCGACGAACCCCGCCGCCGCGACCGTCAGGCCCACCGGGGTCAGCCACGGGTGGCTGCGCTCCGGCAGTCGCCGCCAGCTGAAGCTGACGATCCCGAACGTGACGGCGGCGGGTGCGAACGTCAGCCCGGTCCGCAGCGCGCTGTCGCCCAGCCCGACCTGCAGGTGGATCGTCAGCGCGAACAGGTAGCCGCCGTAGGCGCAGATGCCCAGCGCCAGGGTGAGCAGGCCGGACGTCAACCCGTGGTAGCGCAGCACGCGCAGGTCCAGCAGCGGGTCGCCGCCGCGGGCCGCGACCCGCCCGCTCGAGCGCGACGAACGCCGCGCTGAGCGTGACGCCGGCGGCGATGCCGGCGAACGTCCAGGCCGGCCAGCCCTCCTCCTGGCCGAGCACGAGCGGCAGCATCAGCAGCAGGACCGCGGGCAGCGAGACCGCGAGGCCCGGCAGGTCGAGCCGGCGTCCCGGCAAGCGCCGGTCCGCGGTGAGCACCCGCGGCAGCAGCACGAGGATGGCGATGCCCGGCGGCACGTTGACGAGGAACACCGACCGCCAACCGGCGCCGAACAGGTCGGCGTCGACGAGGACGCCGCCGAGGACCAGCCCGACGACGCCGCCGACCGCGATGACGGCGGCGTAGACGCTCAGCGCCTTCGCTCGCGCGGGGCCCGTGAAGTAGACCTGGATCACGCTCATGACCTGCGGCATCATCATCGCCGCGCCGGCACCCTGGACCAGCCGGGCGCCGACCAGGACCTCCGCCGACGACGCGAGGCCGCAGGCGAGCGAGCTGAGCGTGAAGACGGCCGTGCCGATGGTGAACATGCGGCGGACGCCGACCATGGCGCCCAGCCGGGCGCAGGTGATGAGCAGCATCCCGTAGACGACCGTGTAGCCGCCGACGACGAGCTGCAGGGCGGCGCCCGAGGCGTCGAGGTCGCGGCCGACGGCGCCGAGCGCGACGTTGACGATGCTGACGTCGAGCAGCGCCATCGCCTGGCCGATGAGGAGGACCGCGAGCAGCGCCCAGGGCGACGACGCCCCGTGCGGCGCCGCCGGGATCGCCGGAGCCCCCGGAGCGGGCGCCCCGGCCCGCGGCCCGTCGCCGGCGCTGTCGTCTCCCACCGTGGTCGAGGCGGACGTGCTGGTCATTGCCCCGAGTCTGGCTCCGCCCGGACGGCCCCGGAAGAGCGTGCCGATGCTGGTACCGCCACCACCAGGCTGGCGCCGTCCCGCTGCCCGGCCGTCCGGCCGCCGGCTGTCTCCTGTCACACCCGCGTGCGACGATCGTCGGTGATGAGTGCTCTCGAGGACCTGCGGGTCGAGGGCGCGGCACGTCCCGGGGCCAGGCGCACCGAGCTGGCGGCCTTCCTCCGCGCCCGCCGCGCCGAGGTGTCGCCCGGCGACGTCGGCCTGCCGCCGGGCGTCCGGCGGCGCACGCCCGGCCTCCGCCGCGAGGAGGTCGCGATGCTCGCCGGGGTGGGCGTCACCTGGTACACGTGGCTCGAGCAGGGCCGGCCGATCAACGCCAGCGCGCAGGTGCTCGACGCGATCTCCCGCACGCTCGGCCTGGCGGCCGCCGAGCGCGAGCACCTCTACCACCTGGCCGAGGCGGCGCCGCTGCGGCCGCCCCGGCTGGCGGACGGGATCCCGGCCGCCGCCCGCGACGTCCTCCACGCCCTGTCCTACCCCGCCGTCCTCATCAACGGCCGGCTCGACATCATCGACTACAACACCGCGCACGAGGACCTCTTCTGGGACTGGCACACGATGCCGTGCATCCACAAGAACCTCCTGTGGTGCGTGATCACCGAGCCGCAGGCCCGGCGGCGCTTCGTCAACTACGACTCGGAGGTGCCGTTCCTCGTCGCGCGCCTGCGGGCCGGCTACGGCGCGCACGTCGGCGACCCGGAGTGGGAGGAGAACATCTCCCGCCTCGGCCGACTGAGCCCCGAGTTCCAGCGGCTGTGGAGCCGGCACGAGGTGGCCCAGCCGGAGCGCCGGGTGCGGGTGTTCCGGCACCCGGCGGTCGGCGAGCTGCGGCTGGTCGCGATCGAGCTCGCCGTCGGTGGTCACCCCGACCTGAGGATCATGGCCTCGAGCCCGGACGACGAGGAGACCCGCGACCGCCTCTCGCGGACGCGCGGCATCGCCGCCCGCGCCGGGTTCACCCGCGAGGTACCGCCAACCAGCGCGACGCACCTCTGAACCACCGCCCGTCCCGTCGAGCCCGGGTGCGTCCTTTTGAGCACGGTGTGGCACCGGTCTCCTTAGGTGAGACCGGTGCCACACCGTGCTCAAAAACAGGGAGCGGCGGGCGCGACGCACCGCTGGGTTCGGGGCGATACCCGGTACGTCGCCTGTCGTCGTCGGTATCGTCGCGGCGATGCCGCTCCGTGAACCGCTGGGTGTCTGGCTGCACGGCATCCGCGTCGCGGAGCTCGTCGCCCGCGGTCCGGGTGCGGTGCAGTGCCGCTACACGCCGGCGGCCCGGGAGCTGTGGCCGGACGCCACGCCGCTGCTCTCGTACTCGCTGCCGCTCGGCGCCCGGCTCGCCGACGCGAGCGCGTTCCTCGCCGGGCTGCTGCCGGACCCCGAGCACCGCGGAAAGGTCGCCGCCGTCCACGGCGTCGCGCCCGGGGACGCGTTCGCGCTGGTCGAGCGCCTCGGCCGCGACCTGCCCGGCGCCGCCGTCGTCGCCCACGGCGACCCTGTCGGCCGGACGGACGCCGCGGGCCCGTCGTCGTCCGCCAGGGCGCCGGCGGCCGAGCCGTACGACGCCGGCTCGCTGGCCGACGACGTCGCGCACCTGGCCGAGCGGCCGCTCGGCGTCCGCCCGGACACCGCGGCCTCGATCGGCGGCCGCGGCGACAAGCTGCTGCTCGTCCAGCTCCCGGACGGCGGGTGGGGGCGGCCGGTGGGCGGGTACCCGTCCACGCACGTGCTGAAGCTCGAGGACCCCCGGTTCCCCGGGCGCGCCGCGGCCGAGGCGGCCTGCCTGGCGATGGCCCGCGCGCTGGGCCTCACCTGGCTCGAGGTCGAGCACGTGACGGTGGCCGGCCGGTCAGGGCTGTTCATGCCGCGCTTCGACCGCACGCTCGACGCCGAGGGCGCCGTCGGCCGCCTGCACGCGGAGGACGCCTGCCAGGCGCTCGGCAAGGACCCCGAGGCGGCCCGCGGCCGCGGCCGGTACGAGAAGACCGGCGGGCCCGGGCTGCGTGCCGTGGCGGCGCTGCTGGCGGCGCACGCCGAGGACCCGGAGCGGGAGCTGGCGAAGCTCCTGACGGCGGCGACGTTCACCGCCGTCGTCGGCAACGCCGACGCGCACGGCCGCAACCTCGGCCTGCTCCACCCGCGGCCCGGGGTGCTGGCGCTGGCGCCGCTCTACGGCACGGTGCCGACGACGCTGTGGTCGACCGCGCGCTCGGACGCCGCGATGGCTGTCGGCGGCCGGTGGTCGCTCCGGTCGGTGACGCTCGACGACCTCGAGGCCGAGGGCGCCGCCTGGGGCCTCGGCCGCCGCAAGGCGCGGCGCGAGGCGTGGCGGACCGCGGAGGGCGTCCTCGACCTCGCCGGGGAGGCCGAGCCGCGGCTCGGCGCGCTCGTGGCGGCCCGGGCCGAGGCGCTGCTCGCGAGCTGACGCCCCGGCGTCGCTCCTGCTCACAGGGCGGCGCGGTGCGCAAGAGGGAGCCCTGACCGGCGGTGCCCGGAGGTGCCCGCGGGCCGTCGGCCGCAGGAGAAGTGGCGATCACCTGCGGCTTTGTCACCAACGAACAGCCCTCGACCCCTTGACAGCCGGTTCCGGCGCCAGTCGGATGAGTCGCACCGATTGTCCACGCTCAGGTTCGTCGCGCGCGTCCACCCGACCGCGCCGTGAGGGGATGTTCATGAGACGCACCCTGGTCCTGGCCGCAGCAACATCACTCGTGGGCGGGCTCCTCGCCACCGCGCCGGCGTTGGCGGCCCCGCCCGAGCCCGCACGCCCGGCAGGTCCCACCGTCTACGTCGGGGACCTGACACCGCAGCAGCTGGCGCAGCTGAAGAAGTCCGGCGTCGACCACGAGGACCTCGCCAGCGGCAAGGCCGCCGACGGAAAGGTCGCGGTCGAGGTCATCCTCGACGCCACCGAGGCGGCCAAGCTGCGCGGCGCCGGCCTGCCGCTGGCCGAGAAGCGCGTCGGCGGCACCACGGTCTCGCGCACGTTCGCCGCCCAGGCCGCCAGCGGCTTCAACGTCTACCGCTCGTACAGCGAGCCGGGCGGCATCCGCGACGAGATCGTCGCGCTGGCGCAGCAGTACCCGGGCCTGGCCAAGCTCGAGTCGATCGGCACCAGCCTCCAGGGGCAGCAGATCCTCGCGGTCAAGGTCACGAGGAACGCGCGGAACGTGCCCGACGGCGCGCGTCCGGCGGTGCTGTACTCCGCGACGCAGCACGCGCGCGAGTGGATCACGCCGGAGATGGACCGCCGCCTGCTCCGCTGGTACCTGGAGCGGTACGCGACCGACCCGCAGGTCCGCCAGATCGTCGACAGCACCGAGCTGTGGTTCGTCCCGGTCGCGAACCCCGACGGCTACGACTTCACGTTCACCCCGGGCAACCGGCTCTGGCGGAAGAACCTGCACGACAACGACGGCGACGGCGTGATCACCGGCGTCGACGGCGTCGACCCGAACCGCAACTTCCCGACGAAGTGGGGCTACGACAACGAGGGCTCGTCGCCGTCGTTCGGCAGCCAGACCTACCGTGGGACGGCGCCGGCCTCCGAGCCCGAGACCCGGGCGATGGACGGCCTGCTCCAGCGGATCCGCTTCAAGTTCCAGGTGAACTACCACTCCGCGGCGCAGCTGCTGCTCTACGGCGTCGGCTGGCAGGTCGCCACGCCCACGCCGGACGACGTCATCTTCGAGGCCCTCGCCGGCGACGACGCGAACCCGGCGGTCCCCGGCTACGACCCCGACATCTCGGCCGAGCTCTACACGACCAACGGCGAGACCACCGAGCACGCCCACAACCGCTACGGCACGCTCGCGTTCACGCCGGAGATGTCGACCTGCGCCACGGCCAGCGCCGTCGACCCGAACGACCCCTGGGTGCCGAGCGCTTGCGCCAGCGTCTTCAGCTTCCCGGACGACGAGAAGCTGATCCAGGGCGAGTTCGAGAAGAACATCCCGTTCGCGCTCTCCGTCGCGCGGTCCGCCGCCCGGCCGGCCGACCCCGTGTCCGCGATCGGCCGCACCGCGGCGGACTTCCAGCTCGACCCGTTCGCGATCTCGTACGGCGACCCGCAGCCGGTGGCCGTCGTGGCGAAGCGCGACCTCGGGAGCCTGACCCTGCACTGGCAGGTCAACGGCCGGCCGGCGCAGAGCGCCGCGGTCCGCGAGTGGCAGGGCGGTGAGCGCTACGGGGGCGAGCTCGACACCTACTACGCCGAGTTCCGCGGCGTCGTCCGCGGTGCCCGGCCCGGCGACCAGGTGAAGGTGTGGTTCACCGGGGTCAGGGCCGGCCAGGGGCTGCGCACCAGCCCGTCGTTCACCTACACGCTGGCGCAGGACTCGGCCGCGCAGGTGCTCGTGCTGGCGAACGAGGACTACGAGGGCGTGAACCCGACGTACCCGGCGTCGGTGACGCAGCCGAAGTACGCGGGGACGTACGTGAACGCGCTGCAGGCCAAGGGCGTCTCGTCGACCGTCTTCGACGTCTCGGCCCAGGGCGTGCCGCACCACCTCGGCGTGCTCTCGCACTTCAAGGGCGTCGTCTGGTACCTCGGCGACAACCGGCTGACCCAGGACCCGGAAGACGAGCTCACGCTCTTCCGCGACACGAACCTGCCGGACATCGCGGTCGCCGAGCGCCAGCAGTACCTGACGCTCTCGGTCCGCGACTACCTCAACGAAGGCGGCAAGCTCGTCCACACCGGCGAGACCGCGAGCTACTACGGCCTGCTCGGCAACGCGGGCCTCGGTGGCATCTACTACGGCCTCGACGGCGCGCCCGACCAGGAGTGCGTGGTCGTCAGCGACCCGTTCAGCGACTGCCTGATCCTCGCTGACGACTTCTCGCAGTACTACTTGGGCGCCTACACCCGGTCGACGGCCGAGGCGCCGACCGGCTTCCAGGGCCTCGACCGGCTGGCCGGGGTCGGCGGGTCCTTCGGCGGTCCCGCGGTGGCGGACAACCCGCTCGACGAGCCGGGAACGTTCACCGTGACCAGCGACGTCCTGCCGCCGTCGGAGTTCCCGCAGTTCGCCTCGCAGTCCTCGGGCGCGTACGTCGGCGCCTCGGGCGGCGCGTTCGAGCCCGTCGAGGGGTCGTGGTACGTGGGCGGCATCCACGTCGACGACTCGTACATGCGGCTGGCCCGGACGGTCGACCTGACCGGGGTGACGGCGGCGCAGGCGCCGGCGCTGCAGGCGAAGCTGTCGTTCAGCACCGAAGAGGGCTACGACCACGTGATCGTGGAGGCCCACACGATCGGCGCCGACGACTGGACGACGCTGCCGGAGGCCGGCGGGCTCACGTCGACCGGCGTCCCGTCCCAGTGCGAGCAGGGCTACCTGCTCGCGGAGCACCCGTTCCTCACGCACTACCTGACGCCCGGCAACCCGTGCACCAACACGGGCACGAGCGGCTCGTGGAACGCGATGACCGGCGACTCCGGCGGCTGGCAGCAGGCCACGTTCGACCTGTCGGCGTTCGCCGGCAAGCAGGTCGAGGTGTCGATCAGCTACGTCACCGACCCCGCGAGCGGCGGTGTCGGTGCGTTCGTCGACGACACGGCGATCCTCGTCGGCGGGGCGGTCACGCAGGCCGAGGGCTTCGAGACCGGCCTCGGCGCCTGGTCGCTCCCCGGTCCCCCGGCCGGCAGCCCGCCGGGCGGCGGCGACTTCAAGCGGTCGCAGGCGCTGGTGTCGGCGGCCGTGACGACGAGCGACACAGTGCTGCTCGGATTCGGCATCGAGCAGCTCGGGACGCCGGCCGCGCAGGCCGACGTCCTCGGCAAGGCGGTGAGCTACCTGCTCGGCTAGCGCACCTCGGGCCGTGATCATGCACGTCCGGTACGCCGCTACGGCGGTGTACCGGACGTGCACGATCACGGCGCCTTCTCGTCGCTCGACGCCGCGGCCTCCGCGCCCGGCTCCTCCAGCGCCTCGACCGCCTCCAGCGTCTCGACGGCGCCGAGGAGGTCGCGGTCCCGGGGAACCGCGTCGGGGTCGTCGTGGTCGGGGTCGCCGCCGCCGACCGCTGCGTCCGCCGGCGGCGGTGTCTCGTCCTCGTCGAGCGCCGCCGCCGACCCGGAGTCGACGCCCTCCGGCTGCACCAGCGGGGCTTGCGGAAAATCGGTCATCCCACCATCCGACCTCATGCGACGCTGGCCCGCATGGCGACGGACCACACCCCCGATCCGGCGTACGAGCGCACCCCGCGCACGACGCCGACCCGCAAGCGCGACCGCACGACGTACGAGCGCGCGGCGATCCACGCCGTCCTCGACGAGGCGATCCACTGCCACCTCGGGTACGTCGTCGACGGCGAGCCGGTCGTCGTGCCGACGATCCACGCCCGCCGCGGCGAGGTGCTCTACCTGCACGGCTCCACCGGTGCGCGGGTCGCGCGGCTGGCCGCCGGGGACGGCGTGCCGGTGACCGTCGCGGTCACGCTCGTCGACGCGCTCGTGCTGGCCCGCAGCCAGTTCCACCACTCGATGAACTACCGCAGCGTCACCGTCCACGGTCGCGCGCGGCTCGTCACCGATCCGGACGAGCGCGCGGCGGCACTCGCCGCCGTCGTCGACCACGTCGCGCCGGGGCGTTCGGCGCAGTCCCGGCCCGGCGACCGGCAGGAGCTCGCCGCGACCGCCGTCCTGCGGCTGCCGCTCGACCAGGCCGTGCTCAAGCAGCGCACCGGGATGCCGGTCGACGACGAGCCGGACCTGACGCTGCCGCACTGGGCCGGGCTGCTGCCGGTGCGCACGGCGTTCGGCGAGCCGCTGCCGGCCCCGGAGCTCGCCGGCCACGAGCCGCCCGCACACCTCGCCGGCTACCGCCGGCCGCTCTAGCCTCGCCGGCTACCGCCGCCCGCTCTAGCCTTGCCGGCGTGACCGAGTCGGTCTTCACCTACGGCGCGCCACACCTCAAGTTCGGTGCGGGGGCGGTCGACGAGATCGGGTTCGACGTCGGCCAGCTCGGCGCCACCCGCGTGCTCGTCGTCACCGACGCCGGCGTCGCCGCCACCGGGACGCCGGACCGCGTCGCGGAGTCCCTGCGCCGCTACGGCATGCGGGCCGAGGTGTTCACCGGCGTCCACGTCGAGCCGACCGACGACAGCCTCCGCGCCGCCGTCGCGCACGCGCGCGAGACCGGGCCGTGGGACGCGTTCGTCGCCGTCGGCGGCGGTTCGGCGATCGACACCGCGAAGGCCGTCGACCTGCTGACGACCTGCGACGGCGACCTCATGGACTACGTCAACGTGCCGGTCGGCGGCGGCCGCGCACCGGACCGCCCGCTGAAGCCGCTGGTCGCGGTGCCGACGACGGCGGGTACCGGCGCGGAGTCGACGACGATCTGCGTGCTCGACGTCCTGAGCCTCAAGGTGAAGACCGGCATCAGCCACCCCCGCCTGCGGCCGGTGCTCGCGGTCGTCGACCCGTCGGTCACGCTGACGCTGCCGGCGGAGGTCACCGCGTCGTGCGGCATGGACATCCTCTGCCACGCGCTGGAGAGCTACACCGCCCGGCCTCACACGGACTTCGACCGCAAGCGGCCCGAGCAGCGGGTGCCGTACTGCGGCTCGAACCCGATCTCCGACATGTGGTCCGAGCGCGCGATCGCGCTGCTGTCCGGCGCGTTCCGGCGCGCGGTGCACAAGGGTCACGACGACCCCGGCGCCCGCCACGACATGATGCTGGCCGCCACGTTCGCCGGTCTGGGCTTCGGCAACGCCGGCGTCCACGTGCCGCACGCGAACGGGTACCCGATCGCCGGCCGGGTGCGGGACTTCCACCCGGCCGGGTACCCGGTGGGCGAGCCGATGGTGCCGCACGGGATGTCGGTGTCGCTGACCGCGCCGGCGGCGTTCCGCTGGCTGTTCGACACCGCGCCGCGGCGGCACGTGCACGCGGCGCGCCTCCTCGCGCCGTCGCTGGAGCCGCCGGACGACGCGGCCGACCACCTGCCGCTGGCCATCGCCACGCTGATGCGCGACGTCGGGATCCCGAACGGGATCGGCGGCGTCGGGTACGCGGAGGGCGACGTCCCGGACCTGGTGGACGGCGCGCTCAAGCAGCAGCGGCTGCTCGCCGCCGCACCGCGCGACGTCGGGCCCGAGGACCTGTCAGCGATCTTCGAGCGCTCGATCGAGGTGTGGTGAGCGGTCCCGTCGCCGGTCATGGCGCCACCGCCCGCGGTGGTGCCGCGCGCGCCTTCTTTCGAGCACGGTGTGGCACCGTGCTCACCTATTGAGACCGGTGCCACACCGTGCTCAAAAGAACTCGACGAGGCGGCGCGCCTGTGAGTCAGAACAGCGTGCCGCCGCGCTCCAGGTCGAGCAGGAAGCGCTTGCGCTCCACCCCGCCGCCGAACCCGGTCAGCGACCCGTCGGCGCCAATCACCCGGTGGCACGGGACGACGATCGGCAGCGGGTTGGCGCCGTTCGCCAGGCCGACGGCGCGGGAGCCGCCGGGCGGCAGGCCGATGCGGTCGGCGATCCGGCCGTACGACCAGGTCGCGCCGTACGGGATCTGCCGGAGCTCCGCCCACACCCGGAGCTGGAACTCGCTGCCCGCCGGCGCCAGCGGCAGGTCGAACTCGCGGCGCCGGTCGTCGAAGTACTCCCCGAGCTGCGTGGCCGCGGCCGCCAGCACCGGCAGCGCGGCGTGCCGCCGGCCCTCGGTGCGGCAGCGCTCCAGCAGCTCGTCGTGCGGGCTGAACGCGACGCCGGTGAGCGCCTCGCCGTCGGAGGTGAGCAGCAGGTCGCCCACCGGGCTGGGCAGCACCATCCACCGCAGCAGCGGCGCCGTGGCGGTCTGCGTCACATGACTAAGGCTAGTACCTCTCCGAACACGTGTTCGGACGCGGCGCGCTCACCGCCTCGCGCTCACTGCTCCGGCCGTTGCGACATCACCTTGAACAGGATCTCGGGCAGCAGCTTCGGGTTCGTCAACCGGAACGACTGGCCGCCGCCGGCGTCGGACAGCTTCTTGAGCGCCACCATGTCGGCGTCCGGTCCGATGCCGATGCAGATCAGCCGCACCGGCCGCCGGGGGTCGTAGAGCTTCTCGATGTCGCGGACCGCCGCCTCGATCGACGGACCGCCGGGGTCGACGTTCTCGCCGTCGGTGAAGAGGACGACGGCGTTGCCGGCCCGCGGGTCGTAGAGGCCCTTCATGTACTTCATCGCGGCGACCGCGGTCGAGTAGAGCGCGGTGCCGTTACCGCCCAGCTCGTCGGCCATCCCGAACATGACCTCGTCGAGGGCGGTCCGGTGCGTGACGTTCGCCTTGCCGGTCGGCGCGCCCAGCGCCTGCATCTTCAGGTACTCGATGCGGTCGGACTTGCCACGCAGGTCGCGGGAGAAGCCCCAGAGGCCGGCCTGCGCGACGTCCGGCATGACCAGGCCGGCGGTGTGCGCGGCGGTGGCGGCGAACTCCGAGCGGTTCATGCCGTTGCCGGCCGCGGCCCGCATCGACCCGGACATGTCGATGACGACCTGGACCCGGGACGGCGCCGACAGCGACACGATCTGCGTGACGACGGCCTTGATCTCCAGCGGCGACGGC
>Ga0081539_10004467_pt1 | contig 15420 bp, 11 predicted proteins | sample TabmetS4T2R2_FD_71023 | JGI IMG/M metagenome (GOLD analysis project Ga0081539, IMG submission 71023) | Tabebuia heterophylla rhizosphere microbial communities from the University of Puerto Rico - S4T2R2 | ecosystem: Host-associated > Plants > Roots > Rhizosphere ...
CAGACGCATGCCGTCTGTTTCTCGTCGTTCGGTGATACGCGAGTGGCAACGCGCCACGTCGGAGGCCGCGAGCGCTGGCGGCTCCTCCCCCTCGCCGCCCATCGCGACCACCCACACCGCGCGGCAGACCACGCGCGCGGCGTCGCGGACGCGAGCGCCTACCGCGGCGCCCGCGTCCGCGCCGTCAGCGTCGCTGCGCCACCCGCCCCGGTCACCTTCGCCCGCAGCGTGTACGCCGCACGCGTCGTCGCCCCATCGACCTTGGTCACCCGATACAGCGTGACCTCGACGATCGCGGCTCCCGCGGGCAGGCCCGAGACCTGGACGCCGCCGCGCGCGTAGCGCACCGTCGGCGCGCCGCTCAGCGCGATCGCCGCGGCGCCGTGCCGCGCGAGGCGCAGCGAGAAGCGCTTGCGCGTCGACGAGCCGGCCGCCCACACGCGGACGAAGCCGATCGTGCGCGGCGAGGCGGTCTGCTTGGGCAGCAGCGCCGCCGGCACGGTGAACGAGACGCCCTTGAGCGCGCTGCGCGCGTCCACGCGCAGGCGCAGGCCCGCGCCCGCCGTCGTCCGCCAGCGCTGCGCGGTGAACAGCGTCGTGCACGCGACGGTCTTCAACGTCAGCGCGACGGTCTTCGTCCCGCGCTTGCCGGTGACCAGCGTCTTGAGCGTGTGCGCGCCGGTGCTCGCCAGCTGCGCGGGCGTGATCGTCGCCGCGTAGCGCGGCGCGCGGCCGGCGCGCAGTGCCTTGCCGTCCAGCTGGTAGCGCACGCTCTTCGCGCGACCCGCCGTGATCTCGGTGCTCAGCTGCACCGGCGCGGTCTGCAGCGCCGCGCCGGTGGTGTAGGCGCGCACGCGCACGGTGCCCACGCCGGCGACCTTCACCCGGCGGTACTTCGCGTTGCCCGCGAGCTGCTGGCAGCGCGTCGCGTCGAGCAGCGACCCGGCCGGCGTGCCGCCCCCGTCGCTGGTCGCCGACACCGGCGCGTTGGTCGAAGCACCCGGCGACGGCCCCCCGGCGCCGCCGGTGCTTCCGGTCCCCCCTGTTCCCCCATTGCCCCCGTTGCCCCCATTGGAAGATCCACCGACGGACGCCGTCGCGTCGGTCGGCGTCGAGCTCGCGCTGTCGTGGCCGACCGCGTTCGTCGCGGTCACCACCACGACGATGGCGTGGCCGACGTCGGCGTCGGTCAAGGTGTAGGTGTGGCCGGTCGCCCCCGCGATGTCGACGCAGTTGGCGCCCGACGCGTCGCAGCGCCGCCACTGGTAGCTGTAGGCGAGCGGGTTGCTCCCCGCCCACGTGCCCTGGGTCGCGGTCAGCGTCGAGCCCGCCTTCGTCGAGCCGCTGACCGCCGGCGCGACCGTGTTGGCCGGCGGCACCAGGACGACCTGGCTGGCGGCCGAGGTCGCCGCGTTCGAAGCGCCCGCGTCGTTGTGGGCGACCACGACTACGCGGATCGTGTGGCCGACGTCGGCGTCGGCGAGGTCGTAGGTCGAGCCGGTCGCGCCCGCGATGTCGGTGCAGTTGGCGCCCGACGCGTCGCAGCGACGCCACTGGTAGGTGTAGGTGATCGTCGGCGTCCCCTGCCAGGTGCCGGGATCGGCGGTGAGGGTCGAGCCGGCGCCCGGCGTGCCCGAGACGCTCGGCAGGCCGGTGTTCACCGCGGGCGCCTCGTCGGAGACCAGGAAGAACGCCGACGGCATGTAGTAGTCCTGCGTCGAGGTGAACGACAGCGTCGTCGAGCTCTGGCTGTTGGCCAGCGCCCCCGTGGCGGTCTGCGAGTCGAGGTCCATCCCGAGCTGGTTGACGTAGTTCGGGCTCTTGGCGGTGACGTACGCGCCGTTGGCCGAGATCGTCGAGTTGAAGACGTTGTTGGCCGGGTTGACCGCGTTGGACCAGGCGCTGGCGTTGAGCGTCATCGTCTCGGTCGCGTAGCCGGGATCGCCTTCGAACGACAGCAGGCCCGCGTTGGTGGTCACCGTCCCCGTCGCCGGGGTCTGGAACGGCGCGATCGTCGTCGAGAAGGCGTGGGTCGCATCGACCGTGCCGAGGCCGTCGTAGACGTTGACGTGGCGCAGCGTCTGATTGGCGTCGCGGTAGGCGACGAACAGCGACCAGCCGGCGAAGCGGTCCGAGCCGGTGCCCGCCTTGACGTTGGCCACTGTGTAGACGCCGCTGCCGGTGACGAGGCTCGTGACGTTGGCGAAGCCGCGATAGCGCGAGGGCTGCGAGGTCGAGGTGAGCACGTCGCCAGACGCCGCGGTGACGGTCTGGTAGGCGCCGCCGCCGGCCGCGAGCTTGACCTGATCGCGCGACCAGCTGTGGGTGTCGGCCGCGCCGCCGCTGCCGCCGGTGGTGTCGGCGGCCCAGTACAGGCCGGCCCAGGCGACGGTCGCGCCGGCCGGAAGGGTCAGCGTCGCGCTGGACGAGTCGAACGTCGAGCCGTCGGAGTCGACGTCGACGTAGCCCATCGTGAAGTCGTTGTTGCTGTACGGCGACCCGCTGCGCGCCGCGGCGCAGTTGGCGGCGGCGGTCGGGCAGGTCATCAGGGTGTTGCCGATCGCGCTGAGGTTGCCGTGGAGGGTCTGCGCGTAGCGGACCGAGAACGGCGTGTCGGCGGCCTGGGCGGGCGCCGCGACGACGAGCGTCGCGAGCAGCGCGATGGCGAGGCGGAGGCGGGGGAATGGAGTCGGCATGCAGGTGAGGGCTCGAATGGATCGAGTCAGTCAGTCCGGCAGCCGAGCCATCTCCTCGTGGAGACCTCTTGCTTTGCGTCCCCACCTCGCGGCGGGTTTGCCTTTTGCGCTGTCTAGCTCTTCGTGGCCGGGGTGTTCGACCCGCCGGAAACCGGCTTGAGAGCCCTACGCCATGACTGGACGAACGTTCACGAGCGGCGCAGGAAATCGAGATCGAGCTCGTCCGAACGTCCAGACCAGCGCAGCGAGAGCCGCCAGCAGCCGTGCGTCGGCAGGTTCAGGTAGGACGGCCCCGGCCCGCCGTCGATGACCCGAACGACGTGCTTGCCGACCGGCTTGCCGCCATGCATGCGCTGGGCGCGGATGCGCAGCTTGTCGGGCGGCTTGATCGCCCGCCGCGAGACCCAGAGGATCTTGTTCGCCCGGTTCTTGGCCGGCGGCGACAGCAGCGGATAGCCGAAGAGGATCGCTGCGATCTCGCCGCGGCGGCCGAGGACGTGCGGCATCTTGGGGCGCGGGTCCGAGAAGCCGGTGCGCGCCCACGTCGGGAGCACGCCGTGGCGAACGGCGGAGTGGCAGGGGCCAGGCGTGGCGGCCGCGCTCGCGGGCGCGGCGGCGAGCGCAAGGGCGGCGAGCATCGCAGCGATCGGCATGGGAGCGGTACGTACGCCGGCGCGGCGGGGTTCCAAGCGACGAGCGGCCGGGTCCGCGCGAGCCGCTGCGATCGCGGCGGCGGGCGCTCCGCGCGCGGTCAGCTGACCGCCTCGGGGAACGGCAGCGCGATCGGGTCGGCGGCCAGACGGCTGCGGCCGTCGGCGTCGAAGCGGTCGGCGCCGAGGAAGGAGACGTCCGTGACGAGGGTCGCGCCGTGCAGCGCGAGGTCGACGCCCACGCGCGCGACGGCCGGCCCCCACATCATCCCGTGCCCAGCCGCCGACGCGATCGTCAGCCCCTCGATCGGCTCGCCATCGTGCCCGAGCGCGGGCCCGAAGATCGGCAGGTGGTCGGGGGTGTAGTCGATCGTCGCCGCCCACGCCTTGCGCAGCCCGAGGCCGCGCGTGCCCGGCAGCAGCTCGCCCAGCCGCCCGCGCGCCCGGTGCTGGGCCTCCGGGTCGATCGCGCGCGCCTCGCCCGGCGACTCTTCGGGATCGCTGACGCCGAACAGCAGGCCATCCTCCTCCTCGCGCCAGTACACGCCCGCGGCGACGTCGAACCCCATCGCCATCGGCCGCTGCAGCGTCCGCGCCGGGCTGGTGACGAAGACGTGATGGCGCGCGCCGCCGACCGGCAGCGGCCGCCCGACCATCGCCGCGAGCGCCGGCTGCCCGACTCCGCCGGCGAGGATGACCCGGTCGGTGGCGATGACCGAGCCCGCGGTCTGCACACCGGTGACCCGACCGGCCTGCACGCGCAGCCCGGTGACCGCGCAGCGTTCGTAGAGCTCAGCGCCCTTGGCGCGCATCGTCACCAGATAGGCCGCGACGTTGCGCGGCGGATCGATCGCGCCGTCCTGCGCGCAGTACGTGGCGCCGAGGATGCGGTCGCGGTCGAGCAAGGGCATCAGCCGCGCCGCCTCCGACGGCGTCACCCAACGCGAATCGACGCCGCGGTCGCGCTGCATCGCCACCCGCTCGCGCGCCGCCTTCACCTCCTCGTCGGTGGTGGCCACGATGAGGTAGCCGAGCTCGCGGAAGTCGCTGTCGATCCCGTAGCGGTGGTGCTGGTCGCGGTAGAACTCGGCGCTGAAGCGCCCGAGGTCGACCGCGGTCGGGGTGCCGCCCTGGGTGCGGACCATGCCCGCCGCCCGCTGGCTCGCCCCGTGCCCGGCGAGCCCGGCGTCAAGCACGACGACGCGCCCGGCGCCGTCCTCGCGCGCCATGACCGCCGCCCATCCGCCGACCGTGCCGGCGCCGACGATGACCAGGTCGGCAGAGCTCACGTGGCCGCCAGCTCCCGAGCGTCGGCGAGCACCGCGTGCGCCGCGTTGCGGCCGTTCAAGGCGATCACGCTCCCGCCCGGGTGCGTCGCCGCGCCGCAGAAGTACAGGCCCGGGATCGGCGTGCGCGGCGACAGCCGCTCGGTCCACATCTGATCGGGCGTCACCTCGCCCTGGAAGATGTTGCCCCCGGTCAGCCCGATGCGTTGCTCGATGTCGGGCGGCCCGAGCACCTCGTAGGCGAGCAATCGGTCCTCGAACCCGGGCGCGAAGCGCTCGATCAGCGAGATGAACTGGCGCGCGACCTCCTCGCGCCGGGAGTCCCAGGTCCCGGACGCCAGGTCGTACGGCGCGTACTGCCCGAACACGCTCAGCAGGTGCGCGCCCTCGGGCGCCGGCGTCGGGTCATAGCCGGTCTGCACGTAGATCTCGCCGAAGCCGACCGCCGGCTCGCCGCGCTCGCACGCCTCGAAGCAGCGCTGCGCGTCCTCGAGGCCGCCGGTCACGTCGACCGTCGCGCGCGCCGGCCACGCCTGGCCCGGAGCAGCGGTCCAGTCGGGCAGCGCGCTCATCGCGGCGTTGAACTTCACCACCGGGCTGCGCACCTTCCAGTCCTCCAGGCGCGCGCGGTAGTCGGCCGGCACGTCCTGCCCGTCGAGCAGGGCTAGCGCGACCTTCGGGTCGGCGTTGCACACGACGGTCCGCGCGCGGATCCGCGTGCCGTCCTCGAGCTCGACGCCCTCCTCGGGGACGATCGCCGCCACCGGCACGCCGCACGCGAGGACCGCGCCCGCCTCCTGCGCAGCGTCGGCCAAGGCGAAGCTGACCATGCCCATACCGCCCTTGACGTACCCCCAGACCGGGCCCTGCCCCTCGAGATCGCCCTGGAAGTGCATGAGCTTGATCGACGCGGTGCCCTTGTCCTTCGGCCCTCCGTAGGCGGCGATGACGCCCTGGCCGAACAGCGCGTCCTTCAGCCGCTGGTCGCTCATGTGATCGTCGAGCACCTCGGCGATCGAGGCTTCGAAGACCACGTCGATCATCGTCTGCTCGCCGTCGAGCAGCTCCTCGATCTCCGCCCGCGTCGGCGAGTCGCCGATCCACGTGTCGCGCGCGCCGGTGCGCAGCTTGCGCCGGATCGCGTCGAACAGCTCCTCGTATGCCCAGTAGCCCTCGATGTCCCTGGGGACCACCCCGAGCTCCTCGAGGTTGCGCTGCGTGCGGTCGTGGTCGAGCCATTGGCCGAACGCGGTGCCGTCCTCGAAGGGCACCCACAGGTTGGGATCAGCCACGTAGCACTCGAAGCCGCGCCGGCGCAGCTCGAGCTCGCGGATGACGATCTCGTCGAGCAGGCCGACCACGTACGCGCACGGGCTGACCACGAAGCGCTCGTCCTCGAACGGGCGCTCCAAGGTGCACGCCCCGCCCAGGCGCTCACGGCGCTCGAGCACGAGCACCGAGCTCCCGGCGCGCGCCAGATAGGCGGCCGCCGTCAGCCCGTTGTGGCCGCCGCCGACGACCACCGCGTCCCACTCGCGCGCGGCGAGCTCGGACAGCGGCGCCGGCAGCCCGATCTCCCCCAGCTTGGCGGCGATCTCGTTCATCCACTGGCTCCTGTTCTGACGAGCGCGTCGACGGCCACGGCCCCCCGCGAGCCGACGATGACGGGGTTGAGCTCGACGAGCTCGAGGCCCTGCTCTAGCAGGAGGGCGCCCACCCGCGCCGCGAGCTCGGCGGCGCCGCGGACGTCGAGCGCGGTCCCGTTGCGCCCGCCGACGAGCAGCGGGGCGGCGCGCAGCGAGCGCAGCGCGCGCTCGACGCGCGAGGCATCGGCCGGCAGCGGGACGACGACCGCGTCGCGCAGGACCTCGGTCCACATGCCGCCGAGCCCGACGGTCAGCACGGGCACGACGGCGTCGCGCCGGGCGCTCACCAGCAGCTCGACGCCGGGCGGGGCCATCGCCTCGACGAGGACGCGCGGCTGCTCGACCGGAACGTGGCCGTTCGCGCGCACCAGGTCGCGGTAGGCCCAGCGCACGTCGCGCTCGTCCTCGAGCCCGAGCGCCAGCGCGCCGGCCTCCGTCTTGTGCAGCAGCCCCTCGGCCACGAGCTTGAGCGCAACGGGCCGGCCGAGGCGCACGAAGATCTCCGCCGCGTCGTCCTCGTCGCGGGCGATCTGGCCCGGCGGCACGCGGATCCCGGCGGTGGCGAGCATGGTCTTGGCGCTCGCCTCGTCGAGCCAGACGCCGGGCGTGCTCGGCGCGGCGACCGCGGCGACGTCGCGCAGGCGCGCGGCGTCGCCCGGCGGCCGGCGCAGCGCGGCCGCGCATCTCAGCGCGGTCCGCAGTCCGGCCACGGCGGCGACACCGGCCTGCGCGAGCTCCCAGGCGGCGGAGTCGTCGAGGAGCTCCGGCAGAGTCGAGCCGACCAGGGTCGGCACCGGGCTGACCGCGGCGCCGGCGCGGATGCCCTCGCGCACGTTGTCCCAGCTCTCGCGCACGGGCCCCTCCAGCCCCGGCGGCTGGTCGTAGTAGACGAGCACCTGATCGATGCCCGGGTCCTCGCCGACGGCGGCGATCGTGTCGCGGAGGGTCTGCACCTCTCCCCATATCAACGCGGTGTAGTCCAGCGGGTTGGCCACGGTCGCCGCCGGAGGTAGGAGCGCAGACAGGCGCTCGCGCGTCTTCGGGGCCAGGACGGGCAGGTCGAGGTCCAGGCGAGCGGCCTCGTCGGCGCCCAGGCCCGAGTCGCCGCCCGAGCAGGTGAGGATCGCCAGCCCGCCGGCCGCGCCAACCGGGTCGCGTCCGCGTGGACGCGCCCCCGACACCGCCAGCGCCTTGGCCAGCTCCAGCAGGTCGTGGACGTCGTCGGCCCAGGCGCCGCCGGCCTCCTCGATGAGCGCCCGGAACGCGGCGTGATCGCCCGCGACGGCGCCGGTGTGCGCCGCCGCCGCGCTCGCCCCGGCCGCTGACGCTCCGACCTTCAGCACCGCGACCCCCACGCCCGCCCGCGCGCAGCGCGCCAGCGCCTCGCACAGCCGCGCGCCGTCGCCGTCGGCCTCGAGGAACAGGGCAATCGAGCGCACCCCTTCGCGCTCGGCCAGGTCGGCGAGCCAATCACTGGCATCCACGACCGCCTGATTGCCGCACGAGACCACAGTGTGCAGGCGAAGGCCGCGCGCCGAACCCAGCGCGTTGACCGCCACGTTGCCGCTCTGCGAGACGATCGCCACGTGGCCGGCCTCGCGCGGGACGAGCGCGTCGCCCCAGATCGGCGCCTTGGCCGGGAACGAGACGATCCCGTCGCAATTCGGCCCGCAGACGGGCAGGTCGTGGCGCGCGGCCGCCTCGCGCAGCGCGCGCTCCAGATCGGCGCCGTCGGCCGTCTCGCCGAAGCCGGCGCCGTAGACCACCGCTCCGCCGCACCCGCGCGCGCCGATCTGCTCGATGACCTCCGGCACGCCCGCGGCGGGAATCGCGACGACGACCGCGTCGACCGGCTCGGGCAGGTCGGCGACGGTCGGCACGCACACGCGCCCGTGGACGCGCTTGCGCGTCGGGTGCACGCCCCAGACCCGCCCCGGGAAGCCCATGCGCTTGAGGTTGCGCAGGGTCTCGTCGGCGTAGGCGCCGGGACGGCTCGTCGCGCCCACGACCGCGACCGACCGCGGGTGAAGCAGTGGACCGAGATCCGCCATCAGTGCAGGACGCGCTCCACCCCGCGGCGCTCGAGCGCGCGGGCGACGATGAGGCGCTGGATCTCGCTCGTGCCCTCCCAGATGCGATCGACGCGCAGCTCGCGCAGGAAGCGCTCGGCGACGTTCGTGCGCATGTAGCCGCGCCCGCCGAAGATCTGCACCGCGCGATCGGCGCAGCGGTAGGCGGCCTCGGAGACGAAGAGCTTGGCCATCGCGGCCTTGGCGTGGATGACCTTCGGGTCGGCGCCGGCGTCGGAGAGCTTCGCCACTTCGAGCGCGAGCAGCCGGCCGGCGGCGGCGTCGGCGGCCGAGTCCGCGAGCGGGAACGACACGCCCTGGTAGTCCATGATCCGCCGCCCGCCCTGCTCGCGCTGCAGGGCCCAGGCGGTGGCTTCGTCGATGAGCCGCCACATCGCCCCGACTCCGCGCGCGGCGATGCCCAGCCGCTCCTCGGCGAACCATCCGCGCTGCAGGTCGTCGCCCCCGCCGAGGCCGCCGATGATCGCTTCGTCGCCCACCTCGACGCCGGTGAAACGCAGCGTCGGGTGCCCGTGCGGGTAGCTGTGCGTGAACGGCGGGTCGTCGACGACCTCGATCCCCGGCGTGCCGCGATCGACGAGGAACAGCGTTGGCAGCGCCTCGCCGTCGACCAGCGCGTTGGCCATGACGATGTAGACCGCGGCGATGTCGCCGTAGGTGACGAACCACTTCTCGCCGTCGATGCGCCAGCCGCCGTTGGCGCGCACCGCCGTGGTGGCGATGCCCGACGGGTCCGAGCCGGCATGCTCCTCGGTGACCGCGTAGGCGTCGTGCAGCTCGCCGCGCAGCGCCGGGCGCAGGTAGCGCTCGATCTGCTCCTCGCTGCCGTGAGCGAGGACGTTGTAGGCGCTGGGCATGTGCCACGACAGCGCGTTGGTGGTGCGGCCGAGCTGCTCCTCGACGAGGAACCACTCGACCTTGCTCCAGCCCTGCCCGCCGTGCTCGACCGCGTGCAGGCCGCCGCCCAGGCGCCGCGCGATCGCCTGGCGGCGGATCTCCTGCACCACCTCGGCGGGCACGCGCCCGTGTGCGCGCTCGGCCTGCTCCTCGAGCGGCATCAGCACCTCTTCGACGAAGGCGCGGGCGCGCGCCTGCAGCTCGGCCTGCTCGGGGGTCAACACGGGGTCCGCGATCGTCGACGTGCTCATGTGTTCCTGTGGTTAGGGTTCGGAGAATCAGCGGTCAGGTGGCAGCACCGGAGGGTCGTGAGCGGCTGCTCGACGCCGCCGTGCGCCTCATCGCGCGCGAAGGGATCGACAACGTCCGCATCGCGCGGATCGCCGCCGAGGCCGGCGTCTCGGCGGGCCTGGTCCACTACCACTTCGCCTCCCGCGACGCCCTGCTCGAGGAGGCGATCGAGCACTCCTACGAGCGCGCCGGCGACATGCGGCTGACCGCGCTCGGGGAAGGCCGCGCGGATGCCGTCCAGCGCCTGCGGGCGATGATCGACCAGTGCCTGCCGTCGACCCCGGCGCTGCGCGAGGACTGGGTGCTGTGGGTCGAGCTGTGGCTGCGCGGCGCGCGCGACCCGGCGCTGCGGCCGGTGGCCGCGCGCCTCTACGCGCGCCTGCACCGCTGGTTCGCCGAGGCGATCGCCGAGGGCATCGCCGCCGGCCAGCTGCACGACTGCGACGTCGACCGCATGGCCGATCGCCTGCTCGCGCTCCTCGACGGCTACGGGATCCGCGTGCTCACCGAGGACCCGAAGATGCCGCTGGACCGCGCGCGGGCCGAGGTGTGGGCGACGGTGGCCGGCGAGCTGGGGCTGCCCTAGCGTCACGACAGCAGCGCCTCGCGCTCGGCGTCGGTGAGCGGCCGCGGTTCGCTGTCGTCCCCGCGGACCGACACCGTCACCCCCGCGCTGACCACGAGCTCGCCGGCGACCGTCTCGACCGTCTCGCGCGTGCGCACGCTGCTGTCCCCCAGCCCGTCGAGCGCACAGCGCACGATGACCTCGGCGTCGCTGCGCGTGGGCACGTGGCGGAAGTCGGCGCTGACGTGGGCGACCTCGACGCGCGGCGCGCTGCCCTCCAGGCGCTCGTCGAGCCACGCCTCGCGGGCCTCGCCGAGGTAGGTGAGCAGGACCGCGGGGTGCACGCGGCCGGTGGCGTCGAGGTCGCGCCCGCGGATCGGGATGCGCGCCTCGTACGGGGTGGTGGCGAGCGTCGCCGGCGCCGGCGCGTCGGGCAGCGCGACCCCGAGCTCGGCCTCGGCCAGCCGCCGCGCCCAAGCCGCCGCGCGCTCGGGGACGACCTCCTTCGGGTGAAGCATCGAATGAAGGCCCAGGCCGTCGAACGCGGCGACCAGGCACCCGGCCGTGTCCTCGGGGTCGGGGCAGTGCCAGTAGCCCTGGCGCTCGCCGTCGGCGAGCACGTTGGTGAGCACGGCGCGCCAGCCGCGATCGAACTCCTCCACGGTGCTGCGCAGCGTGTCGGTGTGCAGGGCCTCGCCCCACGCGTCGATCCACATCCGCCAGGCGTCGCGGTCGGCCCACTCCTCGTGGTCGAGGTAGGCGGCGAGCTGCGCGCGCGGATCGTCGTGGCGGCGGGCGATCTGCTCGAGCTCGAGCAGCTCCTCGCGCGCGGCGGCCGCGAAGGCCTCGGCGACGACCTCGTCACGCGAGGCGAAGTGGTAGTTGAGCAGGCCGACGCTGGCGCCGGCCGCGCGCGTGATCTCACCCACCGTCGCCTTGGCGAAGCCGCGGCGGCGGATGACCTGCCTCGCGGCCTCGATGAGCTCGGCGCGCCGGCTATCGGCCCCGCCTGCCCGCGCGGCGCGCGTCGTGGTCTGTGACCGCGTCATGCGGCAGGCACCGCCTCTTCGGCGGCCGCGGGAGCCGCGGTCACCGCCTCGTCGAGGGCCAGCACGCGCACGTGCTTGGCGGGCATGTGGACCGCCACCGGATCGCCCTGCTCGTACTCGACCGCGTCGTCATCGGTGGGCACGTCGACCTTCAGCAGCGTTCCCGTGGCCAGGCGCACCCGCACCTCGTGATGGAAGCCGAGATAGACGACCTCCTCGACCATCCCCGGCACCCGGTTCTCGCCCTGCGCGCCGTGCTCCTCGAGGCGCACGTTCTCGTGGCGGATCATCGCCAGCGCGTCGGTCCCGTCCGGCAGCGCGCACGTCTCCGCGCGCAGCGAGAAGGAGCCCAGGGCCAGGCGCGCACCGTCGCCGTTGCTGGACGCCACGCTCACCGGCACGAGGTTCGAGGTGCCCAGGAAGTTGGCCACGAACGCGGTCGCCGGCCGCTCGTAGAGCTCGCGCGGCTCGCCGCACTGCTCGATGTGCCCGCCGCGCATCACCGCGACGCGATCGCTCATCGTCAGCGCCTCGTCCTGGTCGTGCGTGACGTAGATGAAGGTGATCTCGAGCTGCTCCTGGATGCGCTTGAGCTCCACCTGCAGATCGAGGCGCAGGCGCGCGTCGAGGGCGCCCAGCGGCTCGTCGAGGAGCAGCACCGGCGGCTCGAGCACGAGCGCGCGCGCCAGCGCGACCCGCTGCTGCTGGCCGCCGGAGAGCTGCCCCGGGCGACGGTGCTCGAGGCCCTGCAGGCGCACCATCGCGCACGCCTCCTGGACCTTCCGCTTCGCCTCCGCCTTCGTGCAGCGCTGGTAGCGCAGCCCGAACCCGACGTTGTCGTGCACGGACTTGTGCGGGAACAGCGCGTAGCTCTGGAAGACCGTGTTCACGCGCCGCCTGTGCGGCGGCGTGCGCGACATGTCGTTGCCGTCGAGCAGGATCCTGCCGTCGGTGGGGCGCTCGAAGCCGGCGATCAGGCGCAGGGTGGTCGTCTTGCCGCACCCCGACGGGCCGAGCATGGTGAAGAACTCGCCGGCGGGGATGTGCAGGTCGATGCCGTCGACGGCGACGACGTCGTGGTAGCGCTTGACCAGGCCGACGAGCCGGATGTCGCCGTCACTCATCTCACATCACCCCAGGTCCGTCGCGAGTTGCTTGAAGGCCGACCCCTGCTCCTGCTGCTCGCCGCGGGTCAGCGCGCGGAAGACGACGTAGGCCAGCACCAGCGCCAGCAGCGAGACGACGAGCATGATCGTGGCCAGCGCGTTGAGCGCCGGCGTCGGGCCGCCGCGCGCCTGCGAGTAGATGCGCATCGGCACCGTGTTCGTGTCGGCGCCGGAGGCCAGGTACTGCGAGACCACGAAGTCGTCGATCGACAGCGCGAAGGAGACGAGCAGGCTCGCGGCCATCGCCGGCACGAGCAGCGGCAGCAGCACGCGGCCGACCACGTGCATCGGCGGCGCGCCGAGGTCGGCCGCCGCCTCCTCGACGTCCTTGCCGATCGTCGCCAGTCGCCCGCGGACGATGAGCACCACCCATGAGAGCGTGAAGGTCACCTGCCCGATCGCCTGCGCCGTCGTGCCCAGGCCGATGAACCCGAACGCGGTGGTGAAGAGCAGGAACATGCCGACCGCGAACACGAGCTCGGGCGTCACCAGCGGCAGCAGCAGCACGATGTTCGCCACGCCGGCGCCGGGCCCAATCCAGCGCCGCATGCCCAGCGCCAGCGCGGTGCCCAGCGGCGTGGCGATGACCATCACGAGCGCGGCGAGCACGAGGCTGTGCTTGAGCGCGGTCTGCAACGTCGGGTCGTGGTAGACGCTGAGGGTGTCGTCGCCCCAGAACCAGCGGATCGACCAGCCCTGAAGCGACGTGCGCGAGCGGCCGGAGTTGAACGCGAAGCGGATCGCCAGCAGCACCGGCACCAGCGACCACAGGATGTACAGCCACGTCGTCAGCGCCAGGAAGCGCGGGCGCCCCCACGGATTGGAGATGCGCTCGCGCCACGACGCCGCGCGCGTCGCGGCGGCCGCCGGCACCGAAGGCGCGGTCGTGCTCATGTCGCGGCCACCGCGCGCTGGTCGGCCCGGATGACGCGCAGGTAGTAGAGCATGAAGATGAGCAGGAAGGCCGACATGAACAGCGTGAGCGCAGCGCCCAGCGACTTGTCCGGGCCGCCTTGCACGTAGCCGTTGATCGCGTTGCCGAGGATCGCCGTCTTCGGCGAACCCGAGATGAGGTCGGGCGTGTAGTAGTCGCCGAACATCGGCAGCGCGATCAGCACCACGCCGGCCAGCGTGCCGGTCTTCGACAGCGGCACCACGACGCGCCAGAACGCGCCCGCCGGCGAGGCGCCGAGGTCGCGCGCGGCTTCGATGTGGCGCTGGTCGATGCGATCGAGCGCGGCGAACAGCGGCAGGATGAGGTAGGGCACGTAGCCGTAGACCAGCGCGAGGATCACCGCGACGTGCTGGCCGCCGAGCCAGTCGTTGCCGTCCAGCAGGCCGAGCGACTGGAAGACCGAGTCGATGGACAACGCGTGCAGCAGGCGCGTGGCGTAGCCGTGCTCGGCGAGCAGGTTCGTCCACGCGAACATCCGCATCAGGTAGCTGATCCAGAAGGGCAGCACGAGCAGCACGAGGATCACGCCGCGCCAGCGCCCCGCATGGCGGGCCGCGTACCACGCCACCGGATAGCCGATGAGCAGCGAGAGGATCACCGCGACGGTGACGTAGACGACCGTGCGCAGGAAGGTGTCCCACGTGTCGCCGCCGGGAGCGACGTTCTGGATCGCCTGCCAGAGGTATCCGACGTTCCAGTCCAGCGGGTTCCAGTGCGGGACAGGCTCGTAGAGCGTGGTGACGTTGCCCAGGCCGACGCTGACGATCGCGTAGAAGGCGACGATGAAGAACACCGCCAGCCACGCGAGGCCGGGGATCGCCAGCGCACGCCAGATCCAGCGCGAGTGCATCAGCCGTTGCGGAACGACGCCCAGCTCGAGTCCCACAACTGCAGGCCCTTGGCCGAGAGCGTCAGGTAGGCGTTGCCGTTGGCGTAGGCCTCGCGGGTCACGACGGCCTGGCTGAGGGTCTTGGGGACGATCCCCTCGTCGAAGAGCTTCTGGCTGTCGATCGCGGTGATCGGCGGCTGGTAGCCCGTGTAGCCGGCGAAGTTGTCGTAGGCGACCTTGTTGTCCAGCATGTAGTTGAGGAACCGGTGCGCGATGACCGGCTTGGTCGCCGTCGCCGAGACGGTGATGACGTCGTTGAAGATCGGGCCGCCCTGGGGCTGGTACCAGTAGGACAGGACGTCGGGCTTGACGCCCTTGGGCATGTAGGAGATGACGCCGCCGATCATGTCGCCCGACCACGACTGGTGCAGGACGATCCGCCCCGCCGGCACCGTCTCGTAGTCGGCGATCGAGACCTTCACGCCGACGCGGCCGTTGAGCTCCTTCAGATCGGCGACCGCCTGGTCGAGCAGCTCGGGATTCTCGGTGTTCAGGTCGGTGACCCCGCGGCGCATGAGCGCCATCCCCGGCGCCTCGCGCGAGTCGTCGAGGATCGCCACCTTGCCGCGGTACTTCTGCGCCTGCGGGCTCCAGAAGGCGTTCCACGGCTGGTCGAGCTTGCTCGGATCGAAGTCGAGGATGTCGTTGCGCCACGAGATCCCCGTCGTGTAGGTCGTGTACGGGACGCTGTAGCGCGGGCCGATGTCGTAGAACGGGTTGTGCAGCTCCTCCCAGACGTTCTTCTGCAGGTTCGGGATGAGCTCGAAGTTCAGCGGCTGGATGAGCTTGCGGCCGACCAGGCGCGAGAGCTGGTCGGGCGTGGAGAAGATCACGTCGAACTCCAGGCGGCCGGTGCTGAGCTTGGAGAACGCCTCGTCGAGGGTGTCGAACGTCGTGACGCGGACGCTCACGCCCTCCTGCTTGCCGAACGCCTTGAGGACGTCGGGGTTGAGGTAGTCGGCGTAGTTGTAGATCTGCAGCTCGCCGCCGCGCTCGGGCTTGGTCGAGCTCGTGACCGGGTCCTGCAGCCGCGGGAGCGTGACCGGGTAGTCGCGGCGGGCCAGCGGGATGCCCGCGCTGTCGACGGGGCCGCCGGCGGTCGGATCGCCGAGGATCCCCTTGCCGCTGTTCTGCTGGGCGTCGGCGGCGACGGGCGTGGTGGTGTTCTCGCAGGCCGCGAGGGCCGCTGCGGCCGTGCCGGTAAGCGCCACCGCCCCGCCACGGTGCAGCAGCGACCGTC
>Ga0081539_10004468_pt1 | contig 15418 bp, 8 predicted proteins | sample TabmetS4T2R2_FD_71023 | JGI IMG/M metagenome (GOLD analysis project Ga0081539, IMG submission 71023) | Tabebuia heterophylla rhizosphere microbial communities from the University of Puerto Rico - S4T2R2 | ecosystem: Host-associated > Plants > Roots > Rhizosphere ...
AGGTGGGTCGATTTTGACCAAATCGGCACTCAGCTTGTTGAAATTTTCTTCGGAACGGCGAAAACAGCGCGCCAGCAGCATTTCCGGCGTATTCTCCATCAGCCCAAGCAGCGGGTTCAATGGCGGAGCCGATGGTACGACAGGCGCAACCGACAGGGCGGGCGTCTCTTTCGTCTCTGTTGTCGCAGGGTTGGGCGTCCGTGACTGGCGCGCCGCCAGCATCGCCGCGCGCATGGCGGCACTGGCGCTTGCACTTGCCGCTGAGCTGGTGCTGCTCAGGGTGCTGGCGATATTGAGTGCATTGGCATCCAGCCGCCCGGTTTGCGCCAGCCGCGCCCGTGTCGGTGGCGGCGCAGGGGTGCGTTGCTCCAGGTTGCCAGGGTCGAACAGCGGCGCGCTGGCGAGCAGAATGCGCGGCACGCGGTCAGGATAGCGGCGCGCGAACTCGGTCACGACCAGCGCGCCCAAGCCATGCCCGATCAAGGCGGCTTTCGGGATACCCAACTGGTGCATGAACTCGTCTAGTAATAGGATTTGCTGTTCCAGTGTGTAGTGCTTCGGGTTCTTGGCAGAGTCGCCAAAGCCGTACAGGTCGAGCGCGTAGGCGCGGTATTTGGTCTGCAAAAGCTGAAGCGTCGGAATCCAGTAGCGCCAGGAGCCGACCCAGCCATGCACGAGAATGACCGGACGCCCGCGCCCCAGCACCTCGTAATGAACCAGATTGCCGTCGGAAGTGATCGCGCTCATAAACGCTTTCTATGCCGTCCCGCTCAGGATTTCGTCAACGCGGCGCGTCAGGTCGTCCGGTGAAAACGGCTTGAGGATGTAAGCGGCTGCGCCCACGCTCAGCCCGCTCTGAATTTCTTCGTCCTGCCCTTTTGCCGTCAGGAAAATGACAGGCGTGTCTTTGAATTCGTCAAGCTGCTTCAACTGGCGGCAGGCTTCGTAGCCCGTCATCTTGGGCATTCGCACGTCCATCATAATCAGGTCTGGCTTTGAAGCGTTCGCCAGCGCCTTTTCGGCAAGCAGCACGGCTTCTTCGCCGTTCGCCGCCAGCGTAATTATGTGCCCGGCGAACATCAGCGTAAAGTTGATCAGTTCCCGAATGTCGCGTTCGTCCTCTGCGACCAGAATATGTGCCATACGTGCTAACCTTACCCTTCAACCGTTTGTTCACTGGGGATGGCGATGCTTTCAGGACCCGCAATCGGCAGCGAGACGTAGAAGGTCGTCCCCTGGTTTTCTTCTGATTCAAACCACACTTCGCCACCGTGCATTTCGACCAGCGTCTTGACGATGGACAAGCCTAACCCCGTTCCGGCAACATCCATTACGAGCGCATGTTCTTCATAACGCTCGAAGCGGTTCCAGATACGGTCACGGAAGTCTTTCGGAATGCCGATGCCCGTGTCTTTCACAGTGATCAGCACGTAGCTCGGGTTGTCGCTGCGCCGCCCCGCGCTGACTTCAATGTGCCCGCCCGCGTAGGTATAGTTGAAGGCGTTATCCACGAGGTTGGTGAACACCTGAATCAGCTTGATATAGTCGGCTTGGATGCGCGGCAGGTCGGGGTCGATGTTCGCCGTAATCGTCAGCCCCTTGCTCTCGAAGCGTGAGCGCCCGCGCAAGCCTTCGACCACCTGCTGAATGATCTGGTCAAGCGCCACGCTGTCGAGCCGCAGCCGATCACGCCCAGAGTCGATGCGGGAGATGTTGAGCAGGTCGTTGACCAAATCCGCCAGACGATCCGCATTATTCTTGATCGTATTGAGGAAATTCTTTTGCATGTCGCTGACTTCGCCTGCCATGCCGCCGATCAGCAAATCGGCATAGCCGCGAATGCTGGTCATCGGCGTCCGCAGTTCGTGCGACACATTCGAGATGAACTCGCTCTTCATGCGGTCAACTTCCACGTCGCGGGTCACGTCGCGGAACACCGACACCGTTCCAAGGAACTGGTCGCCGTTGTATACGGGCGAGGCGTGAACGCTGACGACCCGGTTGCCTACTTCCAAACGGTCAAGCAGCAGTTCGCCTTCCGTGTCGCGGCGCGGACTCGTCACCCAGGCGTTGAGCGGCGTGATCCACTGCGCCGCGCCTTCGTGCGCCCCGGCAATTTCCGCCAGCGGCTGGTTAATGGTCGCCTCGCGCTTCAAGCCCAGAATTTGCTCGGCGGCGCTGTTGAACAACACCACCACGCTCGCCGCGTTGGAAAGCAGCACCCCGTCGGCGATGCCTTCGAGGATAGCCGAGTTCTTTTCCGCCTCTTCCTGCTCGCTCAGCAGCATGACCGCCATACGGTCGCGCTCCGCCTGTAGTTCGACGGTGCGCTCCTGAACGCGCTCGTTCAATTCCTCGGCAAAATGCTGCACTCGCTCGAACAGCAGCGCGTTTTGCAGCGTTGCGCCCAACTGCGCGGCAATCGTCGTCAGAATGCGATGATCGTTCAGCCCGAAGGGGCGCGTCTGCTTGGTGTCGCGCACCGCCAGCACGCCCGCCACCTGATCGCCTGCCATCAGCGGCACGCCCAGGAAACGGGTCGATTCCACATCCGTGACGATGTTCATGTTGCGGCGCACTTCGGCGGCGCTGGGGTTATCCCCACCAATCGCCACCGGGCGGCGGAAGCGAATCACGAACGAGAACTCATCGTCCGCCAGCTTGCGCGGCGGCATTCGGATGTCGATGCCATACTTCATCGCCAGCGGGAAGCGGATTTCGTCGGTCTGCTCGTCGTAAAGTGCGACGTAGATTTCCTCAGCGTCGGTCAGGCTGGGGATTTGCTCGCGCACGATGTCGATCATGTCTTCGGTATTCATAGTCGAGGAGATCGTGCGGCTAATGTCGTTGATAACCAGCGACTGCTCGACTAGCGCGGCAGTCTGCGTAGACAGGCGTGCGTTTTCAATGGCGGTTGCCGCCTGCGCGCCCATCGCCTGCGCCATGCGAATGTCGCGGTGTGTGAACGTCCGCATCTGCGATTGCAGTTCTATTTGCAGCAGCCCAATCGACTGTTCGCGCACGATCAGCGGCACCAGCATTCGCGCAGTGTCGCCGTTGGCGATCATCTCTTCGACTTCTTTCGGGTCGGCATCCGGGTCGTCGCGGCGAATGACCGTGATCTGCCCTTCGCGCAGCGCCCGGCTCTTAGCAGGATACTCGCGCAGGTCGAACATGGTGCCGGAAGGCGTGACGCGGTTACGGTCGCCCTGACGGTTCAGGTCAAGCTCTACCTTCAGCGCCTCTTCGACGTTGTCGTAAATCATGATCGCGCAGTCATCCATGTCCAACGCCTGCAACGCCAGACGATTCACGCCGCTATACACTTCCTCCAGGTCGAGCGTATACGAGGTCGCCTGCGCTGCTTCTAGCAGCGTCTCCAGTTCGCGGGTACGCACCAGCGTCTGTTCGAGCAGATTCGCGTTCAGCACGGCAATCGCCGCCTGGTTGGCGATGATCGACGCTAGTTCCAGCTTTTCGCTATCGAACTGGCGCGGCGCATTCGAGACATCCAGTTCCAGCACCCCGCTCACCTGTCCGCCGACGGTCAGCGGAATGGCGACATACGCCGAATAGTTCCGGCTTTCGATTTCCCGGCGTACTGCCTGGTTTTCGATGTAGAGCGAAACATCCTCGATCACCAGCGGCGTGATGGTACGGATCACGTGCTCGAAAATCGGATTGCCGCGTAGATCGATCACGTCACTCGGCGGGAAATCGCCGCGCGGATATTCCACAACGACGCGCGCGCCATTGGTTTCACGCTCGAAAATGTAAGCGCGTGCGCGATCAAAGCGCAATAGAAGCGCAATTTCGCGCAGCGCGATCTCCATGATGTTCTCGGTGTCGAGCGACTGTGCCAGCGAGATCGAGACGCGATTGAGCAGACTCAGGCGGTCGGAACGCGCACGGGTCTGCTCGAATAGGTGCGCGTTCTGAATGGCGACCGCCGAAAGGTTGGCGATACGCTTGATCAGCGGGCGAAATTCTTCAAAGCCGAAAGCGTGAACCAAGTCGCTGCCGAAATGCATCGCGCCCAAACAAATACCACCCGTGATCAGCGGCACGATCAGCGAGGTGCGCTCCCCCGCCGCGTGCCATAGCTTCAGGTCTTCGTAGTCGCCCGCCTCTTCCAGCCCGTAATCGTAATAGATGAAATCCTGTCCGGTCTCGAATGTGTGCCCAACCGCCGTATGGTCGAGGCTATCGCGGTGTTCGCGTTCCACAATGATAGAGAGGTCGGCTTTGACCATCACATTGACCATGTCGAAGCCCAACTGCTCAGTTTCCAGCAACGCGACGGTCATACGCATGAAGGGCAGCAGTTGCAACACACCGCGCGCGACCGATTCAATGATCTCGGTCATGTCGAGCGTACTGGAAATCGCTTCCATCACTTCGTTGAGCCGGGCTTCCTGTTCGGCGCTGCGCACGCTGCTGATATAGAGGCGCGTATTTTCGAGCGTCGCCGCCGCCTGATGCGCAAAAATTTCCAGAATTTCAATCGTGGCGCGCTCCGGGCGGTGCCCATCGAACGGACGATCCAGGCTCATCACACCCAGCAGGTTGCCGCCCGCGCCTGTAAGCGGCACGATCAGCATATCGCCATCATGCCAGTCGGCTTTCGAGTGCGGATGCATGGTGCGCGTCACCGCCCGCCCGGTGCTCAACGCTTCCAGCCCGTCGACATACCAGCGCGCGATCTGGTTGAAGGGTAGGAAATACGACTCGCTCATGCGGAATTCGTCGTTTTCAAACAGCTTTTGCAGAGTAGCAACAGGCAGCGTGAGCTTCTTACTTTCCTCGAAGGCGTCTATCGGCAGCCCCGCCTGCGTTACGCGGTGCAGCGCCCCGGCATCATCATCCACCATCAGAATCATGATCACGTCGTAGCCAATGCTCTGCTGCACGCTGAAAGCAAAGGCTTCGAGGATCGTGTCGGTGTCGATATTCGATTGGAGCATTTGCCCCAGCTCGAAAATCTGGTTCAACTGCTCGACCCGGCGGCGCAGGCGTTCGCCGCGCTCCTGGTTTTCGATGTAGCGCAGGCTGTTGCCGTAACTCAACGAGGCTTTCGCCGCAAGCGTTTCGAGGAAGTTCGCGGCGCGCTCATCAAAGTGGAAAGGCTTGCTGTGGTAGAGGTGAATTACGCTCACCACCTCGTCTTCGTAAACCACTGCCGCCGCCATCGCGGAGCGCGCGGTCATCGGCATCGGCTTAAAGCTGCTCGTCTGGTAGTCTTCCACGATCACGGGCGCGCTGCTGTTCCGCAAAGCATCCAGCTCGATGTCCGAAAGCGTCAGGGCTTTACCCTCGCCAAGCCGCTGTGATGCGCGCGGCTGGTCGGGATTCATCCATTCATTCGACGGAAGCATCTGCACTATCGTGTTGCCTTCAGCGTCGGTCGCCTGCATAGCTTCCTGCCGAATCACGTCCAGCACATGGTTGAAGTCGAGCGTAACAGCAAGCTCATTGCTCACGCGCGAAATCGCGTCAAGTTCCTGCAAGCGGCGACGCAGGTTTTGCCCGGTGGCTTCCTGCAAGCGCACGCGGTCAAGCGCGGCGGCGACGTGAATGGCAATCGCTTGAAGGTTGCGCATGTCGTCTTCGGTGTAAGGCGGTTCGCTGCGGTTGAAGACGCCCAGTTCGCCTAGCGACTGATCGCCCACCACCAGCGGCACCATCACGGTTGCCATCATGCCCACTTCCTGCGCCGTCTGCCGATAATTCGGCAGCAGCGTATCATCGTTGCACGCGTCATTGGTCAGCAGCGGGCGGCGGGAAATCGCCACGCTGTGTTCATAGCCGCTGCTGTAGGCTTCAAACACAAACGCTCCCGTCCGCTGAAAACCGTAGCTGTAACGCGAGGAGCCGATCAAGTTACCGGTTTGCGGGTCAAGCACGTTGACAAACGCTGACGGGCTGCTGGTAAAACGGGAAACTTCGCGCAGGACAGGCAGAAAGTCGTCTTCTGCCGTCATAACCACGCCCGCGACTTCCGCCACGCGGCGCAGCCCTTCGGATTCGTCTGCGCGTTCCTGGACTTCGCGCAGCAGGCGCGCGTTTTCGACCATGCCGCCGACCTGCGCCGCGAAAATCAGCAGCAGGCGCGCATCGTTGTCGGTGAAATCCTCGCCACTACGCTTGTCCGAAACCTGCACCACGCCCAGCCGCCGTCCGCCGCTCTCCATCATGGCGAATAGCGTCTTTTCGATCCCCATTTCGGCGGCAAGTTCGGCAATGCCCGCGCCGTAGATTACCTTGTCGGTGGCGGCGTTGTTGGTGTACCAGTAGTCGTCGTTGCGCCAGATGTCATCAATTGCGCTATCCGGCGTAAGCGCGATGCTGTAGGAGTCGATCTGCTCCTCTTCCAGCCCATAGAATGGCTTCTGGGCGACCAGCCGCTTTTGATCTTCGTTGTACAGCAGGATACCGCAGGTGGTGATCCCCATTAGGCGGGCGATGCGCTCATTGATGTCCGCATAGAATGACGCCGAATGGCTGATCGCGCCGAACGCCTGCGAGATTTCCTGAATACCCGTCATTTCGGTTTCGTGTATCTGCTGCCGTTCCGACAGATGCACGTCTTCAACTGCTATCGCCACCTGCGTGGAAAGCAGGCGAAAATTTTGCACATCCTGCGGGCTGAAGCCGCTGCTCAGGCGCTTATTCCCCACCAGCATCATGCCGATGCGCCGGTTACCGACTTGCAGCGGCATCAGGATCGTGTCTTTCAAGCCAGCAGCATTGACCAGCAGCGAAAGCCGCAGTTCTTCGGCAAGCGGCTCATCCTGAAGATCGCTCGACATCCAGTACGGCTGCCGCTGCCAGATGTCATAGGCAGTGCTGCCTTTCGGCACAGGGATGTCGAACAGGCGAACCACTTGTGGCGGCAGCCCATAATAGGGCGGCAGCGCCACCAGCGCATCGCGCAGTTCGTCGTAGAGCAGCACTCCGCTTACTTCGGCGTCGAGCAGCTTGGCGACGCGCTCGTTAAGCGTCAGAAACACGCGCTCCGGATCTTCTGCCGCCTGTTCGATGACCTGCTGCATCGTCGCCAGGTCTTCGACCCGGTGCATCTGCTCGGTGTAAAGCTGCGCGTTGTACACCGCTGTCGTCACCTGCTTGGAGACGGCGCGAAGCAGCGAGAGGTCGCTTTGCTTGAACGGAGTCGCACTGGCAAATTCCAGCGTGCCGATAAATCGCTCGCCGACCAGCAGCGGCACGCCGATGTAACTCTTAAATTGCGGGCTGTTCAGCTTGGGGCGCACCGAGGAAGAATCGTTGACATCCACAACCAGCACAGGTTTACGGTAACGCGCCATCCACCCGCTAATGCCCTCGCCTTCGGCATAAGCGCCGCCCACTTCGGAAAGTGCCAGCACGTAATTGATGTCGCCCGTCCAGCCGCGCGGCATCATCAGCTTTTGCTCTTCGTCCCACAGGCAAATCTCGCCTGCGTCCGCCTTAATTTCCCGGCTCAGAATCGTCAGCAGCACTTGCAAAACGGGTTCAATGCCGAGGCTGGCATTGACTGTTTCGCCGATTTCATCGACGATGCTGATGATCTGCTTCAGGTTGAACGAGTCGCTGCCGCCCCCGTTGGTTGCAAGTTCCCGCAACGTGACTACCATCTGGGTCGGGTTGCTCTCAGGGTGCTGCGAAGTCGCTTCTACCCAGCGTTTGTTCAGTTGAATTGCTACTTGTGCTTCACGGGTGAATAGTTCAAGAAACATATCGGCAGGTTCGGCGCTGCGTGCAATCGCTTCGAGATCGACGCGCTCCGTGTTCAGCCAGCGGCGCAGCGTGTTGTTCGCCTGGAGCACCTGCCCGCTCTCGCTGGCGACGATCACCGCCTCGTGTTCAGAAGCAGCCGGGAGGTTGGCAGGCACATTCTCCTCGGTCAAACGCGCAGCAGCCCGCTGCCGCTGCAACGACCAGAGGAAAAGCCACAGGAGAATAACGACTGCACCTGCGAAGAGAATAACTGCTAATGCCATAAGAGGTAATCCCGTAACTGAGCGTTACCAGGACGTAAGAAGGTTGGCATTGCTGTTGTCCTGCCCGCTGACACCCCGGCGGCGGTCTTCTGCTGCCAGTTCCGTCACCTCGCGGATGTCGGAAAAGCGATGCGTGCGCGTCGAAACCGACCCCGCCGAAAGCGACATCAGTGGCGCTTGCACTTCACCGTAGGCGCTGTTATCCGGCACCAGGATATAGCCACGTTCGCGGTCTATGAACGAGTAATGCTGCTTGATCTTCTCGTCGAACACTTCCATCAGGTGCGCTTTGACGCTTTCGGGGTCGTCCGCGTGCGTAATCAGGATGAAATTATCGCGTCCAGGGTGTCCGGCGTAATCGTCCGGCGTGCCTACTTCGTCAATGATTTCGCCAATCATCACCGCCATAAAGCGGATCACTTCATCGCCTGCGACGAAGCCATATACGTCGGTGAACGCATCAAACTGGTTGATCTTCAGGTCGATATATGCCCAGTCACCCTCGCTGTGCATCAGCGTCCGCAGATGATCTTCGATCAGCCGCCCGGTAGGCAAATTTGACTTGGAATCGATCTGTGTCTGGCGATTGGCGGCACTAATGGCGTTCTGCACACGCAGCTTCAGTTCTTCAATGTCGAATGGCTTGGTCACGTAATCGTCTGCGCCTAGTTCCAGACCCTGAATTTTGTCGCTGCGCTCATCGCGCTGGGTCAGGAATATGATCGGAATATGGCTGGTGCGCGTGGTCATGCGGAGTTCGCGGCACACGTCGTAGCCGTTCATGTCCGGCAGCATGATGTCCAGCACGATCAGGTTCGGAAGCTGCTTGCGCGTCATCGCCAGCGCATCGGTGCCGCGCGGCGCAACCTGCACTTCGTAGCCCTGCCCGCTGAAGTAAATCCGCAGCATATTTGAAATGTCAAAGTCGTCTTCCACGACCAGAATGCGACCTTTACTCATGCCAGCCCCTTATGAAGCCATTTTCTCAACTATACAAATGAATCTCACGTCCCGCTATGTGAGGACGTTTCACAAATGTAACACTTAGTATACAACTGAAAGCCCGCACGGAAGTGTAAATGTGTTGAGGTATAGCGTGCTACAATACACGCATCAGCAGTATTCTGGAGACCTCAAATGCTCGTACAAAGAATCGGGGTCAGTATTGAGGAATTCGACCGCATTGTCGCGCTCCCCGAAAACGCCGAACGCCTGCTAGAACTCATCGACGGAGAGATTAGCGAAGTGGTCTCGAATAACCTTTCATCTATCATTGCCGCCTATATCTGCGCTGTGATCACGGTTTTTGTTCGCCAGCACAAGCTTGGCTATGTTTCAGGGGCGGGTGGGGGGTATCAAATCGGCAACGAACGTTATATTCCCGATTGCGCTTTCATTTCAAAAACAAGGCTTCCAAATCCTACGATGGAATCGTATGTCTCCGTTCCACCTGACCTCGTGGTGGAAGTCCTCTCTCCCTGCAACACGCCGGACGAAATGACCGTCAAAGTCGATAACTATCTGCGTGCCGGGGTGGTCGTTTGGGTTGTCAGCCCCGAAGCACAGCGGGTTGTTGTTCATCACCCGGACTACGTCCCCAAAATCTACAATATAACCGACACGCTCGATGGTGGCAGTGTCTTGCCCGGTTTCACCCTGCCCGTGCACGATATTTTCGCGGAATAAAATCCGCTACATCCATCTTTGTCGGTTCTGAGCCAACGACGCAAAACGTTTGACATCAGGATCAATTAAAGCATTTACTCTATAATATATATTAACGAATATTTTTGTGAAGCGGAATCAGCTCATGAATATTTCAGGCTGCGGTTGTGCTCTACTTTTCCTTATTATCGCGGGGGACTAGTGGACTCATTGAACAACAGTTTGGAAGAGGTTACGGTTTCTTAGCCTTCTTTTGTGTTTTTCCAATGATATTTTTCGCTCTACCTGAGATTCTTCCAGAGATTGTGAAACGGCTAAAACTTTAGATCGGCCCACGTTCGTCTATTCTGCGCCGCCCGTTCGCGCACTAGCTCAATCTGCTCGTCGGTCACAGGCTGCTCGAACGAGCGGAAGCCGGAAAGTTTGAAGCCGTGCCGGGCTGAAATCTCGCCAATTTCGTGCGCCTTCGCGACTGAAATATCCTTGCCAATTGTGTAATCCTCGTAGCGCCCTTCCAGCGCCAGCGCCATCGTTTCCGCCATGCAGGCATAGGCTTTGCGCGGCGGGAAGCCGAAATCGAAGTGGAAATCCGGCGTGCCGGGCACTTCCACCATCCCGCCTTCGATCACCAGCACATCGTCGCGCTCAGCAGCCACCCGCCGCGACACATCGCGCGGGCGTGCCACGTCGCAGACCACCGCCCCCGGCTTCAAATGCTGCGGCTCGATCACGGCGTGAACCGCGCTCGTCACCGCCAGGATCAAATCCGCCTCGTAAATCGAACTGATTTCCGTGCTGATACTGACCTGCGCGCCCAAGCTTATGCATTGATCGCGCAAATCTTCCAGCGGCTCAAGTTGCCGCCCAACCAGCACTAACTGCGCGCTTTCCCCGGCAAGCAACTGCGTGCAGGTCTTGCCAATCGCGCCCGTTGCGCCCACCACTGCCACTGTCGCCTCACGCATCGGCAGCTCCATCACACGCGCCGCTTCGCGCAAGGCTTCAACCGCCATCGTCACCGTGTAGCTGTCGCCTGTCGTCACGGGGATGTCAAGCCGATCCGCAATCGTCTTGCCCGCATCGCCGACTACTGAGGTATACGCGCCCAGCCCCAGAATTTTCGCACCTAACTCCTCTGCCATGTGCCCGCACGCGACGATCTTTTTGTAGACCGTCTCTACAGGCAGCGACATCATGGTTGGCGGGGTAAACGGGCAGGCGATCAGCCAGCCGCGCAGCTCGCGCCCGGTACTTGCAGAGCGGATGCCTTCAACTTCTGAGAGATACACGGGCGGAAAGAAGCGTGAGAAAAAGTTAATCTGCGGCTCGGTCAGAATTTTGCCCAGCAGCGGGAATTTCCGTGCCACATCTTTTTTTATTTGAATTGGGTGTATGATGAATGCAAACATATCGTCAGACACATCGAAACCTTTAGTCTACAACTATGTGACTAAAACTTATCACACTTGAGACCCTTCAGACGATTAATTTACCTCCTCGCCTGCTAGCATTTATGCTATTTTGATAACCAGCTTGTGCGAATCTGACAAATTCTTCTAAAACCACATCAAAATTTTATCGAGACTTCCAATTTACATAAAATCTGGCTATTTATCTTAGAGATATATTGGTGATTTTATTTCTTTCACATACATAGGCTCTCTCTTAATCTTTGTCATGTTGTCGGCATCTGAATGATGTTAGATTTCATCATTTATCCTCTGAAATTGACCGTCGAAACTGTTCAGTCGTGCAGACATCATTCAAAGTGATACAAGTGAGGAGAGGGGCGAATGCTGACGAAAATGCGTGCTACTGCGATACGTTTGCGTACCAACGCAAGGAATCCCATTATACAGAAGAACGTCGCCGTGTTAACGGCGGGCAAGCTGCTCGGCTTAGCTCTGGTGCTGCTGATCATGAACACTATCCTGCCGATGCAGGCGGCACGCGCGCAGGATGGCGGCGTTGCGCCGGAAGTGCAGATCAATGCAATTAACACCATGTGGACATTGATCGCCGCATTCCTGGTCTTTGGGATGCAGGTCGGCTTTGAAATGCTCGAAGCAGGCTTTGCCCGGTCCCGTGAAGCGGTAAACATCCTGGTGGAAGGGATTGCTGACACCTGCATCTGCGGTGTGACCTTCTGGGCATTCGGCTATGCCTTCATGTTCGGCAACGGTACGCCCCTAATTGGCACGGAAGGCTTCTTCTTACAAGGGCTGCCTGCCACCTTCGGCGCGACCGGCGTTCCGGTGCTGGCATTTTGGGTCTTCCAGTTCGCTTTTGCCGACACCTGCTCGACGATTACCTCCGGCGCGATGGTCGGACGCTGCGGTTTCATCGGCGACTTGATTTACAGCGTTGGCGTAACGGGCTTCATCTATCCGATTATTGGTCATTGGGCTTGGGGTCCTGGCGGTTTGCTGGCAACCCTACAACCTGCTGGCTTCCTCGACTTCGCTGGCTCGACCGTCGTTCACACCATCGGCGGGGCGATCTCGCTGGCGGGCGCTGTCGCACTTGGTCCGCGTTTGGGTCGCGTCTTCAAGCGGGATGGTGGCGGACCGTTCCCCGCCCACAACATCATCCTCGGCGCGCTTGGCGGTCTAGTGCTCTGGTTCGGTTGGTATGGTTTCAACCCTGGCAGCACGCTCTCGGCAATTGACGCTGAAGGCATTGGGCGGGTTTCCTTTAACACCACACTCGCTGCCTGTTCTGCCGGTCTGCTCGGTCTGTTCTACGCCTATGCTCGCACCAAGAAATGGGATCTCGGCATCACGGTCAACGCCTTTCTCGCCGGCTTGGTCGCCATCACCTGCCCTTGCTACTGGGTCGACCCGGTCGGCGCGTTTTTCATCGGTATTGGCGGTGCAATCGCCTGTATCCTCGTCACCGAACTGCTCGAATATCTGCGTATCGACGATCCGATTGGCGCTGTACCGGTTCACATGGGTGCTGGCATCTTCGGCACGCTTTCGCTCGGCTTGTTCGCCGCCGGGAAGTATGGCTTCACGGGACCAACCGGTGCAAGTACGACGACTGTAATCACGGGACTGTTCTATGGTGGCGGTATCACTCAATTCGTCGCCCAGGTGATCGGCAGTGGCGTCACAACGATTGCCACCCTGATCGTCGCCTTCGTCCTCATGTACGCGGTCAAAGCCACCGGTACGTTGCGCGTCTCGACTGCTGGTGAAATCGAGGGTCTCGACCTGCATGAACATGGTCAGCTTGCCTACCCCGAATACGTGCTCAACCCCAACGACGGTACGCCGAAGTCGATGGATGAGCTGATGGAGAAAGACCTCGCCGGGCGGCGCGTCGCCGCAGCGGGTGACTAATAATAGCGCGATAAATTGGTCAAATCGTTCTCGCAGCGGCAGCCAGGACTTCGGCTGCTGCTGCGAGAGTTGTGTAGAACCGAAAGCAGTTTGCTGATGACACTGAGAAATATACTTATGGAATATCGTGAGTTATGTGCCATCTGCCAGCAAAAGACAGAAGATATTCTTTGTGAGCAGTGCAGGCAGACTTGGGACGCCGACTCCAAGTGGGTCAAAGACCTTGTACAGCAGGAACTTTACTGGCGCGTCGTCAACCAACATGAGCGCCGCTTATCCCCGCTCCACCTCACAGTTGATGGATGCTTGCACAGTGACCGCCGCAAGGTCTCCTCGAAATATCTGCGCGACCAAATCTGCCAGATCGTCCAACGCGACGACACCTGGACTGTTGAAGAAATTGAACTCTGGGCAGAAATGGGCGGTCTCACGCTCGGCGAGCAAATCGTCTTTTTGCTGATGATGGAGGGCGCAAACGATGAGGATGGTGCTGCCGTTCTCAACCACCTCGAAAACAAGCAGATTACCGCCAGCGCCTACCGCCGCCGCATGGAGCGATTACTCTCCAAGCTGCGGGACGCAGCCAAAGCAGGCGTCCTCAGCCCGGAAAACCTCGGCATGATCGGCGTGTTACCAGCTATCCCAGCCAGCCGCTTCCTCGGCGGCTTCGTCCGCCCTGGGGTACTGCCGCTGGTGCTCTGCGCTTGTGTAATGATGATCGCTTTCCTCGTAGGTGACGCTCCGGCTGATTACCCGGCGCTGCGGTGATGCCACCAGCACCACATCCGATTCGATCATGCGCCCCGGAAAGATCACCAAGCCGGAACCGAGACGACAGTTGTGCCCCACCGCCCCGCCCAGCACCACCTGCCCTACGTCTTCAAGCTGACCATTGATCGTCGCCGCACGGATCGGCTTCTGCTCGATCAGGTTGAAGTCGGTAAACGTATTCCCCGCGCCCACAAAGCTGTCGCGCCCGACCACGCACATTTGCAGGCAGGTATTCTGCGCGATGATCGAGTTTTCCATGATCGCCGTCAAATAAAGCGAGGCGCGGAACGGCAAAAAGCTGCCGTTGGCGACTGTGCTCATCATCAGCACGCAGCCATCGTCAATCGTCACGTTGTCGCCAATCGTGCAGTTGTCGATCATCACGCCGGGACCAATGCTGCAATTGTCGCCAATCGACGCGGGACCCGTGATCACCGCCGTCGGGTGGATGTTGGTGTTCTTGCCCACCCGCACCACTTCCGAGGTGCTGAGCAACTGTTTCTGCTCCATGATGCCGCGCCAAAGCAGCTTCAGACTGTAGAAATTGTGCGTCCTCACGTAGCGGTCAAAGCGGCTGCCTCGCCCGAACATGCCGAAGATGATCGCCGCGAAGTAAACATGCACCCAGCTTTCAATCGACATGATCGCCCGTGCCGGAGCGTAGTGCGTCAGGTTGCCCTGTTCCATCGTCATGAAGTCGGGCACGCTGTAGAAGCCCATTTCTTCCGAATCGCTCGGCACGACAATTGGCAGCACGTCGGTTGTATAGTGTTCCGGGAAGTACCATAAATCCGCCAGGTAAATCCCATTGCCCTCGCTGTCGGTGGCATACTCAAAGCCGTGCGCCAGTTGCAGTGTGTAGGTGCGGAAGGCAGCGTCGTCCGCCGGGAACGCTGCGCGGCAGGCGCGCCCGCTTTTCAGCGCCCGTTCCATGAAATATTCGAGAAATTCCACATCGAACCACAGGTTATCCCGGTAGACCACCGCCGGACCCTGCACACTGGTCATATCTTGTGGGCTGTTCAGCATGTTCCCCAGCCCGATACCCTGCTTAAAGTAGCTCAGGAATACGTCTTCGTGATGCAGTTTGAGTGGGCGGGTGCCAATCGTCAGCAGGCTGGCGGGCTGGTTAAAAGGGGGAACGTGGCGGGTATCTTCAATAATGTAGCGTTGCATTATTTATCCGGCTGACCGTCAGGTTTATCCGTTATTTAAAAAGTCGCGCACCTCGGTGTGAAAACGCTCCGACTCGTCTATCATCGGGAAATGCCCCGACTGTTCAAACCATGCGCTCTTGCTGCTCGGCAGGTACTGCTTCAGAACTTTCGCCTGTCCTGGACTTACAATAATATCCTTCTTGCCGTAAATTCCCAGCACCGGCATGTGCAGCTCGCCTAAGCGCGGGCGCAAATCGGTCTCGCGCAGCGTGCCAATACTTTCAAAAAAAGGAGCTGCCGTCAGCTTGGCAACATCCGACGTGAGCATTGCGCCCACCGCTTTGCCATCCTTCGCCATCATGTAGGCGTAGCGGCTCAGGAATGGGGTGAAGCCCTTCTGGAATACGTTATACAGAAACGGCGCGCTTTGCGACAAGCCCGTCCAGCCCCGATACGCCGCCAGCTTGAGCAGCGGGCTGAG
>Ga0081539_10004469_pt1 | contig 15416 bp, 15 predicted proteins | sample TabmetS4T2R2_FD_71023 | JGI IMG/M metagenome (GOLD analysis project Ga0081539, IMG submission 71023) | Tabebuia heterophylla rhizosphere microbial communities from the University of Puerto Rico - S4T2R2 | ecosystem: Host-associated > Plants > Roots > Rhizosphere ...
GCGGCAGCCAGCGCGGCTCGCCGTCCGGACGCGGGTTGCGCAGGCGCGCCGCGAGCCGCGGCAGCGCCTCCGCCATGTCCGTGCGAGCGACGAAATGCCCCAGACAGTGGTGGATGCCGCCGCCGAACCCGACGCCCCGCTCGCGCTCCACGGTGATGTCGAAGTGGTCGGGGTCGTACACCGCGGGATCGGTGCTGGCGGCGGCGGACATGAGGTGGACGGTGGTGCCGCGCGCGATCGCGATCCCCTGGAAGACGAAGTCCTCGGTCGCCTCCCGGGTCGTCCAGGTCGTCGTGGGCGCGACGCGCATCACCTCGTCGACCGCCTTGAGCCCCAGCTCGGGGCGCTCCGCCAGCAGCGCCCACTGGTCGGGATGCTCGAGGAACGTCGCCATCGCGAGGCCGAGCTGGTTGCGCGTCGTGTCGATCGCGCCGAACACGAGCAGCACGACGGAGACGCGCAGCTCGTCCTCGTCGTCGAGCACCTCGAGCAGCCGGCTGACGGCGTCGTCGGCAGGCTGCGCCCGCCGCTGCGCGACGAGGTCGTCCGCGTAGCCGTAGAGGCCTTCGAGGGCGGCCTCGATCCTCGGCAGGTCGCGCGCGATGTGGACGCCGAGCGCGAGGCCCAGGTCGCTCGCCCAGGCCGCGCACTGCGCCGCCTCCTCGTCGGGCAGGCCGAGGACCAGCGTCGCCACGCGCGACGCGTAGGGCTCGGCGAACTGCGACACGAACTCACACCGCCCGGCGCCGGCGAAGGCGTCGATGAGCTCGTCGGCGAGCGCCGCGAACCGCGGGACGAGCGGCGTGACGTGCCGCGGCGCGAACGCCGGCGTGAGCAACCGTCGCAGGCGGTGGTGCTCGCCGCCCTCGAGGTTCAGCAGCGTTCGCGACCACCACTCGACGAACGGCCCGCGCTGCACGCCGTTGTGCGCCGGCCACTTCGCGCTCCCCTGCGCGAGGCGGCGGTCGGCGAGCAGCGCGCGCACCTCCGCGTAGCGCAGGACGGCGATCCCGTAGTTCGTCCGCGCCCACCAGTCCTCCTCGCGCGCCGCCCGGACCTCCTCGCCCGTGGCCGAGAACGCGGGGTCGGCGAGGTCCAGGAAGGCGGTCACAGGACGCGCTTGAGGACCTTCCCGGTCGCGTTGCGGGGAAGCTCGTCCAGGAAGACGACGTCGCGGGGGACCTTGAACCGGGCGAGGTTGTCGCGCACGTGCGCCTTGACCTCCTCCTCGCCGAGCTCCTCCCCGGGGCACAGCACGACGAACGCGCGCAGGCGCTGGCCGAAGTCCTCGTCGTCGACGCCGACCACCGCGACCTCCTCGATCGCCGGGTGGTCGGCGAGCAGGTCCTCGACCTCGCGCGGGAAGACGTTCTCGCCGCCGGAGATGATCATCTCGTCGTCGCGCCCGTCGACGAACAACCGCCCGTTCGCGTCGATGTGCCCGACGTCCCCGGAGGACATGAGCCCGTCGATCATGTCCTTGCCGCCGCCGCCGGTGTAGCCCTCGAACTGCATCTCGTTGCGGACGTAGATGCGGCCGTGACCGCCGCGCGGCACCTCGACGCCCTCCTGGTCGTACAGGCGCAGCACCGTGCCGTGCGGCGGGCGGCCGGCCGTCCCGGGCGCGTCGCGCAGGTCCCCCGGCGTCGCGATCGTCGCCCACGCGACCTCGGTGGACCCGTAGAGGTTGTAGAGGACGTCGCCGAACACGTCCATGACGTCGTTGGCGAGGTGGCCGGGCAGTGGCGACCCGCTCGCGGCGACGATCCGGAGGCTCGACACGTCGCGCCGGCGCTCGCGCTGCGCCTCGAGCAGGCGTTGCAGCATGAGCGGGACGACGATGAGCGCCTCGACGCGGTGCTCGGCGACGGCGTCGAGCACCTTGTCGGGATCGAAGCGGGGAAGCAGGACGAGCGTCGTCGAGAGCGTCAGCCCGAGGTTGAAGTGCGCGAGGCCCCATGAGTGGAACATGGGAGCGGCGATGAGCGTCCGCTGCCGCGCTCGCAGCGGGATCATGTCCAGGAGCGCCGCGGCGGGATCGAGCGACGTGGGGTGGTGGCGCCCGGCGCCCTTGGGCGCGCCGGTCGTCCCGCTCGTGAGGATCACGACGCGACCGGGGTTCTCCGGCGGCTGGAGCGGCCGCTCGTCACCGCCGCTCGCGAGCTGATCGGGCCACATCACGTACCGGCGCAGGGCGCCGACCTCCCCGAGGAGGCCCTCGAACTCGTCGTCGTGGACGATCGCCGTCGGCTGCTCCGCGTCGCAGACCTCCGCGATCTGGGGCGCCGCGAACGACGTGTTGAGGTACAGCATGTTCGCGCCGGCCTTCGACGCCGACACGGTCGCCTCGACGAAGCCGCGGTGGTTGCGGCAGAGGATGGCGACGGTACGGCCGGGGCCGATGCCGTCCGCCTTCCATGCGCGCGCGATCGCGTTCGTGCGGCGGTCGAGCTCGGCGAACGTGATCGTCCCGAGCTCATCGATGACGGCGGGCGCGTCCGGGTAGCGAGCGGCGCTGACGCCGTAGCCGGCGGCGGGCGTCTTGCCCCACGCGCGCAGCACCCGCAGGCCGCGCACGAGCCGGTCGGGCCGCACCGGCTTCGCGACGCCGGCACGGGCGAGCGTCCGCACCGTGAAGAGCTTCGTCGGAAGGGAGGCCACCGGGCGCGAGACTACGGGAGCCGGAGGTCCGATGGCATGGCGCCGTCGTCGATGAGCTTGCGGATGTCGCCGGCCCGGCGGGAGTTGAGGAACACGTGGCGCTGCCCGACCGACGGCTTCTCGATGAGCAGGCCGGATTCCAGCAGCGCCTCCCCCACCGCCTCGGCGAGCGCGCGGTCGTTGCCGCGGAAGCCACGCGCGAGGTGGGCGAACTCCGTGTGGTAGCCGCCCCACTTGCCCATCCCGTCCAGGCGCTGCAGCACGCGGCGTGCAACGCGTCTTGCAGGGTCGGGATCGTCGTGGGGCCGGGCGACGGAGGGCCCTCCCTCCTCGGCGAGCATCGCCAGGACCGCCTCCTCGTGCTCGTCGCTCGACGCGGGATCGGCGGGCCGCCCTCCGAGGCGCGCCACGGCCTCGGCGACGCGCAGCGGATGGGTCGCGCCGATCGGTCCGCGCAGCTCGCCCACGGCCCCGGCGACGACGTGGGCCGGCACGGCGACCCCGCGCGCACGGAGCCGGTCGACGACCCCGACCTGCTCGTCGAACGCGAGCGCGGCGAGCTCGGCGTCCTCGTCGGTGGCCGACGGCGCGTCGACGGCGAGGACGAGGTGCCCGTCGAGATCCCCTGCACGGAGTGGCCCCGCGGCGATGTCGACGAGCGCGCCGACCGCGGCGGCGACCAGCAGCCAGGTGCGCTCCTCGGCCGCCTCGGGGTCTGCGCGGAGCGCCCCTGGCGCCGGGGTCACCGCCATCAGCCCGGCCTGCGCGGCGAACGCGACGAGCACCGCGCGGTCGCGCCCGGAGCGCGCCAGCGACAGCTCCGCGCTGCCGTGGTCGAGCTCGCCGGCGAGCAGCGCTCTGAGCTGCGCGGAGCGCTCCTTGGGGGCCTGCACGCCCCCCGCCTCGACCAGCGCGGAGGCGAGGTCTTCCATCCGGCAAGGCTACGTGCAGGACTCCCGCCTACGGCGAAGAATCCCTTTGGTTACTCCCTGGACGGACGTACGATGCGGACCGGACTGCAGAGGTGGCGCGATTGTGGATACAGTCTCGCCGCACAACGCCGAATCCTCGCCACGGAGGCGAGGAGTGGGGGACCCAGGTAGGTGGGGCGAACGACTCCGCGAGGAGTCGAAGCGCAAGCTCTTTCAGCGCGAGCCCGTCAGCTAACCCCGCAGGCGGCCGAAAGAGGGGAAGCTCGTGCCCACAAGCCTGGCCGACGGCCCTGTGCCGATCGTCCGAGTCGTCGTCCTCACCGTCTTCTTGGCGATGTTGACGCTGCTGGTCATCACAGTCGATGCGTCCGCCGCCAAGCGGACCGCGCGGGTGTCGGCGACCACGGACTCCGTCGAAGCAGAGGTCATCCGCAGGCTGAACGAGATCCGCGCATCCCAGGGCCTGGGGGCGCTGCGTGCCGACGGCGATCTGAGCGACGCAGCCGAGTCGCACTCGCGGGACATGATCGCCTCGGGGCTGTTCTCACACGACTCTGCCTCTGGCACCCGCTGCGACGTCCGGATCCGGCGCTACGTCCGGGCTCGGGTCGTTGGGGAGACGATCTCGTGGCTAGCCGGAACTCCGGCGTCGCAGCAAGCTGCCCGCACGGTGCAGCTGTGGATGGAATCGCCGCCGCACCGCGCGACCCTCCTCACAGGGAGCTTCCGGCGCATCGGCGTGTCCCGCAGGGGCGGGTCGATGTTCGGCCGCCGCGGCGTCGCCTTCACAGCAGATCTCGCCAGCTAAGAGGATCCACCAACACCAGGGAAACGGAGGCTCTGCCGACGGTTCCCGACCCGAAGCCGCGTAGCTCCGGAGGCTCTGCCGACGGACCTACGCGACTTCGGCGGGCTCATCCTTGCCCTGCAGGCGCTCGCGCCCGCGCTGCACGGCGGCGATGAACTTCGAGAGGTTCACCTCGAGCGTGTTGAGGATCTCGTCGGCGTAGTCCTCGGCGCCGAGGCGGATCTCCCGCTCGCGCGCCCGGGCGTCGTCGATGATGTCCTCGGCGGCGCGCTCGGCCTGCTTGGTGACCTCCTCCTCGGACACGAGCTGGTTCTGGCGCTCGCGCGCCTCCTTGACGATCCGCTCCGCCTCGCGCTTGGCCTCGGCGAGCATCTCCTGGCGCTCCTTGACGATCCAGCGGGCCTGCTTGATCTCCTCCGGGATCGTCGCGCGCATCTGGTCGAGGAGGTCGTAGATCTCCTCCTTGTCCACACGCACCTGGTCGGTCAGCGGGACCGGCTTCGCGTTGTGGACGAGGTCGTCCAGCTTGTCGATGAGGACCAGGACGTCCATGGCAGTTCCTTACGTTCGTTCCCGCGCGAGCTCTTCCTTCAAGCGCTCGGCCACTCCGGACGGCACCAGGTCCTCGATCTGACCCCCGAAGGTTGCCAGCTCCTTGACGCCGCTCGAGCTTAGGAAACTGTACTGAGGGCTGGCCATGAGGTAGAGCGTGTCGATGTCAGGCGCCTGCTTGCGGTTGAGCTGGTTCATCTCCATCTCGTACTCGAAGTCCGAGATCGCGCGCAGGCCCTTGACGATCGCGCGGGCGCCGATGCGCTGCGCGAACTCCACGACGAGGACGTCGAACGGCTCCGCCCGCACGTTGTCCAGCTCGCTGGTCGCGCTCTCTATGAACGCGAGGCGCTCCTCGATGTCGAAGAGCGTCCTGCCCTTGCGGATCGGCAGGTTCACGACCGCGACCACCACCTCGTCGAACAGCTCCGACGTGCGGCTGATGACGTCGAGGTGGCCGTAGGTGATCGGGTCGTAGGAGCCCGGGCAGACGGCGATACGGGAATCAGGTGTCATGTGCATAGATCCGGATCAGGGTGTCGCCGTAGCGGCGCTCGTCGCCCAGGGGCAGCGTGAGCCGCAGTGGCGCACGCCGATCGCTCTCGGACACCACGCGCCCTTCGGGGGCGAGGATCGCCGGCACGAGGACCGACAGGTCGGCCGCCCACTGCTCCGCTTGACGGTATGGAGGGTCGAGGAAGACGAGATCGTAGGTGGCGCCGCGGCCGTGTGCGTCCCGCAGTACCTGCCGAGCGTCGTCGCAGACCACGTCCGCCTGGAGGCCGAGCGCCTGGAGGTTGCTGCGCACCGCCGCGGCGGCGGCCGGCGAGCGGTCGCAGAACAGCGCGCTGCCGGCGCCTCGCGACAGCGCCTCGATGCCCAGGGCGCCCGAGCCGGCGAAGAGGTCCAGGACGCGCTCGCCGTCCAGCGGCCCGAGGATCGAGAAGAGGGCCTCGCGAACGCGGTCGGAGGTCGGGCGCGTGTCGCGGCCTCTCGGTGCCGCGAGGCGCCGCCCGCGGTGCGTCCCGGCGATGACCCTCACGCCGCCACCGGGCTTGCCTCCACCTGCTCGAGTGCGTCGGCGATCAGGGCGTGCTCGGGCTCGCCGAGCCGGGGGAGCAGCGCGGCGGCGACGGCATGCGCGCGCGCGAGCACGTCGGCGTCGTCGGGGAGGCGCGCGACCCGGAAGCGCGCCATGCCCGACTGCCGCGTGCCCGTCAGCTCCCCCTCCCCACGCAGCTCGAGATCGATCTCCGCCAGCTCGAAGCCGTCGCGGTGGCGAGCGAGCGCCTGCAGCCGCTGGGACTCCTTCGGGCCGAACAGCAGGCACAGCGACGCGTGCTCGCCGCGGCCGACGCGGCCGCGCAGCTGGTGCAGCTGGGAGATGCCGTAGCGCTCGGCGTCCTCGACCAGCATCACCGTCGCGTTCGGCACGTCGATGCCGACCTCGATGACCGTGGTCGCGACGAGGACGTCGGCGGCCCCCGAGGCGAAGCGCTCCATCGCCTCCGCCTTCTCCCGCGGGCGCAGCTGGCCGTGCAGGAGCACCACCTCGAAGTCCGCGAGCTCGGTCGCCTGCAGCCGCTCGTACTCGGCGGTCGCCGCACGCGCCTGCAGCGCCTCGGACTCGCTGACGAGCGGGCACACGACGAACGCCTGGCGCCCGGCGCGCAGCTCCTCGCGCAGCCGCTCGTACGCGCGGGCTCGCTCGCGCTCCCCCGCCGCGACGAACGTCTCGATCGGCTGGCGGCCGCGCGGCAGCTCGCGCAGCGTCGTGACGTCCAGGGCGCCGAAGCTCGCGAGGCGCAGCGTCCGCGGGATCGGCGTCGCCGTCATGTGCAGGACGTGCGGGGCCAGGCCGTCGCCGGCCTTGGCGTCGAGCGCCGCGCGCTGGCGGACCCCGAAGCGGTGCTGCTCGTCGACGACCGCGACGGCCAGGCCTGCGAACGCCACGCTCTCCTCGATGAGCGCGTGCGTCCCGACGACGAGCGGCAGCTCCCCTGACGCGAGCTTGCCGAGGATGTCGGCCCGCCGGCCGCCCGGCGTCGACCCCGTCAGGAGCGCCGCGGGCACGAGCGCGCCCGGCATGAGCGCCTGCAGCGTGGCGAAGTGCTGCTCGGCGAGCGTCTCGGTCGGAGCCATGAGCGCCGCCTGGCGCCCGTGCTCGACCGCGCGCAGCATCGCGTGCAGCGCCACGACCGTCTTGCCCGACCCCACCTCCCCCATGAGCAGGCGCTGCATCGGGCGGTCGAGCGCGAGGTCGGCGTCGATCTCGGCGATCGCCGCGAGCTGGTCGTTCGTGGGCGCGAAGGGAAGGCGCTCGTGGAGCCACTCGCGGCTCAGGGTCGGCTCGCGCGCGAGCGGCTGGGCGTGCGCGACGGCGCGCCGCTCGGCGCGCAGGCGCAGCTGGACGATCTGGTCGAGCAGCAGCTCGTCGAACGCGAGCCGGCGGCGGCCGGCCTCGCGGTCGCCGACGTGCGCGGCGGTGATGGCGTCGGCGATGCCGGGCAGGCGCTCCTGCAGGCGCAGGCGCGCGGGCAGCAGCTCGACCGCGTCGTGCGCCGCCGCCAGGTGCTCGCGGACGAGCGCGAGGATCTGCGTCGACGTGATGCCCTTCGTCGCGGGGTACGTCGCCGTCGTCTCGCCGATCGCCGTCACCGCCTCCGTCGGCGCGTGGTGGTTGACGCGGAAGCGGCCTCGCCCTTGGTACTTGCCGGTGAGCATGAGGCGCGTCCCGGCGCGGTAGTGGCGCTCCAGCCACGGCTGGTTGAAGAACGTGGCCTCCATGACCCCGGTGGCGTCGGCCACCGTCGCGACCACCAGCGGCTTCATCCCCCGGCGGCGCACGGGACGGGAGCGGATCGAGCGCACCTCGACGAGCACGGTGGCCGTCTCGTCGGGCTCGAGCGTCGCGACGGTGCGCGCCTCGCCGGTGTCGCGCGGCAGGTGGTACAGCAGGTCGCCGACGGTCTCGAGCCCGAGCGAGATCGCCGCGTCGGCGGCCTTCGGTCCCCCGGGAACCGTCAGCGGCGCACGCAGGCGCGACGGGCGCGGCCAGCGGACCGCGGCCGCTAGATGGCCTTCGTGACCTTGCCGGCCTTCAGACAGCGGGTGCACACGTAGACCCGCCGCGGGGCGCCGTCCACGAGGGCCCGGACCTTCTGGAGGTTCGGGTTGAAGCGCCGCTTCGTGGCGACCATCGAGTGGCTGCGGCTGTGCCCGAACGCTGGACCCTTCCCGCAGGAGTGACACACCTTTGCCATAAGGATCGGGCAGTCTAGCGGGACGGTGCCCGCTCCGGCCGACGCACCGGCTCGTGCGGACGGCGGGCGGGACGGGGATAGCCCTCGCCGATGCGACCGGGCTCGCGCAGGCGGACGTCGCTCGGCAGGGCGTCCGAGAGCGGCAGCTTCAGGCCCGTTCCGGACGGCCGCGGTGGCTCGGGATCGGGCGGCTCGGGCGGCGGCGGGCCTTCCCCGCCGTCGTTCCACCAGTCGCGCAGGCCGCCGAAGCCGCGGTCGCCGAGCAGCGCCCAGACGAGGCACAGCGCACCGGCGACATGCACCAGGAACGTGATGGCCAACGCGGCGATCTGAGCGCCGCCGCTCATCGCGAACAACGTGCTCCCCAACACGATCTGCTCAGGCTACCGCTTGGCGCAGCCGCACGAGCGCCAGAACCGCCTCCGCGGCGTGCGCGCCCTGGTCGCGCTTGTCGCCGCCGGAGCGCGCGATGGCCTGCTCCATCGTGTCCACCGTTAGGACCCCGAAGGAGCACGGCACGCCCGTCCGCAGCGAGACGTCCATGATCCCTCGCGCGGACTCCTCGCACACGTGGTCGTAGTGCGACGTCTCGCCGCGGATGACCGCGCCCAGGCATGCCACCCCGACGTACCGGCCGGTCTGCGCGACCTGCAGCGCGGCGAACGGCAGCTCGTAGGCGCCCGGGACGTCGAAGACGTCGATCTCGTCGGCGCCGGCGTCGCGGAACGTGCGCGTCGCCGAGGACACCAGCCGCTCGGCCAGATCCTCGTAGAAGCGCCCGACGACGATCGCGAACCTCACGCGTCGAGGTCCTCGTCCACGTTGAGGCCCTGGTGGTGGAGCATGTGGCCCATCCGCAGCGCCTTCGTGCGCAGGTACTCCTCGTTGTGGGGATTGGGGGTGTGCTCGATCGGCACCTGCTCGGTCACCGAGAGGCCGTAGCCCTCCAGTCCTCGGATCTTCTTGGGGTTGTTCGTGAGCAGCCGCATGGAGGACAGCCCGAGGTCGACCAGGATCTGCGCGCCGATCCCGTAGTCGCGCAGGTCGGCGGGAAGGCCCAGGCGCAGGTTGGCCTCGACGGTGTCGAGCCCCTCCTCCTGCAGCTTGTAGGCCCTGAGCTTGTTCAGCAGGCCGATGCCGCGCCCCTCCTGGGAGAGGTACAGCAGGACCCCGCGGCCCTCCTGCTCGATCATCGCGAGCGCCGACTCGAGCTGCTCGCCGCAGTCGCAGCGCAGGGAGTGGAACACGTCGCCGGTCAGGCACTCGGAGTGCACGCGGACGAGGACGTCGTCCTTGCCGGTGACCTCCCCCTTCACCATCGCGATGTGGTGCTTGCCGTCGAGGACCGCCCGGTAGCCGTAGACCTGGAAGTCGCCGAACGCCGTGGGCATCGCCGCGTCGACGACGCGCTCGACGAGCTTGTCGTGCCGGCGCCGGTAGGCGATCAGGTCGGCGACCGTGATCATCTTCAGCCCGTGGCGCTCGCAGTACCGGGTCAGGTCGGGCACGCGCGCCATCGTCCCGTCGTCGAGCATGACCTCGCAGATGACGCCGGCCGGGGTCAGCCTGGCGAGCCGGGCGAGGTCGACGGACGCCTCGGTCTGCCCCGCACGCTCGAGCACGCCCCCGGGCTTGGCCTTCAAGGGGAAGACGTGGCCGGGCTGCACGAGGTCCGCCGCCTTCGTCGACGGATCGATCGCGACCTGGATCGTGTGCGAGCGATCGGCGGCGGAGATCCCGCTCGTGATGCCCTCGCGCGCCTCGATGGAGAGCGTGAACGCGGTGCCGAAACCGGACTCGTTGTGGGCGGTCATGAGGTCGAGCCCGAGCTCGTCGCAGCGGCGCGACTCCATCGCCAGGCAGATGAGCCCACGGCCCTGGCGGGCCATGAAGTTGATGACCTCCGGCGTCGCGAACTCCGCCGCGATCGTGAGGTCGCCCTCGTTCTCGCGGTCCTCGTCGTCGCAGACGACGACCATCTTGCCCGCCTTGATGTCCTCCAGGGCGTCCTCGACCGTCGCGAACGGGGAGGTCGTCGTCTTCATCGCGCCACCAGCTTCTCCACGTACTTCGCCAACACGTCGACCTCGAGGTTCACCGGCGCGCCCGGGCGCGCCTCGCCCAGCGTCGTGCGCTCGAGCGTCTCGGGGATGAGCGAGACCTCGAAGGCCTCGTCGGAGATCGCGCTGACGGTGAGCGATACGCCGTCGACGGCGATCGATCCCTTCTCGACGACGTAGCGCAGGACGTCCGGCGGGGCGTCGACCGTCACGACGCGGCTGAAGCCGTCCTCGCGCACGGCGCTGATCGTCCCGACGCCGTCCACGTGCCCCTGCACGATGTGCCCGCCGAGGCGATCGGACGCCCGCAGCGACAGCTCGAGATTGACGCGCTCGCCCTCACGCGCCGCCTGCCCGAGCGAGCTGCGCCGCAGCGACTCGCGCATGACGTCCGCCGTAAAGCCGCCGTCGGACACCTCCGTCGCCGTGAGGCACACGCCGTTGACGGCAACGGAGTCGCCCTCGCCGATCTCGCCCGCCAGCGCGGTGCGCAGCCGCAGCCGGACGCCGTCGTCGGTGGCGTCGACGCCCGCGACCGTGCCGAGGTCTGCGACCAGCCCGGTGAACACGGCTACCACTCCGCCAGGCGGGCGGTGAGCAGGACGTCCTCGCCGATGCGATCGCACTCGAGCTCGTGCGCGCGCATCGCCTCGCCGATCCGCTCGGCGCCCTCGCCCTCGAGGGGATCGCGCGCGTTGCGCGAGCCGAGCAGGACCGGGGCGACGAACAGCCGCAGCTCGTCGATCTCGCCGGCGTCCAGGAACGCGCCCGCGAGGTGCGGGCCGCCCTCCAGGAGGATCGACTTGATGCCGCGCTGGCCGAGGCCGTCAAGCGCCGAGACGACTCGAGCGGGCTCGTGCTGGCCGGTGGCGAGCAGCACGTCGGCGCCCGCGTTCTGCAGCGCCTCGGTGGCGGCCCGGGGCGCGGCGCGCGACACCACGACGGTGAGCGGGACCTCCTCGGCCTCCGCGAGCAGCTGGGAGTCGAGCGGCAGGCGGGCGAGCGAGTCGAAGACGACGCGGCGCGGCTGGCGTTGCACGCCGGCGACGCGCGCGGTCAGCCGCGGGTCGTCGGCGAGCGCGGTGCCAATGCCCACGACGACGGCATCCATGTGGGAGCGCCACCGGTGCGCGCGCTCGCGCGACAGCTCGCCGGAGATCCACTTCGAGTCGCCCGTCGCGGTCGCGACCTTCCCGTCCAGGGACATCGCGGTCTTGAACAGCACGAACGGGCGGCCCGTGCGGGCGTGCTTGCGGTGGGGCTGGTTGAGCAGCCGCGCGCGCCGGGCGACGTCACCCGTCGCGAGGGCGACGTCGATGCCGTCGTCGCGCAGCATGCCGAGCCCGCGACCGGAGGCGTGCTCGGCGGGGTCGTCCGCCGCGATGACGACGCGCGTGATGCCCGCCTCGGCGATGGCGACCGTGCAGGGACCGGTCTTGCCCTGGTGGCAGCAGGGCTCGAGCGAGACGTAGAGCGTCGCGCCTTCGGTGTCACCGTCGCATGCGGCGATGGCGTTGACCTCGGCGTGCGGCCCGCCGTAGTCCTCGTGCCATCCCTCGCCGAGGACGACGCCGTCGCGGACGACCACTGCGCCGACCATGGGATTGGGATGGACGCGCCCGAGTCCGTTGCCGGCAAGCTCCACCGCGCGCGCCAGGTGCTGCGCGTCGATGTCGGTGAGCACTGGCACGAGAAGGAGTCTACGTCGCGCACGCACCTCCCCGGAGGCGGAACACCGTCATCTCCGGGCCGGGCCGCGCGTAGGCCAGCGGATAGAAGTTGAACGACCAGTCGAAGTTGAACTTCACGCTGCGCCTGCCCTCGCCGTACGGCGACGCGTGGAAGGCGACGTCGCCCTGGCGCTCGAGCGCGCGGTAGTAGGCGATCGCCTGCGGGACCGCCTGCGGCTCGGCTTCCGCGCGGCCGCGCTGCGTCGACCCGACGACAACCCAGCAGTAGCGCTCGCGTTCGAACAGCGACACGAGCTCCGGCCGCAGCGTCTTCTCGAAGTCCTCGATGTTCACGACCATGCCCGGCGGCGGCAGGAGGCGGCCGGTGTCCGGGTCGATGCGCGAGCGGCTCGTGGGGTACTTCGCCCATCGGTTGCCGTTCGCCGTCACCGGCGAGGGGTTGCCGATGTCCTGCGCCCAGCCGTCGGGGACGACGCCCGGCTCCACCACGATCCGGGTTCCCGCGGGCACGTTGCGCACGAGCCAGTCGCGCGTGAGGCCGCGGGTGTCGTCGCGTGACAGCACGCGGCCGTCGTGGATCGCGTAGACCAGCCCCTGTCCGCACAGGCCGACCGCGACGAGGGCGGCGAGCGTCGGGCGCAGGGCGGGCGCGCGCCGGGTGAGGGCCGTGACGAGGAACGCCGCTCCGATCGCGGCGAGCAGGCAGACGAACGGCAGCACCGGCATGATCCAGCGCCCGAAGAAGCGCTCCTGCGACCCCATGAACGCCACGAACAGGATCGGCGCGGGCGCGAGGAACGCCAGCAGCGCGAACCGGCGCGCCACCGCGAGGACGGGGAGCGCGAGGCCGGCCGCGACGAGCGGCGCCCAGCCGAGGCCCCAGCCGAAGGACCACAGGTAGCAGAGCCACCCGTTGTCCTGCGTGAGGCCGAGCTTGCCGGCGGCGTCCGCCGAGGCGTCCGACTGATGGCTCACTCCCTCCAGGAACGCGCTGTGATGGATGAGCGCGTAGGGGTTCGCGACGAGGAACGCGGCGATCGCGCAGGCGGCGGCGATCGGAAGGCCCTTCACCGACAAGCGTCGCTGCACGACCGCCGCCGCGAGCAGGGGCAGCAGGACGATGCCGCCTGTGTACTTCGTCGCCGCCGCCAGGCCAAGGCCGATGCCGGCGATCGCGTAGTCGCGGTGGCGCCCGTCGCGCAGCACGCCCGCCGCGCCCCAGAGCGACAGGCACAACGGCGCGAGGGTCGGCACGTCGTTGAGCGCGAGGTGGCTGTAGAAGACGGGCAGGAAGGCCACGGCCAGCAGGCCGGCGGCGAGGAGCCCTGCCGCGCGGCCGGCGAGCCGCTTGCCGGCCAGGTACAGCAGCCCGACGGCGATCGTGCCCAGCACGGCGCTCGTCGCGCGCGCGAGCGTCCAGAGCGCGCCGGGGTCCGTCGCGAACGCGTCGCCGACCGCCAGGCGGGTGCCGTAGCGCAGCCACAGCAGGACGTGCAGGACGTACGTGTACGCCGGAGGGTTGACGAAGTAGCCGGGGTCGAGCCGGTGCCCGAACATCCCGATGGCGCGCGGGAGGAAGTGCGCGTTCTCGTCCGCGTTGTACGCGTAGGGCAGGCCCTGGTGGACGCCCCACAGCCGCAGGACGAGCGCCAGGACGAGCACGCAGCCGAGCCCGAGCCGCCAGGCGAGCGCACCGGCCGTCCGCTCGCGCCGGAGCGCCGGGATGTAGCTGGCTACCGCGTCGGGCCGTGGTGCCTCAACAGCGGACATACGCCGCGTAGTACTCGGTCACCGCCGTGCGCTGGAAGCCCGGCGGCGGGAGCGAGTCCATCGGATCGTCGAAGTCCGTCACGAGCGCCTGCTTGAAGATCGCCTGCCTGCCGTGCACGAGGATCACGACGCCGCGTCGCGGCACGGCGTCCGTCGAGGAGCGGGCGATAACGCGGTCCTCGGGCAGGTTGAGGTACCACCGCACGTCCGGCACGAGCTTGTGGTTGGGCGTGTAGACCGGCCCGCACTGCAGGCCCCGCCGCAAGCCGGGCTGGTCGATGAGCGCCATGAACGCCTTGTGCGCATCCCCCCGGAAGCTCAGCTCGGAGTCAAGCCGCGTGAGGCTGACGCGCGTCGCCGTGAACACGATCCCGAACAGCACGAGGGCGAGCGCGCCCGCCGCCCACAGCCGCCGAAGCCGAGTCCCCTCGCGCAGCATCGTCCAGCCGCCCACGGCCACGCCGCACAGCACCATCACCATCAGCGACGGCACCAGCAGGTAGCGCGAGATCACCGACAGGCCTCCCGCGCTCACGAGCGCGAACGTCCCGACGCCGCAGCCGAACAGCAAGAGCGGCATGACCAGGCGCCGCGGCGTGAGCAGGAGGGCGAGGACGAACCCGGCGATGCCGCCGGCGACCACCGGCAGCTTGGCGAGCTGGATCAGGAACGTCCACGTCGCCGACGGCACCGCGCCGACGCCCTTGTTGCGACCGAGCTCGTCGGCGAGCTCGCTGGTCCCGGTGAAGGAGAAGAGCGGATCGCCCGTCACGAGCAGGTCGGTAAGCGCCCAGACGACCGGCCCGGCCGCCGCCATGGCCGCGAACGCGATCCGGCGCCTCCAGCTCGTCCGCCATCCCGCCCACAGCACGTACAGGCCCGAGAGCAGCCACGCCTCCGGTCGCAGCATGGACGCGAGCGTCAGGAGCAGGAGGACGGCGTAGCCGCGTCTCGGCTTGCGCAGCTCGAGCACCGCGGCCCAGACGATCAGCGCGAGGTAGCCGGGGTCGACGTAGCCGCGAGCGGCGAGGAAGGGAAAGTCGAACCGCGTGACGACGAGCCCCGCGGCGACGACACCGACGAGCGGCGTGAAGGCCGTGCGACCGAGCGCGTACAGGCCGAAGACGAGCGCGACGAACGTCGCGACGGTCAGCGCGACGAAGAGGCGGTCCGCGCCGTTGCCGAACAGCGACAGGACCGCGCCGATCGCGATGGCGAGCGGGTGCTCCGTCGGCGCTCGGTAGGCCTGGAACGACAGCGGCTCGAGGTGCAGCAGCTCGCGGCCCCAGAGGAGGCTGTAGACGGAGTCGTAGTTGGGATACGTGGGGTACAGCAGGAAGCCCGCTGCCGCGCAGAGGCAGACGAGAGCGGCGCCGACCCGTTCCCAGGTACGCAGCGCAAGCCGGGGCGTGCGCGACGACTGGTCGGTCGCGCGACGCGCCGGACGGGGCCTCGAGAGCGTCGGCGCCGACACGCCGAGTAGCATGGCACCCCCTCCGCGCGCATGAAGCTCATCATCCAGATCCCCTGCTGGAACGAGGAACGTCAGCTCCCGATCACGCTCGGCCATCTCCCCCGCGAGGTGCCCGGGTTCGACGTCGTCGAGTGGCTCGTCATCGACGACGGCTCGGGCGACCGGACCGTCGAGGTGGCGCGCGAGCGCGGCGTGGACCACATCG
>Ga0081539_10004470_pt1 | contig 15416 bp, 10 predicted proteins | sample TabmetS4T2R2_FD_71023 | JGI IMG/M metagenome (GOLD analysis project Ga0081539, IMG submission 71023) | Tabebuia heterophylla rhizosphere microbial communities from the University of Puerto Rico - S4T2R2 | ecosystem: Host-associated > Plants > Roots > Rhizosphere ...
ATCCAAATGGTCGTCAAACTGGCGTTTTAGAGCCTGAGCTTGACTATCCTCACGCATCAATCAGCGCAGTGCTCGAAGGCAGCCCGGCCCGGGCGGATTAAGCGCTCCACGGCCTTATCCAAAGGCGAGAGATAAACCACGAAGTAGTAACGAGACCAGTAATAGACGAGGAATATTGGTGAAACCATTGGCTCATTTTCTATTGCTCCTCGCGACTTGCGCTGCATTCGTTGCAACTGGATGTAGCGTCTCATCCCATGCAAAAAAAGGGTCTCCTTCAAAGCAAGGAAGCCCTGCATTTCTACAAGCGTTCTCGGATTTTGAATTTGTAGGAAGTGGCCCAATCAGCGACGATGAAGATATCCCCTCACATGGCATAAACGGTAAACCCCTCCCCTTGCGGCTGAATAGCAATCTGCTATACGTTTTCCATCATCGTCTGATAAATGACCACGACGAAGGGCTCTTTGAGGTGTTGAAAAATCGGCTACAAGCAAATGGTGTTACTATTCTCGAAGCCAAAATGGGACCTCTTGTATTTATCGGCCCCCCGAACTTCCACATATCTTTCCAGGAAGGCAATTATAGAGGAACGATCTTCACTTCGTTAGATTGGCGAGTCATGAATACGCCTACACTTTATGACCAATGGGATACCGACGACTACATCCTCTTACTGAAGGACGTTGAGAGTAAAAATTAGACTCTTTGCATGACTGTTATGTCCTTCATTCGCTTCTCTTACGGATGCCAATCCGACAATTGAGAGGCTGGGATAGTCAAAACTTCTCCCGACCCGCAAGATTTTTTTCTCGGCGATAGGAAAATTTTCCACGGAATTACGTCCTTATATAGAGAGGTATTGTCTCCAAAACATAGAGTATCTGCGGTTGACGAATTTCGCGGGTGATAATGTGTGCGCGCAGGCGTGTCCTCGCGCCTCGGCGCAAACATTCTCCGAAGTGGATTGAAACGTCGCTAAATACTTACATTACATGGGAGCGAGATGGATATGAAAGACATATTTCCTGGTGCCGGATCTTCTTTGTCTCACTATCTACTCGGCGAATTGTCTCTGGAGGAAGAGCGGCAAATAGATTGTAAGTTTAGTAGTAACAAAAAATACGTTGAAGAATCGGAGGCTGCCCGGTTCGACCGGCGCCGACATTGGGCGCCGAGTCATTTCCGTTTCTCACTGCTCATCTGGCCAATGCCGCCTGCTGTCTTTGTCATCGGCCTCGGCATGCTGATGTTATTCTATTCTCCCCTGGCGATGGCACATTACGTGATGGGTCAAGACGGCGACAACGCCGGCAATGCTAAATTACATAACGACCTGGCCGTCGCACTGATGGCTAAAGAGAGAGCGAAGAAATCGGGAGAGGCCACTGGTGATGACCTGGCCGAAGCCCTCGAGCATTTGCATAGCGCGATCAAGCTGAACAATTCGTTTTTGGAGGCGCATTTCAATTTAGCCTTGTGCCACCAATATCAAATGCTCTGGCGGACGGCTCAAGAAGACTGGCAGAAGTATCTCGAAAAAGACTCGCAATCACCGCGGGCCGAGGAAGCCAGAAAGAACCTGCGCGAGGTCGAAGATCAGATCAAAAAGGCCGGTGAAAATCAGGAGCAGCTTCAGAGCAAGTTCCGGGATGCCTATCAAAAACGAGACGTTGAACAAGCCTGGCTGGCATTCAAAAATAGTCGATTGAGCACCGGCAGCTTCATCACCAACCAGCTGATCGACGACTATCTTTCCTTAATGCTCTCAGACAAACCAACCGAAGCCGGCGATAAATTGCAGGCGCTGCTCTTCCTCGGCAATCTGGAACTTGATAAGGTCGGCGAGCGGTATACTTATGACCTCGCGCAGTTTTATCGAGGAGCGACCATGCCGCAATTACAGAGGCTCTTGGAGGCCCGCGAAGCGGCGAAGGCGGGTTATGTGCTCTATCGACAATCGCTGCTTGAACAAGCCATCAACAAATATCAACAGGCCAAAGACATCTTCAGCCGAACCGGCGCTACAGCTGAAGCGTTGACGGCCCAGTATTGGCTGACCCATTGTTATTTCCGGCTGATGAATTCCAAACTCAGTCTTTCGCTCCTGACACCTGGCTTACAGGAGTGTGAAACTCGATCTTATCTTTGGCTCCTTACGATGTATTACAATGGGATGGGCAATGTAAATACACTTCTGATGAGATATTCAATTGCTCTCGACTACAGTCGGCGGATGCTCGAGTATTCAAAGCGCATCGAGGATGAACAGGGCATTCGACGTGGACTGGATCGAACCTTGGATGTCTATGTATTACTCTCCAGATCTCGAGATTCTCTCTCGATAGCCCATGAAGGACTGTCGCTGGCGGCCAGGCTTCATGCCACACCCGATCAACTATTAGGATTCTATTTCAGCGCGTCCTACGGTTATCTCGGATCTAGCAAACTGATGGCGGCGCTGGACTACGAGAAGGAAGCCTTGAAGTTGAGCTATGAGATAAATTCGCCCATCATGATCTCACGCCACTGCGTTCATCTCGGTCGAATCTACAACAGACTCAATGATCATGACGAAGCAATCAGGCTCATGCAGAAGAGCCTGGAGATTGGTAAAAAACTACCCGATGCTAAAACGGGCGGGGAGATGACAGCCTTTGCCTACCTATTTTTGGGGCAGCTCTATCGGGAGCGCGGCGATTACGATCAATCCGTTAAGAGCTATCGCGAGTGTCTTCAACTCCATCGCGAGCACGAATTCAGTAGCCCCTTGCTGAGCTATAGGGCGAAAAGAGGCCTGCTGTTATCCTACATCAAGCAAGGCAACGATGCTGCCGCTAAAGAAACGCTCAAGCAGGTCCTCGAGATCTACGAAGAGCAAAGCAGAAACATCGAAGACGAGAGCAGCCGCAATAGCTTCTTCGATAATGAACCGGGAATCTACGACATTGCCATCGACTACTTCTATTTCAAGCAGCGGAAAGAGCGTCAGGCTTTCAACTACTCCGAGTTGGGCCGAGCGAGGTCGTTGCTCGACACCGTCGATCTCCCGCCCGCCAGAGTGCCTGAGGGGAATCTGCCCAACATTAGTTTGCCTCGTTCGATTCAGCCGCTCGATCTCGATCAGATTCAGGCTCGCATCCCTGACAACACCTATCTCCTACAGTATGCGGCGCTGAATGACAAACTGATCATCTGGCTCGTCTCCAACAGAGAATTCCAGAGCCGAACCGTCAACGTCATCCAAACTGAACTCAATCGGAAGGTCAGTGACTATTTGCAGTTACTGGAAAATGGCGCGAGCGCGCAAAAAAGCGGCGATCATCGGATGCCGGCTTCGGAGTTGTATCACCTCTTGATTGAGCCGATTGAGCCACTGCTGCCCAAGGATGCGGAGATTTGCATTATTCCCGACAAGATTCTCAACCGGCTGCCGTTCGCTTCGCTGATCTCGCCCGCCTCCGGGAAATATCTGATCCAAGAGCGCGCGATCTATCTCTCGCCGAGCGCCAATATGTTTCTGGTTGCCACGGATAAGGCCCGGCAAAAAGAGAGCGTTACCTCTGAGGCCCTGCTGAGCATCGGCAACCCGTGGTTTGATAGAGGCGCATTCCGGAACCTCAAGAACCTTCCCTGGGCGACCGATCAGGCGGTCAAGATCGCGACCTTTTATCAATCGCCGACGGTGCTCCTGGAGCGGGACGCCAGAGGGGGCGCGATCAGGAGAGGGCTTGAAAGAGCGGATGTCGCACATTTCGCCATGCATTACGTCGCCGATGAACGTTCGCCGATGCTTTCGCTCTTACCGCTCGCGGAAGAGAAGAATCCCGCATCAAAAGACCGCGACGGCGTCTTACAGACCTCCGAGTTTTACCAGATGAACCTCTCACGGCTGCGCCTGGTCGTCCTCTCAGCCTGTCAACCCGGTATCGAACGATATTACAAAGGCGAAGGAGCCATCGGCCTGGCTCGCGCATTTCAGGGGGCGGGAATTCCGCTGGTCGTTGCCGGCTTGTGGCCGGTCGAATCGGATCCGACAAAAGAGCTCATGGTCCGATTCCATCAACATCGCAAGCGCGATGGTTTGCCCACCGCCGAGGCATTACGACAGGCGCAATTGGACATGATAAACAGTTCGAGCGCCGAACTGCGTAATCCATATCATTGGGCCACCTACACGGTTATTGGCGGCCATGCCAGGTTCTAAGCCCAATGTTGCAGGATTAAACCGGAGACTGCCCCCAGATCCCTGATCCTATAGATCTCAGGGATCGGGGGACAAGGATCTGGGGTCAGAGAATTGTCCGGCACCTGATCACTCAATAAAAATCTGCTGCAAATAGCTCGTTAAAGTTGCGTGCAATCAGTCACATTCAGAAGCAGTTATGCAGCAGAATCGAGACGGTATGGCTCAGCAGGTTTACCACGGCCAGATCCAACTGGCCATCGCCATTGATATCTCCCGAGGTAACGAAATATGGCTCGATTCCCACGCTCAACTCAGTGGCGCCGGAGAAGCCTCCACTACCGTCACCGGATCGGATCGAAATAGTGTTTGCACTTCGATTGGCAGTTGCCAGATCAAGCCGGCCATCGCCGTCGAAATCCCCGATAGCGACTGAATGTGGGGCGATCCCCACGCTGACATTCGGGGCGCTGGAAAACCCGCCGAAGCCGTCGCCCAGCCGAATGGAGACGGAGTTGCTGCCCTTGTTCGCCACAGCAAAATCGACCTTGCCATCCTGATTGAAGTCTCCCAGCGCAACGGAATATGGTTCTAGGCCGACGACTACACCATTGAGGAGAGTGAACCCGCCAGTGCCATTGCCTAGACAGATCGAGACAGTATTATGATATTGGTTGGCTGTGGCCAGATCGAGTTTTCCATCTCCATTGAAATCACCAAACGCGACGGAACGCGGAACGGCGCCAACACTGATGCGCGTGGTTCCGTAAAATCCGCCGGCGCCGTCTCCCAGCCGAATCGAGACCGAGTTACTGCTCTGATTCGCCGTCGCCAGATCGAGAATGCCGTCGCCGTTGACATCGCCCAGCGTCACGGCATGAGGCTGTCCGTTCACACTCACACTGGGCATGACGTAAAAGCCGCCAGTGCCATTGCCCAAGAGAATGGACACTGAATTATTGCTCCGATTGGCGACCGCCAGATCGAGAAATCCATCGTTATTTAGATTACCCGAGACAACAGAGACCGGACCCTGCCCTGTGGTGACCTGGCTCCAGATAGAAAAACCTCCATTCCCGTCGGCCAGCCGGATCGAGACGCTGTCGCCCCCTTGGTTCGCTACAGCCAGATCGATCTTGCCATCCTGATTGAAATCTCCCAGCGCAACGGAATACGGATGTGTGTTCACACTAACGGAAGACTGAGTGTAAGAGCCGGGGATCGTGCAAGCAGGAGGTTTTTCAAAGACGACGGAATGTCCGAAGTAACTGTACGCCATGCAGTCACTGGACGGGAGTTTCGCGGTTTCGGTAACGACCGGCCCTTTGTCAGTAAACACCGCGTTCACACCAGCGCGTTCGCTGGGGAGAGACGCATGCTTCGCGCGGGACACCATTTCCGATTTCGCCGAGGAGCGAAACATCGTGAAGGTAGAGAGAAGCGCTATCAGTAGTAGGCTACTAAGCAGAAACATCGGTCGTCGGATGAGAGTATAGTTTTTCATGGTATTCCTCGATTCAATTCTATTGGAGAGTGTGTTAGTTAAAGTTGAAGAGTGTGCAAATTACGCTAGAGTCAAAGAAACAGCTGTTATCAACCTGGCGTCTCGTCGTCGCGGCTCCGCGCCGTACGAATTCTTAAGATGTTGGGTGTGGTTGGTTTTACAACCGGTCTAATGATTTAACGCTTTCCTTAAGTAACAAATAATAAGCAACAAGCTCCTTTTCCAAAGACAGAACGCGATATTGTGGAAGTCGAATCGCCAATTTTCGATCTGTTTCTCGCCACCTTTTCTTTACCCTCTTGAACTGTTACGCCTTTTCCTTGCTGTATCCAATGGTATGCACAAGAACCAGGATGAAATTGAAGGCACAACCGACCCGGGCTGCATAGAGAAAGTGATACGAGGCATTGTAGCCCATCTTGTCGGCTAACCAAGCGAAGGGGATAAAACATAATAAACTCAAGATGATTGTTAGCATGCCCCCCACAAATACGCAGCTAATAAAGTACGCAAAACGTCCTTGCGTTTTGACCAAACCACTAAATGCTGATCTCGTAGCATAGAAAACAGCCATTAGGTAGATCACAGTAGTCAGACCAAACGTAACCCAATACAGAAGCAATGATCCTGTCATGTTCCCTCTTTTTCTCTATTGTTTCCCACCTGATCTTCGCGCGTGCGGATCATTGAGTGATGCCCATTCGGCATCACTGACATCACTCGGATAAGCTTTTCTCTACATAGAGAAAGTCTATCAAAGTCGCCAAGATGGCTGTGAGCACCCGCAAACGATGAAAAGAAAGCGAATAAGTTAATAACACCCTCTTCAGGCTCAACCGTCCCAATGCCTGTTAGCTATGAATCAGGTTACTCATGGAAAAGCTTTGGCCCGGCATTGGATATTGGTAGCATTGATGGTCGGCTCATGAAAAAAGTAGGTCAAAGTTCTGGCTTCACCGGCGCCGAAACTAAGGCTCTGCTCGCGGTCCCATTCTCCTTCAGAGGTACTGAGCCTTGGTACAATAGTGATGTTGCCCGGTTCGCCGACATTCTTGGCTGTTAGTGTCACCGAGACGCCATAGTCCAGATCACCGTTGATCACTCTTGTATCATGCTCGCATCGAACATTGGACACCTGCCCTTTTGCTTTACTGGGCGGCTTTCCATCGCTGCCCAGCCCCAGGATGATGAAACCTGCCAGGCCGATTAAGGAAAACACCAGCTCTTTATTGTTTTTCATTTTGTTACTTCCACAGTTTTCCGGGATTGATTGAAGCCCGTGATGATTTTGGCCGGCCCTCGCAATAGCACGAAGGCCAGAAGATAGAACGTTATGCACAGCCAGGAATCGACGGAATCGAAGGTACCGGAAAGTACCCCGGCAAGTTGCAAGGCCTCGCTTCCAAGTCCCAAGACGATACCAAGATGAGGCCACGCAAGACCTATTCTTGACGCGCCCTGTCGCTGCCATACCAGAAGCATGAAAGCGGTCAGAGAATAGACCCACAAACCATTGGGCAAAGAATAGACCGTCCAATCCGGAAGAGTACTTCTGAATGGAGCGGCCATTGACCTGGCCAGTTGTACACACTCGTGGAGACCGGCAACGTCATACCATGCGAACATCCTCAATGATGTTCCCCGGTAACAAATATAAATACTGCCGCCGACCATCAAAGGCAGTAAGACATGGACGGCATGAAGCTGTGCGAATTTAAAATGGTCCCTTTTCATTACTTGATTACGCCTGTGATAACTTGAGCAGGAGCCCCGCATTAAAAAGCATGGCGTGCTTTCCGCTCTCACTAAATAGTGGGCAGGAAGACCTAAACCTCACAGAAAAAGTTCGTTCTTTTTTGACTGAGGATGTTTGAGCAATAAAAAAAGGCCGTGCGGAATGATTCTTCCGCACAGCCCTGTTGTGGATCTATGTACTTGACGGATTAAAGATGCCGGACCGGCGAGGCGCTCAGCGTTTTCCGTCCAGATTGGCCCATTCGCCCGCCTGAATAAAACTTGCCCAGTAATGTGGGTGGCGCTGCCGCGGGTCCTTCAGCATTTCCAGTTGCACCTGTCGCAACGCCTCTCCACGGCCCTCGCCGTTCAACAATCGTTGGTAATAACCGACCATCAAATTACGCGTCTCCCGTTCAGACACGGGCCAAAGGCTCATGACTTGGGTTTCTGCGCCGGCGAGCGCTAGCGCGCGACGTAGCCCGTAGACGCCTTCGCCGTTCTTCACTTCGCCGACTCCCGTGTCACAGGCCGAGAGCGCCACCAGCTTGGTGCCCCACAGATCGAGGTTCGCTGCTTCCATTGCGGTCAACACGCCATCATCATTGCCGCCGCGACGTTCGTTGAAACCGGCCAGCGCCAGGCCCGATCTCAGCAATGGATTCTCGATCTGCGCCGCCCGGCCTGCCGAACGGAGGTCGGAGAAGTCTGAGAAAGCGATGCCGCGGGTGTTTTCCGGCGGCTTCTCCCCGCTCTGCAAAAAGAATCCATGCGTCGCGATGTGCAGGAGGCGTGGCGCGCGCGCTTGCTTGAGCGCGGTCTCTGTCGCGCGCGCTCCGATCAGCAGCGTCGCGTTCGGAAGAATCTTCTTTAAATCGCCGGCTTCCTGGATCGTCCAGGGAAGCGCGTTGAAGCTCATCTTCTTGAGCTCTTCCGGGCCGTTCTCAACCTGCGCTGCCGTCGTCAGGCCGAAATCGGGGTTGGCAACGATCAGCGGCGGCTGATTGCTGGCGCGCGCCACCTGTAAGCGCAACAGATCGCGGCCGCTGGTCAGATAGCTGAAGGTATAATCTCCAACCAGATACTGATTGTGTTCATTCACGAGCGCCGCAAAGGGGATGAGGTTGAGTGAGCCGTCGGGCGAGATCAAGACGTGACGGACAGCCCCGAGCAACGGGCGAACGGGTTGCATGACCATCCGGTCCACCGTTCGCGCCAACCCCATCACGTCACGGCGGCGGCTGTCGCGCAGCGCCTGCCGCAACTTATCTATCGCACCATCGATTGGCCGCGCCTCACCAAGCTCGACCCACTTCGCTTCGCCTTGCCGCTGTAACACGTACGCCACATAACGCGGTGGGCCGAGTTGTTTCTCACGCTCCGCGATCTTCGGTTCGGATGGACGATAGGCGAAGAATTCGACCAGTGCCGCATCGGCGGGAATTGCCGACTGAACGGCCGCCAGCGTCACCGGTTGTGACCGCGCGCGAAATTCACCGTACCGGGCGCCGATCTCTGCCTCTAACTTCTCGACCGATTCTTCTACTTGCTTGATCGTATCTCGATATTCTGTAGGTGAAGCCGTCGCCGGACTGCCGAAGACGAGCCTGGCGAGGCGCGCGCGCGTGTCTGTCCATCGATCGAACAACTCGTGGTCTTCCGGACGTGCGCGGCGGCGGAGTGACGCGACCGTATCGCTCATGACGTCGAGCACGCGCCCCTTGTGCTGCAGCACGGTGGAGAGCGCCAGATCGCGGGCAGTCGGATTATCGGGGGCAAATCGCACGTGCAGATCTACGGACTGGTAAGAACTTGTCGAGAGCATCTCCAGATAAGCCAATTTCTGGCGCTCCGATCCGGTGGCAATATTGATCGCAATGTTGCGTTCCTCGTTAGCCTGGGCATGCGATCGTAACGCGACGGCGTCGGGAATGTCGCCCATCGCCGCCTTCAGCCTGGAGAGGTTATTGAGCGAAACGGCGATGAAAGGATGCTCGGCGCCCAGCATCTTCTCACCGGCGGCCAATGCGCGACGAAAGAGTGGTTCGGCCTGTGCGTTATCGCCCTTGTGATAGTAGATCAAGGCGAGGTTGTTGAGCAGAATGGCCGTATGAGGGTGCTCGGGCCCCAGCGTTTTTTCTCGAATGGCCAGCGCCCGGCAGCAGAGCTGCTCGGCCTGCGCGTAATCGCCTTTGTGAAAGTAGACCAGAGCAAGACTGCTGAGCGACTCGGCCGTGTCCGGATGCTCAAGCCCCGCCCTCTTCTCTCTAATGACCAGCGCGCGCCGATGGAGTTCCTCAGCCTGCGCATAGTCGCCCTTAGTATTATAGAGAGAAGCAAGATTATGGAGCGAGTTGGCCGTGGCGGGGTGTTCCGCGCCCCGCGTCTTCTCATTGATCTCAAGAGCACGGCGATAGAGCGGCTCGGCCTGCGCGTTATCGCCTTTTTCATAATAGAGCAGCGCGAGGTTGTTGAGCGAGTTGGCCGTGGCCGGATGTTGCGCGCCCCGCACCTTCTCGTTGACCTCCAGGGCACGGCGGTAGAGCGGTTCGGCTTGCGCGTAATCGCCCATCTGGTAGTAGAGCAAGGCGAGGTTGTTGAGGGAATCGGCCGTCTCCGGGTGTTCAACGCCTAACGTCTTCTCACGGATCGCCAGCGCGCGCCGATGAAGCGGTCCGGCCAGCGAGTAGTCGCCTCGGAATCTATAATTCTCGGCCAGATTATTGAGCGCCGTGGCCGTCTCCGGGTGCTCGGGGCCTTGCGTCTTCTCCTTGATCGCCAGCGCTCGGCGGTGGAGTGGAGTAGCCTTCGCGTGAGCGCGGATGGCATCGTAGATAAAGGCGAGGTTATTGACCGCATTGGCCGTCTCCGGGTGCTCAGGCCCTTGCGCCTCTTCGCGGATGGTCAGCGCCTCGCGCAGGAACGGCTCGGCCAATGCCGGATCGCCCCGCATGATGTACAAAGTGGCGAGTCTATTGAGCGAAGTGGCCACGTCGGGATGCGAAGCGCCGAGCGCTTTCCGGCGCAGTTCTAGCGCGCGCTCCGCGGAGCGGAGGGCCTGGGTGAACTGCCCTTTTGCGCCAAGAACGATGGATTCGTTGTAAAACTTGTCCGCTTCGACCAGCTCGCGGTCCCCGGCGGCGGCGGCGCGCAGTTCGATCATCTTCACCTCATAACGCCCCGGTCTGGCGGCGTTCTCCAAAGAGCGCACTTCCAATCGATACATCCCCGCTGTCTCCACAATCCACTTTAACGGCTCCGGCCCCTCCGAGCCGTTGGGACTATCCACCTCGATCAACTGCTTATCCTCCGGCCCCACCAGCGCCACCACCACGTCAATGCCTCGTTGCTCAACGACGACATGGAGGAATTGTCCCGCCGTGAGCGTGACCTGATACGAATGACGGTCTCCGCCGGATAACTCCTTCTCGAGCGGCTTGCCGAGTTCGAGTCTCTCCGGCGCGCGTTGCTGCGGATCACCGGCGTTACTACTTGTTTGTTGTGAATGAATCGCGTGGCTGTTGGCGGTCTCTGCTAAAAGAATGGCAGACATGAAAATACCGGCCGCTGCGGTTAAGCAACCGATGGCAAAACGAGAGCTACTTTTCATGATTCCTCCGGAGGGCTGACAGGCTGACGGACTGTATTTACTTCTATTATTTCTTTTCGACCTTGAACGGATATTCCGCGATGGTCGTCTCTGCGGAGGGACCTGCGCCGACGAGTCGCAGCTTATAATCGCCGGTATTCAGGTGATCCGCAGGTAATGTGACAATGAAAGCCGTTCCGGCTTTCACGGTACGTGGCTGCAGGCCTTCTTGTTTCCATTCGATGTCTCCGCCGCTACCATTCAGTTCGGCCCGCACATTCGGATAAGATTCGAGAATTGTTCCAATCAACTTTTTATCCAGGACGAGCGTGAAACTCGCCAGGCGCGTATCCGCATTGATCACCAACAGTGGGATCCGATCAGTCGGACCGCGGAAATCCGGCGGCCTCAGGATCAGCGCGGCGATCGTCGCCAGTGACGATCGCGCAGGGGAACGCTGCGACAAAGCTTCTTCAGCCATCAATTCTTCAAGCTCGGCGCGCGTGCGCTCCAACGCTTTGCGCAGCTCCTCGTTCTGTTCCTGCTGTGAATTGAGCCTCGCCCGCAAGTCTTGTTCGCGCAGCTGTAAAGAAACTCTCTCATCTCTGATCTGCGCCAACTCTCGGCGGGCGCGCCGCGCTTCCCAAAACGACAATCCGGCAATAGCGATGAGCAGCGTTGCCGCCACCGCCGCCATCCCCAAACTCTTCCTGCGATTGAAGACGAAAACCCACTGCGCCCACTCTGCCCACCACCCTTGCTCGGCCACATCGCTCGTCTTCGGAACAGGAGCGGCAGCCACAGCCGGCAATTGAGGAATGGACTTCAGGAATTTTCTGGCAAATTCAACGCGCTCTCTGCGTTTGGGTGAAGAGAGAACATGGCTTTCGAATTGGGCGCGATCTGCGGGCGAAAGCTCCCCCATCAGATAATCATCAATCAACCGGTTTTCGACCGCGATCAAATCCTCCAAGAAATCATAATCGGCCAGCCCTTTCTCCTCCAGTATGAATGCTCTCTCCTCAGGCAGTAGCCCAAGCAGATATTGCTCCATCTCTTTTTCATCGATCACTTCGGGAGCCATAAGAAACGATCTTCCTCCACACCTATGTGGCGAAAAAGAAAAAAGCTCACGGAGAAACTAGCCTGTTTCCAGACAGTTGATGACGCAATTCCTAAGCTTTTCGCGGACCCGGCCGGCGCGAACCTCCAAATTGCGCTTCGTGATATGCAGCTCCTCCGCCAACTGCTTGCGGTTCTCGATCCTGGCGCGTTTCTCCTGCTGGTAGTAACCAACGATCATATTGCGGACATCGTCAGGTAGTTCCTTCAGACATCTCTCAAAACAACCCATCCACGCATCCCCCGCCACCGTATCGGGCGCGATCATACTAGATAAGATCTCTTCCTTATCCGTCAATTGGTCGAGCTTTAGCTCAGGGGTTTTCAGGCTTTCAAGAAAGACGTAATTCAGCACGGCACGGCAGAACCCATAGATATCGCCAATTTGCTCCCCTTCCTCAATCTTCCGACAAACCCGATTGATGACCTCATCGGCGAGTTTTTGCGGATCCCAGGAGCCCTTCCACTCAAGGATTCTGATCAGTGATTGGTAAAGCTGCAAGTACTTTTCGCCGGCGCGATCTCGGTCTTGATCAAGAAGAGCCAGGAACTTATCCAAAGCTGATTGCGATAAAGCCCACTTTTTATCGATGGCTGCCTCCTTCCTTGATCGGCGTCTGGGTGCTGTTTCTAACACAAATAACAAAAGGTTAAAAGTAACGAAGGTATTCGTCAGACGTGAGAGTGTGACGTCCCAATTCTGGATTAAATTCCAAAATCACGACATTTTCTTTGGACATTCCTGGATCTTTATCGATCGGCATTGAAATCACAGGGGTTATCGAGGAGGCAAGACTGGATTTCGCCTGGCATATTGCTTGCTATTATCTCAGGCGTTAGCTGAATCAGGCAGCTAACTAATGACAGCGAAAGGATTATGGGAGGCATTATGGAAACGAGACTTGAGAAAATATCGGATGTCACGATTTTAGTATTGTCTGGCGAGAAACTTGATGAGAGTAATGCTCACGCCTTCAAACAGGGAGTGACTTCCGTTCTGGCGCCGAATCAAAAGATGATCTTTGATATGAGCCGGCTGCAATTCGTTGACAACTTCGGTCTCGGTGTCCTGCTCTCCTGCCTTCGCAAACTTCACGCGGCCGGTGGCCAGCTCAAATTGTTCGGCCTGAGCAATCAAGTCCGCAGGTTCCTCGAACTGGTTCGACTGCATCACGTCTTCGAAATTTACAACACCCGAGAAGAGGCTTACAGCGCATTCCTCCCTTGACTGAACTCCGATGAGCAGGCAAGAGCGCGCGAAACCCACGAAAATAGTTAATCTTTTTCGTGGGTTTCGTTTATTAGAAACAATCCTCAGGGTCAACAACTCCTCAAGATTCTCCCAAGTGGCAGCCATTAGAATCGCGAAAGATTAGTGATTGAATAGTGGAGGATCCAACGTTACTGTTCAAATTGAACAAGAAGATATCCGGACGGGCATGAATCCAGCTACCCTGGCGCAAGCCATCGTAGACAACCTGTTCTACGTCCAGGGTCGAACGCCCGAAATCGCGACCAACAATGATTGGTACGCGGCCCTCGCCTACACGGTGCGCGACAGATTGCTGGATCGCTGGATTCAGACGATGCGCATGATCAGGGTCAACAGCGTCAAGGTCGTGAGCTATCTGTCGGCCGAATTCCTGATCGGGCCGCAGTTGGGCAATAACTTGATTAATCTGGGAATCTACGATCAGGTCCGGCAAGCGGTCGAGATGCTGGGGTTGAATCTCGATCTGCTCATCGACCAGGAAGAAGAGCCGGGGCTGGGCAATGGAGGATTGGGGCGGTTGGCCGCCTGCTTTCTCGATTCTCTCGCGACGCTCGAAGTCCCGGCAATCGGCTACGGAATCCGGTATGAATTTGGGATCTTCGCCCAGGAGATTCACGACGGGTGGCAAGTTGAGGTCACGGATAAATGGCTGCATGCGGGCAATCCATGGGAGATTCCCCGGCACATGATCAAATACCGGGTAAATTTCGGCGGGCACACTGAAACTTATCATGATCACAATGGACGTTACCGGGTACGCTGGTGTCCTCATCGAGTGGTCAATGGCATTGCCTATGACACGCCCGGACTCGGATACCGGGTCAACACGGCCAATCTGCTCCGCCTGTGGAAAGCCGAGGCGACGGAATCGTTCGATTTCGCGGCCTTCAACGTCGGCAATTATTACGACGCGGTCAGAGAGAAGATCAACTCCGAGACCATTACCAAGGTCCTCTATCCGAATGACGACCCGCTGCAAGGCAAGCAATTGCGCCTTGAACAGCAATACTTCTTCGTCTCGTGTTCGTTGCAGGACATGATCCGGATGCACCTGGAGACGGAAGATCCGTTGGATACTTTTCCCGAACGATTCGCCGTGCAGCTCAACGACACCCATCCGGCGATTGCCGTCGCTGAACTGATGAGGTTGCTCGTCGATGAACATCTCATGGATTGGGTCCAGGCGTGGGAGATTACTCAGAGATCGCTGGCCTACACCAACCATACCCTCTTGCCCGAAGCGTTGGAGAGATGGCCGCTGTCTTTGTTCGGCAGCCTCTTGCCCAGACATCTCGAGATCATTTACGAGATCAACCGCCGCTTTTTAAATCAGGTCCGGATGCAGTATCCGGGCGATGAGCAACGGCTGGCGCGCCTTTCGATCATCGATGAGTATGGAGAAAAACATGTTCGCATGGCGAATCTGGCGAGCCTGGGGTGTCATGCCATCAATGGCGTCGCGGCTTTGCATACCGAGTTATTGAAACGAGACGTGCTGGGCGATTTCTTCGAACTCTATCCGGAGAGATTTCACAACATTACCAATGGCGTCACTCCGCGACGCTGGATGGTGCTCTACAATCCCGGATTGACCGAGCTGATCACCAAGACGATCGGCGACCGATGGATTCGCAATACGGAAGAAGAGTTCCAACGGTTGGAGGATTTTGTTGACGATCCCGCGCTCCGGCAGCAATGGCACCAGGTTAAACACGACAACAAGAGCCTTCTCGCATCCTTTATCAAAGAGCGAACGATGATCACGATCGACGTCAATTCGCTCTTTGATATTCAGGTCAAACGGCTACACGAATACAAACGCCAGCACCTCAATCTGCTCCACATCATCACCCTCTATTTTCGCCTGAAACAAAATCGATGGCTCGACATGACCCCGCGGACATTTGTTTTTGGGGGCAAGGCCGCGCCCGGTTATTTCATGGCGAAGCTGATCATCAAGCTCATTCATTCGGTGGCAGAGGTAGTTAATAACGATCCCGTGGTGGAG
>Ga0081539_10004471_pt1 | contig 15412 bp, 12 predicted proteins | sample TabmetS4T2R2_FD_71023 | JGI IMG/M metagenome (GOLD analysis project Ga0081539, IMG submission 71023) | Tabebuia heterophylla rhizosphere microbial communities from the University of Puerto Rico - S4T2R2 | ecosystem: Host-associated > Plants > Roots > Rhizosphere ...
CCGTGGAGGTCGACATAGAGCGAGAGCGGCTCGGCCACGCCGATCGCATAGGAAAGCTGGATGGTGCAGCGCCGCGAGAAGCCGGCAGCGACGATGTTCTTGGCCAGGTAGCGGCTGATGTAAGCGGCCGAACGGTCGACCTTGGTCGGATCCTTGCCGCTGAAGGCACCGCCGCCGTGCGGGGACGCGCCGCCATAGGTGTCGACGATGATCTTGCGACCGGTGAGGCCGGCATCGCCGTCCGGGCCGCCGATCTCGAACTTGCCGGTGGGATTGACGAATATGTCCTCGTCGCCCGGCAGCCAACCGTCGGGAAGAACGTCGGCAAACACGCCTTTGACATAGTCGCGCAGCTTGAGCTGGTCGTAGCCGGCGCCATGCTGGGTCGAGACCACCAGCTTGAGCGCGCGGACCGGGCGGCTGCCCTCGAAGGCGAGCGTCACCTGGCTTTTGCTGTCCGGCTCGAGGAATTCGGCCGCGCGGGAATGGCGGTCGGCGGCCAGGCGCTCGAGCACGCGGTGCGAATAATATAGCGTGGCCGGCATCAGCTCCGGCGTCTCGTCGCAGGCAAAGCCGAACATGATGCCCTGATCGCCCGCGCCCTCATCCTTGTTGCCGGCGGCATCGACGCCCTGGGCGATGTCGGCCGACTGGCCATGGATGTAATTTTCGAAATGGGCGTGCTCCCAGTGGAAGCCTTCCTGCTCATAGCCGATCCGCTTGACCGTCGCGCGGGCGGCACCCTCTATCTCCTCGCCGGTGACATGATCGGCACAGCGCACTTCGCCGGCCAGGATGATGCGGTTGGTCGTCACCATGCATTCGCAGGCGACGCGCGATTCGGGATCCTTGCCGATCAGCAGGTCAACGACGGCATCGGAAATCTGATCCGCCACCTTGTCCGGATGACCTTCCGAGACGGATTCGGACGTGAAGATATAATTGCTGCGCATCGGGAGCCTTCGACTGCGGAAAGGGACGGGCGGAAGATCGCGTGCGACTAGCGCGCTTTGCGCCCCACTGCAATCGCGACGGCGGCGAGCAGGAGCGCGAAGAGCATCGGCAAGAGGTTGCCGAAGCGGGCAAAAAGCGTGGGGGGAAACGGATAGGGAAGGACGTCGTCAATGACTCCCTCCCGATGTTGCGGGATGCTCCCGCGAAGACGTCCGTCAGCGGCGATCACAGCGGAGACGCCGGTCGGCGTCGCGCGCAGCACCGGAATCCCCTCCTCGATCGCCCGCAGACGCGCCTGGGCGAGATGCTGCGGTGGGCCCCAGGCGCCGAACCATGCATCGTTGGAAGGATTGAAGATGAAGTCCGGCCGGTTGCGGCGGTCGACCACCTCGCCGGAGAAGATGATCTCATAGCACAGCTGAAAGCCCACCTTGCCGACCACCGGCAGCGTGAATGTGCGCGGTCCAGGTCCAGGCGCAAAGTCGAGATCACCCGGTGCCAAACGCGACAGGCCAATCGCCGACAGCAAAGGACGCATCGGCAGATATTCGCCATAGGGCACCAGATGCGCCTTGTCATAGCGGGCGAGAACGCGCCCGTCCGGCGCCAGCGCGAAGATGCTGTTGGTGGCGCCCGTCGCTTCATTGCCGTTCTTCGAGCTGATCGTGATGCCCCCGGTCAGAAGCAGGTCGTCACGGCCGATCCGCTGCCCGATCCAGCGCCGAAGCGCGGCAGCCTCGACATCCTCGCCGGCCCGCGCATCTTCGAGCGGTAAAGTCACGGCCGATTCCGGCCAGAGCAGCAGCCGCGGCCCATTTTCGTTGGTCTTCGACAGGGCGGCGATCCGTTCGAGCTTGTCCAGCCCGTCACCCCGCCACCTTTCCTCCTGGCCAATGTTGGGCTGAACGATCCGGATGGGAGGCCCGGGCGGTGCTTTGGAGAATGGGGTGAGAACCAGGGAGGGAAGCGTTATGCCGATGACTATGGTCAGGCCACTGCGCCAGCGCCGATGCACGAAGAGCAGCAGTGCGCCGCCAATCAGCACCGCCATCCCCGAAAGACCATAGGTTCCCACGAGCGGCGCCAGATGCACGATCGGCGTATCGATGAGCGCCACGCCCGCCGGGTTCCAGGCAAAGCCGGTGAACAGGCTGGCGCGCAGCCATTCGGTGACAATCCACGTTGCCGCGAGCCACAGCACGAGCGCCAGAGGGTTGCGGCGGCCGTAGCGCCACGCGATTCCCGCGGCGATCGCCGGATAGACGGCGAGGTAGAGCGACAGCAGCACCACGGCGACCCAGCCGAGCCATGCAGGCATCGCCGCCTGGTAGGTGAAAGCAGTGGCGATCCAGTTGAGGCCGAGCACGAACTGGCCAAGCGCAAACCACCAGCCGATCGCCAGCGCATCGCGCAGCAGCGGCGCGCGCGCAAGCAGCCAGAGCAAGGCGGTAAAGCTGAGCGGAATAAGAGGCCAGAAGCCAACCGGCTGAAAGCCGCAGGCGCTCACAAGCCCGGCGACGAAGGCGAACAAAAGCAGCTTCACACGCGCGCTATGGAAAGTGATCGTTACATTTTCAATCGCATTGGGACTGCCAGCTCGCGCGCGGCATCTCGTTCCGGTGCCCCAAGTCTCGGCGCAATTCCTCCGAAACGGATGCAATTATGCTCGACTCCATGATCGATCTGGGGATTCTAGCCAATCGAGAAGCAAGGGGGCGGCGATGACGGAGGCGCAAGCCAACACCGGCAAGAAGGATCCCAGAGACCCTGAATTCGATCCGGTCTTCGAACGCGAGGAGGAGGAGATCAACCGGCGGCGCCGCGACCGCCGCGGCCCCGAAAAGGCAGAGCCGGTGGCGGCCAGACCTCCGGTCGGCCTCGCCCTTTCCGGCGGAGGCATCCGATCCGCGTCCGTGTGCATGGGCGCCATTCAGGCGCTGAGAAAATCCGAGCGCCTGAATGCGATCGATTATCTGTCGACCGTCTCGGGCGGCGGCTATACCGGGGCCTGCCTTTCGGCGGCGATGAGCACCGCGGGAGGCGGCGCCTACCCGTTCGGCGACGACATATTCGACAGCCCGGTCGTCGGCCATATCCGCAACTATTCCAACTATCTGCTGCCACGCAGCCGAAGCGCGATCCGCAACTTCTCGGAGGCGGCGGTGATCCTGTTGCGCGGCCTGCTCGCCAATGCGGTCTGCGTGCTGGCCTTCCTGCTCCCCGCGGTGCTCGTCACCGTGCTGGCCTTTCCGAAGCCGGTTTGCCTTTGCCATGCCAATTTCCTTCCCTGGCTTCTCGTCGCCATGCACGTCACCGACACGATGCCCGGCTGGCCATTCGCCGTGCCTTCGATCCTGGCGATAATCCTGGGGTCCCTGCTGCTCATCTGGGCGATGTTGCGCTCAGTCCAGCGCCTTGATCGCTGGACAAGCGATACGGCGAGCTCGATCCTGAGAATCTCCTATATCGTTCTGGTCGTCACGCTGGTGATTGCGTTTCTCGACCTGCAGCCGATCCTCATCGCCTCGTTCGAAAAGCTCCGCAGCACATCGAAAGGGATGATCGACTGGGAAGGAATAAAGGGTATCCTGGTCGTCATCGGCAGCTTCGGCGCCGGCGTCTCCGCATTCGCGTCGAGCCTCGGCAAGTTCCTGGAAACCAGCAAGCGATCGCAGCGGCGCACGACCATGGCATTGCGCGGGGCCACCCACTTCGCCCTGCTGCTCGCGGCGCTGGTGCTGCCGCTATTGCTGTGGCTCGGCTACATTGCCTTGTCTGCGTCGATCATCTTCCATCCAAGGAGCTGGGAGATCGCTCACCCTCCCGTCAATGGCGTCGGCCTCCTTCTCCTGGGCACCGCCGCGACCTGGGCGATCATGTTGGGCCTGCGCGCCAACGGCTACTCGCTGCATCGCCTGTATCGCGACCGGCTCAGCAAAGCATTTCTGGTGAGCCCCGACAAGCAAAACGCGGGTAGCGCCGGCCCGGAACTTCTCGAAGAAGCCGAACGATTGGGCGATCTTCCACCGCTCGACACCCTCAAGCTCTCGAGTCTCGCGGACAGCCTCGGGCCCTATCCTTTGATCAATGCCGCGTTGAACGTGCAGGGGTCGCTCAGGGCCAACAAGCGCGGGCGCAACGCCGAGTTTTTCACCTTCACGCCCCATTTTGTCGGCAGCCATCTTACCGACTATGCTCCCACGGCGACCATGGAGCTTGAGGATTCCCGGCTCGATCTTGCCTCGGCGATGGCGATTTCAGGGGCGGCGGCCTCCGCCAACATGGGTAGCAGCACGGTCCGATCGCTGTCCCCCACGCTCTCCTTGCTCAACATTCGTCTTGGCTATTATCTGAAGAATCCGAAGTACGTCCGCGAGAGCAAGAGCGGGCGCAATCGCATCGCGCGCTACGTCCAGGAGCGATGGGATCGCTTCTACTTGTTCATCGAAATGTTCAACGGTCTCACCGAAACGCGCAGCACCATCTATCTCACCGACGGCGGGCATATCGAGAATCTGGGGATTTACGCCCTGCTCAAGCGCCGCTGCGGGCTCATCCTCGCGATCGATTCAGAAGCCGACCCGGAGCTCAGCTGTGAATCGCTGCTGAAGGTGGAGCGCTATGCGCGGATCGATCTGGGCGCCCGGATCCTATTGCCGTGGGAGCAGATCTCACGCCATTCGCGCCGAATTTCGAACGCGCTGCCCGACCATGCTGCACCATGCGATTTTGGCCCCCACTGTGCGATCGGCCGGATCATCTACGCGGACGACACACGGGGCTTGCTCGTTTACGTAAAATCCTCGCTGTCAGGAGACGAGAAGGATTATGTCCTCGATTATGCCCAGCGCAATACGGACTTCCCCCACGAGACGACCGGAGACCAGTTCTTCTCCGAGGAACAGTTCGAAATGTATCGAGCGCTCGGCTATCACATGGTCGACGGATTGTTCAGCGAGGACAGCGTCAGTTTCCTCACCGGAGAATATGGATTCAAGAGCCAGGACGAGGCAAAGAAGGCTTTGGGCGAGGCGCTCCCGGTCATTCCTAATTGAAGGTCCGCAGGGCCGAATTCGAGGACGCGGTTTCATAGTCGGGGCACGGTGGAGACCCTGCGGTGAATGAGACGATCAAACGCTTCGGCTATCCGGCAACGCTGATTGCCGATTATGCCCACTGGGTCGTGCTGCTGCGGCCAGCGCAGCCAACGCTCGGCAGCCTTGTTCTCGCTGCGAAAAGCGATGCCCTCGCCTTCGCCGAACTGCCGGCCGCCGCGTTCGCCGAGCTGGCGGGGATCATCTCCGACATAGAGACCTCACTGCGTGCCCGCGTGGAGTATCAGAAGATCAACTATCTGATGCTGATGATGGCCGATCCCAACGTCCATTTCCATGTGATCCCTCGCTACGAAGGAGAACGAACGGCGGAAGGCGTGACCGTGCCCGACAAGGGTTGGCCCAAGCCGCCGGCGCTGGGCGAAGCCATTGAATTGGGTCCGGACCGGATCGCCAAACTTGCAGAGTGGTTGAGGCAGGGCTGGCCGAAGGGGATCTTGAATTAGGCCCGCTTGCGCTGGCGCTGCGCAGCGGCCCAGCGGCCGGTGAGGGCCGCGGCTTTGTCGACGTCTTCGTGGAAATCGACTTCCTGCCATTCCTCGCCCTTGATCGAGATGGTGTGGACCGCGGTCTCCTGGGCCAGCGCGTCGATCGCGCGCAAGTACCAGCGCAGCGTGCCTTCGGCCGTGTGCATCATCTTCTCGACCTGATCGGTGAACAGGCGCGGGCCCTCGCCGCGGAAGGCGAGGAAACCGATCGACTCCGCATTATACTGGCCGGGCTCCAGCGCCTTGCCGATGTGAATCAGCCGATCGCCCTCGCGCAGCACCTTCATGTCGTCGGCGTCGTACTCGTCCTTCTCGTCGACGGTCACGATGATCGCGTGGTTGGGAGTGGCAAGAACCTTTGCCACCAGGGAAGGCGAAACGAGCGTGTCGCCATTGAGCAGCAGCACGTCGCGGTCGAATTCGCCGCGCGCCAGCCAGACCGAGCCGAGATTATCAGCGACATGATAGAAAGGATTGAACAGCGTGCGCACGCCCGGCCAGCGCGCGGCCACTGCATCGACCAGATCGTCGCGGAAGCCGGTAACGATAACGACTTCCTTCACGCCATTGGCGGCAAGCGACTGCAGCTGCCATTCGAGCAGGCTGCGTCCGGACACCTCGATCAGGCATTTGGGACGATTCTCGGTGAGGGGCAGCAGGCGAGACCCCTTGCCCGCGCTCAAGATAATCGCTTTGGTAATGGCCATGAACTTGCGCCCGACGCTCTGCAATGAATGGAACTGCCCCAGTTCCCAGGCGCTTAGCGCCGAGAACGGATTTCGTCATCTCTTTCCTGAGCTTGCCCGCGCATGAATGGCGAATGGTCGGCGATCGTGCTCGCGGGCGTGCGACCTCGCGACGATGGCTTTGCCGCGGCATATGGGGTTGCGGCCAAGGCGCTGATTCCGGTGGCGGGAGAAGCGATGGTGGCGCGCGTCGTGCGGACCTTGCTCGCATCGCCTTCGATCGGCCGGATCATCCTGCTTGCGCAGAGGCTCGAACCGCTGCGCAGAGGCGATCTGGCCTGGATCGATGCGGAGCCGGGGATCAGCCTCGCAGAGAGCGAAAGCGGGATTGCGCGCAGCGTCGCCGCCTGCGCCGGCAGCGCGCAGGCGCCGTTCCCCCTGCTGGTCACGACCGCCGACCACGCCCTGCTCACCGTGGAGATGGTGGAGACGTTCCTGGCCGGTTCCGGAGGCACGGACGTCGCCGTCGGGCTGGTGGAGCGCGGCACCCTCGACGCCGCCTATCCCGACAATGAGCGCACCTGGCTGCGGTTCAGCGATGGCGCCTATTCGGGCGCGAATCTGTTCGCCTTGCGCACCGAAACGGCGCGCGCAGGACTGGAGCTCTGGTCGTCTGTGGAGCAGGACCGGAAGAAGGCGCGCAAGCTGATGCTGCGCTTCGGCCCGATCCTGGCGCTGCGCGCATTGACGCGGACCATTTCGCTCGACAAGGCCATTGCCAAGGCGAGCAGCCGCCTCGGCTTTACCGCCAAGCCAGTGCGCCTGCCCTTTGCCGAAGCCGCAATCGACGTCGACAAGCCATCGGACCTGGTGTTGGCGGAGCATATCCTGCACAGGCGCGAGAGGGTGCCAAAGGAGAAGCATTGAGCACCGCTCTCGCCACGCCATGCGATCGCGGAACCGCCGAGGCCCACAAGGGCCACACGGCGCGACACGCCGGCTGGACGATCGTGGCAACGATGCTGGCCTCGAGCCTCGCCTTCATCGACGGCTCGGTGACCAACGTCGCACTGCCGGCGATCGGCCAGGACCTGCAGGCGGGTCCCGCGACGCTGCCATGGGTGATCAACGCTTTCCTGCTGCCCCTGTCGGCCCTGCTGCTGCTGGGCGGGGCGGCGGGCGACCATTACGGCCGGCGGCGGATGCTGATGGCCGGCATCGGCCTCTTCACCGTCGCGTCGATCGGCTGCGCGCTCGCCCCAAGCCTGGAGATGCTGGTCGGGTCGCGCGTCGTGCAAGGAATCGGCGCCGCCATGCTGATGCCGAACAGTCTTGGCATCCTCGGCAGCTCGTTCGAAGGCGAAGCGCGGGGACGCGCCGTCGGCACATGGGCGGCGGCGGGCGCGATCGCGAGCGCGGTTGGCCCACCGCTGGGCGGCTGGTTGGTCGATGTGGTTGGCTGGCGTTCGATCTTCTATCTCAACATCCCGGTCGCGGCCGCCGCCCTTGCGGTTGCGTGGCTGTTCGTCGAGGAAAGCTCGGAAGACGAAGGGCAGCTCGACTGGGCGGGCGGCGTCCTGGCGACAGCCGCGCTCGGCGTCCTCACCTGGGCGCTCACCTTATGGTCGAGCCGACATGCCGCCAGCCTCGGCACCTGGCTGGGGCTGGGTGCAGGCACCATCCTGCTGCTGCTGTTCCTCATGGTGCAGCGGCGGCTGGGCGACCGAGCGATGATGCCGCTCGCCATGTTCGGATCACGCGCCTTCGTCGGCCTCAGCCTGCTGACGTTTCTTCTTTACGGCGCGCTTGGCGGCCTGCTCGTGCTGCTGCCGTTCCTGCTGATCAACGGCGGCGGCTATTCGCCGACGGCGGCGGGCTTCGCCTTGCTCCCTTTCTCCATCGTGCTCGGCACCATGTCCCGGCTGATGGGACAACTGGCGGAAAGGATCGGTCCACGCCTGCCGCTCACAGTCGGCCCGATCGTCACCGGCGCGGGCTTCGCGCTGATGCTGCGCGCGGATCCCCATGCCAGCTACTGGACCACTATTCTGCCCGGCGTGCTGGTGATCGCGATCGGCATGGCCGGGGCCGTCGCCCCGCTCACAACGGCGGTGCTTTCCTCGGTCGACCAGCGCCACACCGGCACGGCCTCCGGCTTCAACAGCGCCGTCGCCCGCACCGGCGGCCTGATCGCCACGGCGTTGGGAGGCGCGGTGATGGCGGAATCCGGAACCGCCTTGACCGGCGCCTTCCAGGCCGCAGCGATCGTCGCCGCCGTGCTCGCGACCGGTGCCGGCATCACGGCCTTTGCCACGCTCGAACGGGAGCGCAACCGCGGCAAATCGGTCGAGCGGTCGTGATCATCGCCACCTTCAATGTCAACGGCATCAATGGCCGCCTGCCGCGCGTGCTCGAATGGCTGGAGCAATCGCAGCCCGACGTCGCGTGCCTGCAGGAGCTGAAGACGACCGACGACAAATTCCCGGCAAAGGCGATCGAGAAAGCGGGTTATGGGGCCATCTGGCATGGGCAAAAGAGCTGGAACGGCGTTGCGATCCTGGCGCGCGGCTGTGAGCCGGTCGAGACGCGGCGGGGTCTGCCGGGTGTGGATCCGACGGACACCCATAGCCGCTATCTCGAAGCGGCGGTCAACGGCACGCTGATCGGCTGCCTCTATTTGCCGAACGGCAATCCGCAGCCGGGACCCAAGTTCGACTACAAACTGCGCTGGTTCGACCGGCTGATCGATCATGCCGCGGAGCTTTATGCCACCAAGCTGCCGGTCGTGCTGGCCGGAGACTTCAACGTCATCCCCACGGATGCGGACGTCTACAAGCCCGAACGTTGGGAGGACGATGCGCTGATGCAGCCGGAAAGCCGTGCTGCCTTCAAGCGCCTTCTCGCCCAAGGATGGACCGATGCGATCCGGCGGCTGCACCCGAAAGAAACCGTCTACACCTTCTGGGACTATTGGCGGAATGCCTGGGCACGCAATGCCGGCCTGAGGATCGACCATATTCTGCTGAGCAAGGCCGCTGCCAAGCGGCTGGAAGCCGCCGGCGTGGACAAGGAGGTACGCGGCCGCGAAGGAGCCAGCGATCATGCGCCGGTCTGGGTCCGGCTTGAAGATTGACCGTGTCTGCGATCGCCTCACCGCACCTTTTCCACGGCGTCGGATGTTCGGATTCGACAAGCAAAATGAGACTCGCCAAGCTGGCAGGCTGAGGAACGATCCGCATGCATCTGGATGTCACCATTGCGCTCTGCACCCGCAATCGCGCCGCGCAGCTGAGCCGCGCATTGGCTTCGCTTTGCGCGCTCACGGTTCCGGAGGGAACGACCTGGGAGGTCATCGTCGTCGACAATGGAAGCTCGGACGAAACGGGCAGGGTCCTGCAGGAGTTTGCCGGACGGCTGCCGGTTCGCGGGCTGTTTGAACCGGTGCCCGGTCTGTCGCGGGCTCGCAATTGCGCCCTGGAGGCAGCGCGTGGCCGGTACATCTGCTGGACCGACGATGACGTGCTGCTGAGCCCGCAGTGGCTTGCAGCCTATTTGGAAGCTTTCAGGCGACATCCGGATGCGGCCCTGTTCGGCGGACCGATCGCACCGATTCTCCAACATCCGATCCGTCGCCTGTTCGAGCGCGGCAAGGACCGGTGGCCGCTTGCCGGCCCCTTTGCTGCGCGCTCGCCGGGAGCGGCCGTGCGCCCGCTCTCGCTGGAGAATTGCGACGTCCCATTCGGCGCGAATCTGGCCGTGCGTGTCGCGGAGCATCGCCGCCATCCGTTCGATGAACGACTGGGTTCCTCGCCCACGATCAACCGGCTGGCCGACGAGATAGACGTGATCTATCGGATGATGAAACAGGGCGCCGAAGGATGGTGGGTGCCGGACGCCCGCGTGCTGCACGTCATTCCTCCGGAACGACAGACGCTACGCTATCTGATCCTCTACTATCGCCGGATCGGACAAACCGTCGCCTGGCTCCACGAGATGAAGCCTGGCGACAATATCAATGAGCTCAATGGCCCACCGGCCTTTGCGTTAAAGTCCCTGGCCCAGTTGCCGCGCCAGTGCGTGGGCATCGTGCGCACGATCGTACAGCGAACGGGCCTGCGCCATGGCCGCTGGCTCGGCTTTCTCGCGTTCTACGGCTACGCTTCAGGCGTGCTGTATCACCGCCGGTCCAATCGCATGCGGAAGCCTGCAATCGGTCGCGCGACTGCCTGAGCGGGGTCAGCCGTCCACCACGCGGCCATTCTCGATGCGGAGGATTCGGTTGCACGCCGCCAGCGTGGATGTTCGATGCGCAACCATGATGACCGTCATTTGATCGGCCAGCGCGTCCAGCGAACACATCACGGCTGCTTCCGTCGCGTCGTCCAGCGCGCTGGTCGCTTCGTCGAGGATCAGCACGCTGGCCCCCTTGTAGAGGGCACGCGCCAGGCCAATCCGCTGCCGTTGCCCGCCCGACAGCCTGATCCCGCGTTCGCCGACCCGCGTCTGGTCACCCTCGGGAAGCGTGGCCAGGAAGGGCGCGAGACAGGCCGCCTCGCTGACCGCGCGCATCCGTTCGCGATCGATCGGTCCGTCGAGGCCGAAGGCGATGTTGCCGGCAATGCTGTCGTCGGCAAGATAGATTGCCTGAGGGACATGCGCGATCTGCGCCTGCCAGATGGACCGGTTCGCGTCGTCGAGCGGCGCTCCGTCGATGCGGATCTCGCCCTGCGTGGGATCGAGGAGGCCCATCAGCAAGTCCAGAAAGGTGCTCTTGCCACTCCCGGTTGCGCCGGTGATTCCGATCCGGCTGCCGTGCTCGATCACCAGGCTGACATCCTTCAGGCCAAAACCGGTGCCGCCATATTCGAAGCAGACGCGATCAAAGGAAATCGAGGTGCGAAAGGCTTGCTCCGGGGTCACGGCGGAGCGCGGCTGCATCGGCTGTACGGGCTGTTCCATCAGCGCAATGATCTCGGCCAGTACGGCCTGGTTGCCGCGCATCTGGGCAAGCCCCCAATAAGCCTGCTGCAGCAATGGAAGCAGCCGCTGCGCGCCCAGTGCCAGGGCGCCGACCACCGGAATGGCTTCGGCAAGGCCACCCGGCTGGCGGCTCATGACCAGCGCCACCAGCACCAGCGCAATGACTCCGGCTCCCTCCACCACGAAGCGGGGCGCGGAGGCGACGAAGTTGGTATCGGTCTGGGCATGGCGAAGCTGACGCTCCGCCTCGGCAAACTGCCGTTCGAACACCGGTTGTGATTGATCCAGTATGATGTCGCGAATGCCGCCGATGCCCTCCTGGGCGATCTTCGTTCGGATCGTCGCCATCCTCGCCTGCACCCGCCCGTTGCGGCGCAAGCGGTTGCGGGTGGTCAGGCTGACGAGGGTGTAGGCCGCGCCGACCATGGCCGCCACGATCGCCGCGACGATCGGGTGGATGAAAAACAGCAGGACCGCGATGGCGAGGGAGACGACCACGCCGACGACGAGCTGCAGCACCGGGAGCAGCAGTCCGCTGACCAGCTGCTGGATCTTGCCAAGGGCGGCAAGGATTTCGCTGCTGTTCTGGCGGACGAAGAGGGCATAGGGCTGGCGCAGGGTCCGGCTGAACATGCGCGTTGCCATGTCGAGGCCGACGTCACCGGCGAACCGTCCGGATAGCCAGACGAGCGCCAGGCGAATGACGGCCGCGAGCACCGCTGCGGCGACAAGCGCGAGCGAGGCGGCGACCATGGTGTCGAGGCCCGTCGCGTCGAACAGGGCCTTGAGCCGCGCGGGAAGAGCGAGACCGCGCGCCCCGGAAAGAAGCAACAGGAAGGACAAGGCGGCGCCGATCGTGACCATTTCGGCAAGCGCGCCAGCGAGCATCAGGACCATGGTCATAACCAGCTGACGGCGCCGCGTTCGGCTGAGCAATCGGTAAAGATGGATGAGATTGTGCACGGATCCCCCGAAGGCCGGCCCTTCGCAGAAGGAGGGGCCAGCCGCAATCAACCGCCTTTATCTAATGTTGGAACAGCAGTGACCAGCCCTCGGGCAGATAATCGACCGACATATAGAAATAGAAGCTGCATTCGCCGGTCCGCTTGTAGCTGGCGCCCTTGACGATGCCGAATGCCGTGGTGCCGGCAAAGATGGGGCCGCCGCTATCGCCGCCGTGACAGGATGGACCGGCCACCGTGACCCAGACCGGCTCGCACGGACCTCCGCAAAGCGCGCCCGGCGGGGCAAAGTCGACCAGCTCGACCAGCGCGCAGCTGTAGCCGGAGCTTTCGCCGCGATGGCAGACGACATCGCCGACCCGCGTGCTCGACCGGCGGCGCGCGCCGGTGAGCGGACGCACAAACCTGCGATCCTTGTCGACATAGAATTCCGGCTTTTGCGGGGCGGAGGTCACGTGGACCTGCACGTCCCGAGTCAACGCGCCCCATTCGCCGACGAAGCTGAGCGGCACCTGGGCCCCGTCAGGACCATAATAAGTGAGCTCGTCGGGGCAGTGTGCCGCCGTGACGATGCCGGTCCGCGATGAATCGGTCACCACGAAACCGGTCGTGCAGGAATAGCGCCGCCCGTCGCGCGCATCGACACCTGCCACCCGCGATCCGCCCTCCACCGAGAGATCGGCGTCATCCGTATCGAGCAGCCGGATGCGCACCGGCACGCCGGCGAGGGCTGCAAGTTGCTGCTCCTTGTCGGCAAGCTGGTCCTTGTCCATGTCCGAGGCACGGGCGCGCACGATGATGTCGCCGGTCCGCTCGTCCACCCCCATCCCCTGCGGGCGAGAAAGGACAGCGCGCATTTCCATCTGATGCTGTTCGAGCGCACCAACCAGCTGGTCGTGCGTTGCCGCAGCACCGGTCCGGAAATTGACGGGAACAACACCGCCGCCCGCCGCGATAAAACGATCCTGCACCCAGTCATTCCCGGTCAGCAGCACGATGATGCGGTAATCGGGCTGGTGCTGGATTACCAGTCCGGCGAACCGGTCCTTGAACTCGGCCTGCAGCGCGTCGGTCTTGGCAATGCTCGCCTCCTGGAAACGCAGCCGCCGCAGCGCTTCGTCGAGGCTGACGCCCTCCAGCCGCGCATATTCCGCGGCGTCCTGGGCAAGGGCCTGGGACGGAGATTCGAGTGTCGCAGGCGTGGCCGGAGCGTCCGGCAAAACAGGCGCGTTCGGGGCGTCGGGCGCCACGGAAAGCCGATCCGCGGAATGGGCGGCAAAAGCGGGAGTAGCGGCCGACGCCGCGATCAGGAGAGCAACAGCGGTAAGTGGCGACCCTGGCACCGAAGACCACATCCTACGACGATCAGACAATCACTTATAAATGAATTCGCGTCTCCTTGGGAGGTAGCTAAGCGTGGTTGAACGCGTGCTTAAGCAGCACCGCCGCCAAGGGACTTTTCGGGTCGATCCGGCCGGCAAACACAATTATGGCGACGGGAAATGAGTGCGTCGCGCCCGTCCCGATCCCATGGGCAATTTCCTTCCACGCCCGGCAACCCCCCACCCCTCAGCGTGGTGATGCCGGTTCGCAACGGCATGCCTTATGTCGCCCAAAGCATCGCGAGCATAATCGAGCAAAGCTTCGGCGACTTCGAATTCGTGATCGGCGATGACGGCTCGACCGATGGAACCGCCGAGGTCCTGTACGAGGCCGCGCGGCGCGACAGCCGCATCCGGCTGCTGCACCGGGACAAGGGCTCCGGCCTTGCCGCCAGCGCGAATTGGGTGGTTTCCGAGGCCGGGACTCCGCTGATCGCCGTCGCCCACGCCGACGACCTGTGGCATGCCGACAGGCTGGCACGGCAAATGGCCTTGCTGCGCGCCATGCCACAGGTCGATCTGGTTGGAACGCTCTGGAACGGCATCGATGAATGCGGCCGTTATGTGCGGCCGGGCGATTACTGGAAGCTGGTCCGCAAGACACCGCTCGCGGCCTTTTCCCATTCCTCGATCATGTTCCGGAAGGCCGCGTTCGATGCGGTCGGCGGCTATCGGCCCGAGGCGGATTATTGGGAAGACCTCGACCTGTACCTGCGCATGGCCGCGCGTGGCCGGGTCGTCATCATCCCCGACACCCTGTCAACCGTCCGCCATTCGCGCGTGAGCACCAAATTCAGAACCGACCAGACCGTAGCGGAACAGGCCTTCGACCTGATGTACCGGGCGACCGCCGCTTATTGGCAAGGCGCCGATCATCGCCAGGTGGCGCCACCGGCGGACGGCCAGAAATTGCATCCCCTGAGCTTCGTGACCTTCGCCTCCACCTTGCTGTGGGCGGGCCATCGTCCGCACATCTTCCGCCGGATGTGGCGCTGTGGCGACCTGCGCTGCAATTCGGTTTCGGCCCACGCTCTGCTATGGGCGGCCTGGGCCACGATCAGTCCGAAAAGCCTGCGCCTCGTGCTGCGAAGCTTGCTGCACCTGCGCAACATCATCGCCCGACCAATGCTGCGCAGCAAGGAGGCGATCGAATGGCGGCCGCGGCGCCGGGTCGTCTGATCGGGACTCGATCCCGTTCAGGCTGGGCGGATCGAGTCCAGATTTCTTCTTGTTTGCCGTGATTTCCGAGTCGTCGGGTGATTCCACCCGACTTGAAATCACTCTATCGGCGCGGCTTGCTCGGCCTGCCTCGCCCAGGACCGCGTGGCGGCGGGCGGTCGGGACGCGGCTCGCGCCGGTGCACCGGCTGCCCGGTCCGCTGCGCAGCATCACGCGGGGCTACGGCATAGCCTTCCTTGAGCAGCCGCGTGAATGCGGCGCGGACATTGGCAGCGATCGCGTCCTGAAGCTCCTTGGGCAGATCGCCGAAGGTCGTGTTCGCATGGATGGCATTGAGATCGCGCAGCAAGGTGTTCGGCATGCCTTTGGAGGCGACCTTGAGTGCAGCCATGGCGTCCAGCACGGCAGAGACGATGATCTCCTGCATCACATCGGTGGCAGACTTGTTCATGCCGGACTCCAAATCACGTCGCCACGCATAGGCATGATACTGAAACGCTGCCAGATATTTCGGCCCGCCGGTTCATCCAAATCAGCGACTCTTCAAGGACCGATCAGTCGTACATGCCGCGGCCGGGAACCTGCTGCGCCCGCCGGCGAGATAGGCATGCGGCGCTCCCCGATGGTCAGATCGCTACTTCTTGATTCGATACACGTCGTGACACT
>Ga0081539_10004472_pt1 | contig 15399 bp, 10 predicted proteins | sample TabmetS4T2R2_FD_71023 | JGI IMG/M metagenome (GOLD analysis project Ga0081539, IMG submission 71023) | Tabebuia heterophylla rhizosphere microbial communities from the University of Puerto Rico - S4T2R2 | ecosystem: Host-associated > Plants > Roots > Rhizosphere ...
CGGCCGTCGACAGGCGGTGCGCGACCGTGATCGTCGTGCGGCCGGCCGACAGCCTCCGGAGCGCCTCCGAGATCCGACGCTCGGTCGCCGGGTCGACCGCCGACGTCGCCTCGTCCAGGATCAGCAGGCCGGGGTCGGCGATCTGCGCCCTGGCCAGGGCCACGAGCTGCCGCTCGCCGACCGACAGCGCCTCGCCGCGTTCGCCGACGACCGTGTCGAGCCCGCGCGGCAGACCCCCGACCCAGCCGCTCAGCCCCAGCTCCTCGAACGCCGTCGCGACCTCGGCATCGCTCGCTCGCGCCCGGCCGGCTCGAACGTTCTCCTGGATCGTCGTGTCGAACAGGAACCCGTCCTGGGGGACCATCCGCAACGCCCGGTGCCTCGACGCCGCCGACACCTCGCGGAGGTCGACGCCGCCCACCTCGATCCGACCTCCGACGGGGTCGGCCAGCCTCGACACCAGCTTCACGAACGTCGTCTTGCCGCATCCCGTCTCCCCGACGATCGCCACGTGCTCTCCGGGGGCGACGTCCAACGTGATCCCTCGCAGGACCGGTCCGCCCTCTCGGTACGCGAACGTCACGTCCCGAGAAGCGATCGACAACGGTCCGTGGGGAAGGTCGCGGCCGGGCGAGGGCTCCACGAGCTCGATCGGGAGGTCCTGCACCGCCAGGACCTTGCGCCAGCCGGCGATCGCCGTCTGCGTCTCGCTGTAGATCTCCGGCAGGTCGGTGAAGACGTGGAGGAACGCGTCCGCGAGGAACAGGAACGCGGTGACGCGGCCGAACGTGAGGCCCCACCGCGGGCCGAAGGTCGCGCCGAGGGCGATCACGGTGGAGACGGCCATCGCGTAGAAGATCGTCGACAGCGGGAACAGGGTGGCCGCGCGCAGGTGGGCGACGACCTCGGCCCGATAACGGCGGTCGATCGCGCGGCGGACCTTGCCGTGGGTGGACTCGTCGAGGCCGTAGGCCCGCACGACCGCCGCGCCCATCACGGACTCCGAGACCTCGGACAGCATCTCGCCGACCCTGGTCCTGGCGGTGTCGTACGCGCGCTGGAGGCGCCCCTGCAGGGCCCGGACCGTCAGGGCCAGCGGCACGACGAGGATCACGATCCCCAGCGTCAGCTGCCATGAGAACACCAGCATCAGCACGAGCGATCCGACGACCTGGAACCCGGCCCAGATCCAGGCGATGCCGCCCCACTCCATGAACTGCTGCATCGCGTCGACGTCGGCCGTCACCCGGGCGACGAACACGCCCCGCTTCTCCTCCGACTGGTCTGCGATCGAGAGCCGGTGGATGTGCTCGAACGTGCGGACCCGGAGGTTCGCCATGGCGCTCTCCGCCGCGTCGACGAGCCGGCGGCCCGCGATGCGCGAGCCCAGGAACATCACGGTCGCCAGCGCGAAGCCGCAAGCGCAGACCGTGAAGACGAAGCCGGCTCGGAACCCGCCGGTGAACCCGTGGTCGAAGACGAGCTGGATCAGGATCGGCGTGATCAGGTGGCCGGCGACGGCTCCCAGCGAGATCACGACCGTGAGCGGCAGCCCGGCGCGCAGCTCCGGGCTCTCCCGGAGCCCGCGCCGGAGGACGCCGAACGAGCCCTGGAGATCGGGAGGAACGGCGATCGGGTCGTCGTCCCGTTCCGCGGTCGCGGCGCTCATCGCTCTCCCCGTTCGTACGCGCGGATGATCGCCGCGTAGCCCGGCGCGCTCGACAGCAGATCCTCGTGCGAGCCCGTGGCCTCCACCGCGCCGTTCTCCAGGAAGATCACCCGGTCCGCGAGGCGGATCGTGGAGAGTCGGTACGCGATCACCACGAGCGTCGTCCGCAGCTCGTCGCGGAGGGCCGCGAGGATCCCGGCTTCGATCGTGGGGTCGACCGACGACGTCGCGTCGTCGAGGATCAGGACCCGCGGTTCGCGCACGATCGCGCGGGCGAGCGCCACGCGCTGCCGCTCGCCGCCGGAGAGCGTGTGGCCGCGCTCACCGACGATCGTCTGGTAGCCCTCGGGCAGGTTCCGGACGAACCGGTCGACCGCGGCGATCCGGGCGGCGCGCGCCAGCTCCGGCTCGTTCGCGCCGGAGTCGAGGGCGATGTTCTCTCCGATCGTGGTCGAGAACAGGAAGCTCTCCTGGAACACGATCGCCACGGCGCGCCGGAGGGACGCCGGGTCGGCGCGACGGAGGTCGACGTCGCCGATCCGGATCAGTCCCTGATCCGGATCGGCGAGGCGCACCAGGAGCTGTGCGAGCGTGGACTTCCCCTCGCCGGTGGCGCCCACGATCGCCACCGACTCGTGCGGCGCGACGCGCAGGGACACGCCGTCCAGGACCTTGGTGCCGTCGAACACGTGCCGGACGTCGAGGACCTCGACGCCGAGCGGCCCGTCCGGCAGCGGGCGGGCGTCCGACGCCGACGCCACCGTGATCGGCTCGGCGAAGACCTGCTCCAGTCGCGCGTAGCCGACGACGGCGCGGGGGAGCTCCGCCAGGATCCATCCGATGAACCGCATCGGCCAGGCCAGGAGGTCGAACAGGGCTACGAACCCGATCAGGCGCCCCAGCGTGACGTCGCCGGAGCTGACCCGCCACGCTCCGACGACCAGCAGCAGCGCGATCGCGGCGGTGGGCATCGTGTCGAGCGCAGCCTCGAACGTCGCCCGGATGTAGCCGGCCCGGACGCGCTCGCGGCGGAGCGCGTCGGCCTGGACGGCGAACCGAGCGGTCTCGGCCTCCTCGCGGCCGAGCGTCTTCACGACCAGCGATCCGTCGATCGACTCGTGGGCGACGGCCGAGACGTCGCCGGTTCGCTCCTGGGCGAGCCGGGCCGGCTCCTCCATCCGCTTGGCGAAGCTCTGGTTCATCAGCGCGAGCGTGGGGAACAGCAGCATCGCGACCAGCGCCAGGTAGACATCGGTCGCGAAGAGCTGGATCGCGGCCAGCACCACCAGAACGACGACGCCCGTCGCGAACGGCACCGGCCAGAAGACGTCCACGGCCGCTTTCACGTCGGCCTCCATGTGCGCGAGCAGCTCGCCCGTGGGCGTCTCGCGGTGGTACGCCAGCGCGAGGCGTCGATACCGATCGGCGATGCGGGTCCGAAGCGTGGCCATCACCCGCTCGCCGGCGACGCCGCTGTAGAAGCGGCGGACCATGATCCCCAGCGCGCGGAGCGTCCCGAACAGCATCACGGCGCCGATCGCCAGCCAGATCTGGCGAGCCGTCACCCCGCCGCGGAACGCCGGCCGGAGGACCTCGTCGGTGACGCGTCCCAGCGCGGTGGTCAGTGCGATCGAGCCGAAGGCGAACACGACGGCGCCCGCGACCGACGCCGTGAACGGACCCGGGTGCATCCGGACGTAGGAGACGATCAATCGCGCGCCGCGCAGGAAGAGACCGTGGGGTGACGCCCCGCGTTCCGGTTCCTCGATCGCCCCCTGCGCCGACACGCCCATCACCCTATGATGCGCGCATGACCGACCACCGCCCGTGGTTCCGCACGTGGCGAGCCGGTGTTCCGAAGACCGTCGCTCCGTTCCCTCGACGCTCCGTCTTCACCTTGTTGGCCGATTCGGCAGCCGGTTTCCCCGACTCGACGGCGATCGCGTTCCTGGGCAAGCACCTCTCGTACCGACGGCTCCTCGCCGAGGTGGAGCGGTTCAGCGCCGTCCTCGCCGGCCTCGGCGTACAGCGCGGGGATCGCGTCGGGCTCCTCCTGCCGAACTCGCCGCAGTACGTGATCGCGTGGTACGCGTGTCAGCGGCTCGGCGCGATCGCGATCGGCAACAACCCGCTGTACACCCAGCGGGAGCTGGCGCATCAGATCGCGGATCAGGCGCCACAGGTGATGGTCGTCCTGGATCAGCTCTATCCGAACTGGGAAGCCGTGGCCGCGAGGTCCTCGGTCCGCGAGGTCGTGGTGACGAAGCTCACCGACTACATGCGGTTCCCGCTGAACCTCCTGGCGCCGCTCAAGTTCCGTCGCGACGCGAAGCACGAGGGCAAGCCGTGGCCGCCCGTGCCGGCGAGCGCCCGGGTGCGGTGGTGGCAGGAGGCGATCGACTCGGCCGGGACGCCGCCGCCGGTCGCCGAGGTGGACGCCGAGGCCGACGCGGCCACGTTCGTGTACACCGGGGGCACGACGGGCCTGTCGAAAGGCGCGATGCTGTCGCACTACAACATCGCGTCCAACGTTCGACAGGTGGCGCCGTGCATCACGGAGTTCGAGCGCGGCACGGACGGTGTGATGTGCATCCTCCCGTTCTTCCACTCGTTCGGCCTCGTGGCGATGAACTTCGGGATCGCGCAGGCCGGCACGCTCGTGCTGCTGCCGCGGTTCGAGGTGCACATGGCGCTCAAGCAGCTGGCGAAGGAGAAGCCCACGTTCTTCCCGGGCGTGCCGCGGCTCTTCGTCGCGTTGAACGAAGCCCCGGAGACCGCGAAGTACGACCTGAAGTCCGTGAAGGCGTGCATCTCGGGCGCGGCGCCGCTCCCGAAGGCGGTCGCCGACCGGTTCCGCGAGGTGACCGGCGGCGCGAAGCTCGTCGAGGGCTACGGCCTCACCGAGACCTCGCCCGTCACCCACGTGAACCCCTTCGATGCTCCGAGGCACGGGACGATCGGCCTGCCGATCCCGGATACCGAGTGCCGCGTCGTCGCCCTCGACGACCCCGATCGCGAGATGTCCCCCGGCCAGCCGGGCGAGCTGTGCATCAAGGGACCCCAGGTGATGCTGGGCTACTGGAACCGCCCGGAGGCCACGCGGGAGATGATCCGCGGCGAGTGGCTGCACACCGGCGACATCGCCACGATGGACGAGGACGGCTTCTTCCGGATCGTGGACCGGATGAAGGACATGATCATCGTCTCCGGCTTCAACGTGTACCCGACCGAGGTCGAGGAGGTCATCTATCACCACCCGAAGGTGTCGAAGGTGTGCGTGGTCGGGCTGCCCGACGACACGTCGGGGGAGCGAGTGAAGGCCTACGTCGTGGCCAAGGACGGAGCGACCGTGACCCCGGAGGAGCTCGAGGCGTGGTGCCGGGACCCCTCCCAGGGCCTCACCGGCTATCGGGTGCCCAAGGAGTGGGAGTTCCGCGACTCGCTCCCCGAAACCCTGATCGGCAAGGTGCTGCGCCGCGTCCTGGTCGAGGAGGAGCGGGAGAAGGCGGCCGCCTCGGCTCGCTGACATCCCGATCCGCCCACTAGCCTCGTCCCGTGGACGTCCGGCTCTTCCGCGACGCGGGTCTCGGCAACGGCTCCTACCTCGTCGACGCCGGCGGCGGTCACGGGATCCTCGTCGACCCGGATCGCCGGGCGCGCCGTTACCTGCAGGCCGCGTCGGACCGCGAGCTCGAGATCCGAACGGTGCTCGAGACGCATCTCCACGCCGACTTCGTCTCCGGGTCGCTCGAGGTGCGCGAGGCGACCGGGGCGGAGCTGCACGTGCCGGCCGACGCGGCCGTGGGCTTCCCGCACCGGCCGGTGCGCGGCGGCGAGCGACTGGAGATCGGGGACCTCGAGGTCGAGGTCGTCGCGTCCCCCGGCCACGCGCCCGAACACCTCTCCTACGTCGCGCGCGCCGACGGCGGTCGCGCCCCGACGCTGTTCAGCGGCGGCGCGCTGATCGCCGGCGGCGCGGCACGGACGGATCTTGCCGGGGACGACCTCACCGAGCGTTTGACGGCCCAGGCGTTCGACACGGTGCACGACGCGTTCGCCGACCTCCCCGACGAGACGGTGCTGCTGCCGACCCACGGGAGCGGCTCGTTCTGTTCCACCGGCTCCGGCACCGAGCACACGTCGACGCTCGGCGCCGAGCGGCGGACGAACCCGCTGCTGGCGATGACGCGCGAGGACTTCGTCGGATCCTGGCCGTCGACGTTCCCGCGGACGCCCGTGTACTTCGCGCGGATGCGGGAGCTGAACTGGGCGGGCCCGCGGCTCCGGCGCGACATCCACCTGCCACCGCCGCTCACGGCGAAGGATTTCGCAGACGCGGCCTCCCGTCCCGGCTCGATCGTCGTGGACACGCGCGACGCGGCGTCCTACGCGGAGGCCCACGGCGAAGGAGCCTTGGCGATCCCGTTCCGCGACGCGTTCCCCACGTGGCTGGGGTGGCTCGTGCCGCCCGAGGCCGAGCTCCTGTTCGTCCTGGGCAGCACGTCGATCGACGACGTCGTCGACGCGAGCCTGCTCGTGGGCCTGGAGCGGTTCGGCGGGTACCTCGAGGGCGGGATCGACGCGTGGCGCGAGGCCGGCTTCCCCGTGCGCTCGCTCCCCGGGATCGGCGGCGAGGACACCGTGCCGTGGCTCGAGGCCGGCGCGCAGGCGCTGGACGTCCGGGAACCGGACGAGATCGAGCGCGGCGCGATCTCCGGAGCCGTCGCGGTGCCCCTCGGCGACCTCCCGACGCGGCTCGACGCGGTCCCCCAGCGTCGCCCCTTGCTCGTCTACTGCGCGAGCGGGATGCGGTCGACGACGGCGGCGTCGATCCTCGAGCGCGCCGGCGTGGGACCGGCCGTGAACCTCCGCGGCGGCTACGGCGCCTGGCGCGAAGCCGGCCGCGACTGATCGGCGAGCGCCGAGACCGCCGTTCGCTCCTCGAGCGTGAGCCCGCGGAGCGGTGGACGGACGTCGACGTGCTCCATCACCCCTCGGTCGACCAGCACCTGCTTCAACGCTGCGTGGAAAGGGACTCCCTCCAGGCGCTCGCGCAGCTCCGTGACCCGGAGGTGCGCTTCGGGGCTGTGCTCGTGGACGAGGTCCGCGACCACCTCCGGCCACGCCGTGGCCAGTCCGGAGACGGCGCCCACCGCGCCGCGCTCCATCCCGGCACGCACGAGCGGCTCGGAGCCGATGAACACGTCGATCCCGTCCAGGAGGTAGGGCTCCACCGCATCGAACGGCGTGTCGCTCACCTTCATGCCCACCACGTTCCCGCGCTCGCGACGGAGCTCTTCGACCACCTCGATCGGGATCGCGTACCCGCTCCGGGCGGCGAACTCGTAGACGTAGAACGGGAGCGGGTCGCAGGCGGTGGCGGCGACGCGGAGGTGCTCGAAGAGCTCGGGCGGATCGAGGGGGAAGTACGGCGGCGCGATCACCGCGACGGCGTCCGCGCCGATCTCGAGGGCGTGGGCGGCGAGCGCGACGGTGTCGTACGTCGTCTGCGCCCCGGCGTGGACCGCGACCTGGAAGTCCGACGGGCGCGCGGTCACGGCGGACTCGGCGACGCGACGTCGCTCGTCGGTCGAGAGCAACACGCCTTCGCCGGTCGTCCCGCAGACCAGGACGCCGTCGATCCCACCGCCGGCGAGGAACCCCACGAGCGGCGGGATCGAACCCAGGTCCAGCGACCGCCCGCCGTCGCGGAGCGGGGTCACCGCCGCCGCGATCGCGCCCTGGAGCCGCCGCATGGCGTCGATGCTAGCCGCGCGCCGGTCCCGAGCGAGCGCGATCGTCAGCGCCGCGAGAGGAGGTTGCGGAGCGCGAGCCAAACGTTCGCGGGGTGCTCGGCGAGCCGCCGCATGAACCACGGGTACCAGTGCGTCCCGTAGCTGATCAGCACCCGGACGCGGTATCCCTCACGCGCCAGCCGGCGCTGATCGGCGGCGCGGATCCCGTAGAGCATCTGGATCTCGTACGCGTCACGACCGAAGCCGGCGGCGGCCGCCCGTCGCTCGATCTCGGTGAGCAACGCGACGTCGTGGGTGGCGAGGGCCAGGCGGCCGCCGCCGCCGACCTCCAGGAACGCGAGCGCCCGCTCCGCGAACGCCCGGTCGATGTCCGCGCGATCCTGCGCGGCGACGTGCCGCGGCTCTCGGTACGCACCCTTCACGAGTCTCACCGATCCGCCGCGCTTCGCGACCTCGTCGACGTCGGCCGAGGTTCGGTGGAGGTAGGCCTGCAGACACACGCCGACGTTCGGCGTCGCCTCGAGCAGTCGTCGGTACAGCTCGAGCGTCGGCTCGACCGTGCTCGAGTCCTCCATGTCGACGAACAGGTGCCTCCCGCGGTTCGCGGAGCGCTCGGCGAGCCCACGCAGCCGATCGAACGTGTCGTTCGGGCCGAGCGCGAGACCGAGGTGGCTGGGCTTCACGGAGACCTCGGCGTCGGGCCGCCGTTCCTCGATCCGGTCGAGCAGCGCTTGGTAGTGCTCCGCGACCTCGTCGGCGTCGGCCGGCGTTCGCACGTGCTCGCCGAGGTAGGTGAACGTCGCCGGGATCCCGTCCGGGGCGAGCCGCTCGGCCGCTCCGAGCGCGTCGTCGATCCCCTCGCCCGGCATGAACCGGCGGACCGACGCCCGGACGAAGCGGTAGCGAGGGAGGTGCTCCGACAACCAGCGGTTCTGCGCGGCCCACAGGATGGCGTCGCGCGCCGGCTTCATCGGGGCCTCATGCCCCGATGATAGGCACGCCCCTCAGAACTGCGCCCGCTCGGTCGATCCCTCCAACGCCGTCGTCGACGAGGTGCCGCCCGCGACCGTCTGGGCGACGAGATCGAAGTAGCCGGTGCCCACCTCGTGCTGGTGCCGCGTCGCGGAGTACCCGAGCTCCTCGAGCTGGAGCTCGCGTGATTGCAGGCGCACGTACGCGCTCATGCCCTCCTCGGCGTACCCGTGCGCGAGGTCGAACATCGACGCGTTCAGCGAGTGGAAGCCCGCGAGCGTCACGAATTGGAAGCGGTACCCGAGCGCGGCCAGCTCCTTCCGGAACGAGGCGATCCCGACGTCGTCGAGGTGGCGTTCCCAGTTGAACGACGGCGAGCAGTTGTACGAGAGGACGATGTCGGGGAACGCGTCAAGGACCGCCTCGGCGAACGTGCGCGCCTCCTCGATGTCGGGCGTGGAGGTCTCGCACCACAGCATGTCGGCGTACGGAGCGTAGGCGAGGCCGCGGGCGATCGCCGCGTCGATCCCGCTGCGGACGCGGAAGAACCCCTCGGGCGTCCGTTCGCCCGTCACGAACGGGCGATCGCGCTCGTCGACGTCCGACGTCAGCAGCGTCGCCGAGCGCGCGTCGGTCCGCGCCATCACCAGCGTGGGCACGTCGACGACGTCGGCCGCCAGCCGCGCCGCCGTGAGCGTCCGGATGAACTGCTCGGTCGGGACCAGCACCTTGCCGCCGAGGTGCCCGCATTTCTTCTCCGACGCCAGCTGGTCCTCGAAGTGCACGGCGGCGGCGCCCGCCTCGATCATCGCCGTCATCAGCTCGAAGGCGTTCAGCGGTCCTCCGAAACCGGCCTCGGCGTCCGCGACGATCGGCGCGAACCACTCGCGGTCGTCCGAGCCGTCCGCCCACGCGATCTGGTCGGCCCTCGACAGCGCGTTCACGATCCTGCGAACGAGCGCCGGCACGGAGTTGGCGGGGTAGAGCGATTGGTCGGGATACGTCTGGCCGGCGAGGTTCGCGTCGGCGGCGGCCTGCCACCCGGAGACGTAGATCGCCGGCAGGCCTGCCCGGACGCACTCGACCGCCTGGCCGCCGGTCAGGCAGCCCAGCGCCGGAACGCAGTCCTCGTGCCGAAGGAGCTCCCACAACCGCTCGGCCCCACGGCGGGCGATCGTGTGCTCCCGCCGGAGCGACCCGCGGAGCCGGATCACGTCCTCCGCGACGTACGGTCGCTCCACGCCGGCCCATCGGGGGTCGTCCGACCACCGCCGGTCCAGCTCCGCTGCCTCGTCCCGTATCCGGTCCTCGATCCTCATCGCCGCCTCCCGTCAGATTGGCCTGGAAAAGGAAGAAGACCTCTCTCGCAAGAGGTCTTCGGCGCCGCCGCTCCGGTGAGCGGGGCGCTCAGGCGATGGATACCGTCCCGGGTCCGGGTTTGAACGGCCGTTCAAACATGACCCATCGTTCCACACGTCGCCGAGACCGGTCAAGCGAGTCGGTCGGAGGGGCGTCCAGATCGCTCGGAGGGGCCGGGATAGGGTCCCTCCGTGGCGGCGGTCTCGGATCCGGGCGAGCGATGCGAGCGGTTCCGCGCGATGCACGTGCCGGGTCGGCCGGTCGTGCTGCCGAACGTGTGGGACGCCGCCTCGGCCAGAGCGGTCGTGGCGGCGGGGTTCCCCGCCGTCGCGACCTCGAGCGGCGCGGTCGCCGCGACGTTGGGGTACGAGGACCACGAGGACGCCCCGGCCGATGAGATGTTCGCGGCGGCGGCGCGGATCGCGCGCGCCGTCGACGTTCCGGTGACCGTCGACGCCGAGGCGGGGTACGGGCTCTCGCCGGAGGATCTCGTCGCGTCGCTGGGGGCCGCGGGCCTGGCGGGATGCAACCTCGAGGACACCGACCATCGGACGGGTTCCCTGGTCGACGCCGAGCGCCAGGCGGACCGGCTCGGCGCGATCCGCGCCGTCGCGGATCGCGCGGCGTACCCGCTCGTGCTGAACGCGAGGATCGATGTGTTCCTGCACGACCGCGATGCCGATCAGGCGGCGTTGGTCGAGGAGGCGGTCGGGCGAGCGTCGGTCTACCTGCGAGCCGGCGCCGACTGCGTCTACCCGATCGTCCTCCGCGATCGCGATGCGATCGCGTCGTTCGTCGCCGGCGCGGGAGGCCCGGTGAACATCCTCGCCGCCGGCGGCCCAGGCGTCGCCGAGCTCGCCGAGCTCGGCGTCGCGCGCGTGAGCTACGGCTCGTCGATCCACACCGGCCTGATGGAGGAGCTCGCGAACTTCCTGAGCGGTCGTCGCGATCGCCTGGGGTCGGCGGATCCTCCTCCCGTCCCGTGACCGTTCGGCGACCGGGACCGGCGGCGGCCGAGCCTCGACGGGTCTAGGCCCGTTCCCTTCGGGCCTCGACCGCGCGGGCGTGGCCCACGAGTCCCTCCGCGTTGGCGAGGGCGGCCGCGGCGCCGGCGTGCGCCGCCGCGGCCGCCCCCGTCATCCGCACCACCGGCCGGACCGTCACGAAGTCGGAGGCCCGCAACCCCGAGGAGAACCGCGCCGTGCCCGACGTCGGCAGCACGTGGTTCGATGCCACGCCGTAATCGCCGAACGGGACGGCGCTCCATTCGCCCAGGAAGATCGCCCCGGCCACCGAGACGCGGTCGAGGAACGCCTCCGGCTCGGCCAGCAGGACCAGCAGGTGCTCCGGCGCGAGCTGATCGACGACCACGGCCGCCTGCGAGACGTCGCGCACGAGGACGCCGCGGGAGTGTCCCAACGCCTCGTCGACGATCTCCCGCCGTCCGGCCTCGCCGACGAGCTGCTGCAGGGCGTCGCCGACCTTGGCGAGCAGCGGCTCGTCCGGCGTGATCAAGAAGGTCCGCGCCTGCGGGTCGTGCTCCGCCTGGGCGATCAGATCCAACGCGACGAGCTCCGGGTCGACGTCGCCCTCCGCGACGATCGCCAGCTCGCTGGGACCGGCGAGCGCGTCGATCCCGACCAACCCGCAGAGCTGGCGCTTCGCCTCCGTGACGTACTTGTTGCCGGGTCCGACGATCCGATCGACCTGCGGGATCGACTCGGTCCCGTACGCCATCGCGGCGATCGCTTGCGCGCCGCCCACCTTCGCCACGCACGTCGCCCCGGCGCGCTTCGCCGCGTACAGCACCGCGGGGAAGATCGTGCCGTCCGAGCGCGGCGGGGTGCACAGAACGATCTCCGGCACCCTCGCCACGACCGCGGGGACGACGGTCATGCACACCGACGAGGGGTAGCGTGCGCGTCCGCCGGGGACGTAACAGCCGACGGCGCGGATCGGGCGGACGATCTCGCCGAACCGGACGCCCTCGCGCTCCTCCCACCATTCGTTCGGGAGCTGACGAGCGTGGAACGCGCGGAGACGATCGATCAGCGCGTCGAGCGCCCGCTTCAGCTCCGCCGGCGTCTCGTGCTCCGCGACCTCGAACTCCTCGCGCCGGGCCAGGAGGCCGCGGTCGGCCAGATCGGCTTCGTCGAACCGGTGCGCCAGCTCGAGCAGGACCTCGTCGCCCTCGACGAACACGCGTTGGAGGATCCGCTGGACGGTCTCGGAGACGGTGGGATCGATCTCGGGCCTGACCGCTTCCAGCCGCTCCCCCCGCTCGCGCAGGTCCAGGAGCTCGAGCACGTCAGGGACCTTCGGCGGCGTCGGCGGAGGGATGCAACGACCGTGCCGTCCGGCGATCCCGGATCAGCAGGACCCACCCGCTGACACCGACCGTCAGCGATGCCGCGATCAGCATCCCCAGAGCCAGGAGCAGCGCGGATTCCCGGTCCATGAGACGCGGAAGGGTACCGGATGGGGTTCGCGCAGCGACCGGCTGGTCAACCGGTCGACGCGCGGCGCTTCGCCTCGGTGCGTCGCTCGGCTTCCAACCGTTCGAGGTCGACGTCCTCGTGGCTCACGTACCCGAACGCGCCACCGATCGCGGGATGGACCGCCGAGATCAGCCGGTGCATCCGCTGGGCGACGCGCCGGTACGTGGGATGTCCCTGCGGCTGCGAGCGCAGCTCCGTGAGGTGCATCGCCTCGCGCGCGGTCATCTGCATCACGAACCGGATCCGGAAGGCCATCGGGACGGCGTAGGGCGCGACCTCGTCCAGTCCCGCGTCCAGGAGCGCCGTTTCCATCTCCCGTCCCGCCGCGATCACGCCGTCCCATCGGTCGCGGAGACCGGCCTCGTCGATCTCGCGAGGGGTCTCGTGGCCATGCTCGGTCGTCAGGCGCTGCCACTCGATCGTGAGCGGCCGGTGACGTTGGAGATCCCGGAACGCCCCGTAGTCGCAGAGCACGTCGAAGCGGTACGAGGTCCGCTCCCACGCGCGCCCCGGCTTGTGCCGGCGGTTCGAGCGTTCGCCGACCGATGCGCGGAGCAGCTCCGCACGCTCGTCGGTCGACATCGACCGGACCCGGGCGAGCAGTTGATCGTCGGGCAGATCGGTCGTTGCGTACAGCACCGCGGCCGCTACCTTGGTCTCGCCGTCCGGGTCGAACTCGGTGAGCGTCACCTCGTCGCGGGGCTCGGGCGTGTCGTCGCCGGCGAGCTTGGCGGCCAGCTCCCCGACGCCCTCGCGGGTCGAGCGCCAGTACCGAGCCCAGGCCACCCCGCGGTCCTCGACGTCCACCCGCTTCAGGAACGCGGGGATCACCTTCCGCAGCTCGGTCAGCATCAGCGCGCCGTACTCGCGCATCTCGGCCGACGGATCGACCGACAGGCGCATCAGCAGCTGCTCGTACGACTGCGCGGTGGCGAAGATCCCGAGGTTCGAGCGCGTGGCGGCCGGCAAGGCCATCCGCAACGTGTCGCAGGTCTTCGCCGTGATCGTGGCGCGGTACACCGAGTCCGGGTCCGCGGGATCCTGCGGGAACCGCCGCTCGAACCACGCGTACAGCGGCTCGAACATCGCGCCGTACGCACCGAACACCTCGTCGAGGTACCGGAGGTAGCGCTGCTCCAGGTCGGTCCCCTCGATCTCCGGTGGCACCGTCGCTCGCCACCGCCCGCCCGGGGTGTCGTCGTAGCGCATGTAGCGCGTCGACTGCTCCAGGTACGCGGCGAGCCGGCCCCACTCGAGGGCCTTCGCCAGGAGCTGCGAGGACTGCTCGCACGCCAGGTGCACCCCACCGAGCTGCGCGACCGAGTCGTCGCCGTACTCGACGAAGACGCGGTCGTAGAGCCGCTCGGCCCGTTCCACCCCGACGGTGGTGAGCTCGCCGCCCTCGTCCACGTCCTCCGAGAACTCGTCGAGGAACAGGCGCCGCAAGGACTTCGTCGTCCGCGAGTACCTCGCGAAGAGCGCGCCCTTCACGACCTCGGGCAGATTGACGAGCGCGAAGACCGGCCCCTCCAGGTCGGTGAAGTACCGCGAGAGGATCGTGCGCTGGTCGTCGGTGAAGTTCTCGGTGGCGAACCAGAGCGTCACGGCGTCGGCGAGGGCGACGGCAGACTTCCGGTGTGGAGCACGATCACGGTGCCCTCGGGGACCTGCTCGCCGGGAGCCGTGTCCTGCTGAGCCACGCGGTTGGAGTTGGGGCACTCCGGCCGGGGCAAGACCGGTTCCCCGAGCTGCGCTCCGAGCCCCTCCCGCTCGAGCTGGTTCTTCGCGCTGGCGTACGTGTCGCACATCACGTCGGGGACCGTCACGAGCGCCTGACCCTCGGACACCACCACGTTCACCGCGGTCCCCTTGTCCACTTGATCACCGGCCGCCGGGGACTGATCGATGATGTCGCCCTCCGGCGCATCGCTCTCCTGCGGCGTCTGATCGCCGAGCTCGAGGCCGAGCCCCTCGAGTGTCGCTTGCGCCTCCGACACGGTCTGGCCGGTCAGCGTGGGGACGGTCACCTGCTTGATCTCCCGGGCGACGGTCAGGATCACCTCCGTTCCCTCTTCCTGCTTCAGCCCGGCCTCCGGGTCCTGGTCGAGCACCGTCCCCGGTTCCTCTTCGTCCGTCCGCTCGTACTCGGTGTGAGCGTCGTCCACGACGAACTTCTTGGCCTCGAGGATCTGCTTCGCCTCCTCGACCGGTTTCCCCACGACCTTCGGCACCTCGACGAACTCCGGCCCTCCCTCGTCGGTGAGCATCGTGACCAGCAGGTAGCCGGCCGCCGCGAGCAGCGCCATCACCAGGATCGCGATCAGCGCGCCGAGCCAGGCCTTCCGGGAGCTGCCGCGCGGCTCCTCCGGCGGCGGCAGCACCGAGGTGGGCTGCGGCCGCGAGATGATCTGCGTGGCCTCGCCACCGGCCGGGAGCAGCGGCGTCGCGAGCACCTGGCCGCCGCCCCTCGCCCGCTCGAGGTCGTCGGCGAACTCCTGCGCCGTCTGGTAGCGGTTGGCCGGGTTCTTCGACAGCGCTCGCATCACGATCGCGTCCAACGACGGAGGGACCTCGGGGTTCAGCGTTGACGGGGCCGGCGCGTTCTCGTTGACCTGCTTGTAGGCGATCGCCATCGGCGAGTCGCCGGTGAAGGGCGGCCGGCCGGCGAGCATCTCGTACAGCACGACCCCCAGCGAGTAGATGTCGGTCCGGGCGTCGACGGGGTGGCCCTGTGCCTGCTCCGGCGAGAGGTACGACGCGGTCCCCAGGACGGCCGAGGTCTGGGGGGCGGTCTCGGGACCGGCGATCAGGCGGGCGATCCCGAAGTCCATCACGAGGACCTTGCCCTCGCGCGTCACCATCACGTTCGCCGGCTTGATGTCGCGGTGGATCACGCCGTGCGCGTGCGCGGCGGCCAGCGCCCCGGCGATGTCCTGGCCGATCTCCGCGGCCTGCATCGGCTGGAGCTGTCGGCCCGACGCCATGAAGTCGGCGAGCGTCCGGCCCTCGATGTACTGCATCACGATGAACGGGTCGTCGCCGTCGCCCGAGTCGTAGACCGAGACGATCCCCGGGTGGTTCAGCCGGGCCGCCGCCTGGGCCTCGCGGCGGAACCGATCGACGAAGCTGCCGTCGCGGGCGAACT
>Ga0081539_10004473_pt1 | contig 15396 bp, 10 predicted proteins | sample TabmetS4T2R2_FD_71023 | JGI IMG/M metagenome (GOLD analysis project Ga0081539, IMG submission 71023) | Tabebuia heterophylla rhizosphere microbial communities from the University of Puerto Rico - S4T2R2 | ecosystem: Host-associated > Plants > Roots > Rhizosphere ...
CATCGAGCGGACGCGATGCTGGCTGTCCTCGAACATCCGCACGACGTCGGGATCCGGCGTACGGGTCGACTGCAGGTAGAAGATGCTCGAGATGACCGCCAGATTGTTCTTCACGCGATGGTGAACTTCCTTCAGCAGCAGCTCCTTCTCCTTCAACGAGCTTTCCAGCTCGCGATTGAGATCCTCGAGCGCGACGCGGCGGCTCTCCGAGATCTTGGCGGCCTCGACGACGCCGACGATCCGCGGCACGAGCGGCGGCAGCGCGATCGCGGTCAGCACCGAGGCCAGCGCCGTGACGATCTTCACGTCGGCGGAGAGCCAGAACCACGGCTGCCACAACGTCACGATTTCCATCGCGTGCGTCGCGCCGCACGCGACGATGAAGGTGCCGAACGCCAGGAACATCCAGCCGAACGGAATGGTGTTGCGGGTCTGACGCACGAGATAGACGAGCGTCATCGAGATCGTCGAGTACGAAAGGAAGATCAGGAGATCCGACACCACGTGCGTGCCGACCAGGTCGGATTCCCACAGGTAGCAGAACCCGTGCGGGTGGAACAGCGGGTTCGGCTGCCAGAAGTCTCGCACCGCGAGCCACACCAGCGCCCCGAGCAGGAGCGCGGCCGACAGCGAAAGCGCAGACTTCACCGTACGGCCCGCGTTGAGCAGGCGTTGTTCGAGCACCCAGAAGTTCATGGGACCTCTCGAAAGGTTTCAGTTGTGATCAATGAGCCGCGATAGCGTAGCAAAAACAGACGGGCAGAAACGGCGGACGTACAAGGAAAGACAAAAAAACGTTACGCCTGTAGGGCTTTTTCCTACATCTAGTCGGTGTGCGTATCAACGAGACTTGCGCGGCAGCAACTCGTTCACGGCGCCTTGACGAAGCCTGACGCCGGTGGCCGCGCCGCTCGCGTCGATCTGGAATTCGAGCGTCGCGTCGACGACTTTGAAAAAGAACTGCGTGTTGGATTCCGGCTTCTCGAGCGTGCTCTTCGACAGCGCGATCTCCTTGCGCTCGCCGGGGAGCGTGACCGTTCCACCGTGCATGACGGCGGCCAGCTTCGACGAAATCTCACCCACCACCGGGCCGTTGATGTTGGCGAGCACGACGATCGTCAGTTTGTCGTCCGGGTAGTACGCGAGCGATGTGTTGAAGCCTTCGATGCCGCCGCCATGCTGCACGACCTTCCCGCCGCTCCCGTTCTGAACGACCACGCCGAGCGCATAGTCGTTCTTGAACGGCGTGATCATCTTCTGCAGCGACGCGGCCGACAGGATCTTGCCGCCGAACAACCCCTGTTCCCAGCGCAGCAGATCCTCGGTCGTCGAGTACAGCGCGCCGGCAGCGTGCGGGATGCTCATGTGAATGTAGCCGGCGTTGACGGGCCCGATCGGCGACGGTGAGTAGCCGGCGGCGCGATGCGGGATGACGGCGCTGTTGGAGTCGTAGCCGGAATCCTTCATGCCGAGCGGCATGAAGAGGTTGTCGCGCACGAACTGCTCGTAGCTCGCGCCGCTCACCTTCTCGATGATGGAGCCGAGCATGATGTAGCCGGAATTGCTGTACTGCATCCGCTCGCCGGGAAAGAAGTCGAGCGGCAGATCCCTGATGCGGGCGATGACCTTCGCCGGCGGCATCTCCGTCAGCTCCATCGTCTTGTAGTCCGGCAGGCTCGTGAAATTCGCCAGCCCGGCGGTGTGCGTGAGCAGGTTGAAGATCGTGATCCGATCCCACGAGAACGGTGCGTCAGGCAGGTAGGCCTTGATCGGATCCTCGAGCTTCAGCTTGCCGCGTTCGGCAAGAAGCAGGATGGACGCCGCCGTGAACTGCTTCGTGAGCGAACCGAGCCGGAACTTCGTCGACGGCGCGTTGGGGATGTCCCATTCCAGATTCGCCGACCCGTAGCCTTTACTCAGAATCACCTGCCCGTCGCGGGCGACCAGCACGGTCCCCATGAACGTCTTGTTCTGCACGTAGGGCTGGATGATCTGCTCGAGACGGGCCGCGTCCTGTCCGGAGGCGGACACGGCAATCGACACGAAGAGGAGGGTGCGAAGCAGCAGGTTCATCGGCTCGGCTCCCCGTAAGAGTGACAAACGTGACAATCGTATACCTGAAACCACGCTAAGCTGGCGCCCCATGGACGCGCTGTTGAACGATCTACGATACGCGCTCCGCCAGCTCCGGAAGACGCCGCTTTTTTCCGCGGTCGCGATCGCGACGCTCGCGATCGGCATCGGCGCCACGACCGCCATCTTCAGCACGGTCAACGCCACGCTGCTGCGGCCGCTGCCGTTCCCCCAGTCTGATCGTCTCGTCGACGTGCACACGCGGCTGGTCGATGGCCGCGTCACCACCGGCCTGCTGTCGGCGGTCGAATTCGAGTCGCTGCGGTCGCTGACGACGGTCGTCGCCGGCGTCGGCGTCTACTCCAGCCAGCCGTTCGAGGCGACCTACCTGCGCGACGATGGCACGCTGGTCGAGGTGTTGATCAACGGCGTCACCAAGGGCTTCTTCGACACGCTTGGCCTACCGCCGGCGCGCGGCCGGACGTTCACAGACCAGGACCACGTCATCGCGGGGCGCGACGCGCAGACCTTCGCGATCGTCTCGGACCGCGCCTGGTCGAATCTCTTCGGCCGCGATCCTGGCATTCTCGGCAGGACGATCCGCATCGCCGAGATCCGCAGCGGCGTGACCATCATCGGTATCGCGCCGCCGACGCTCGACCTGCCGCTCGGCACCGACTTCTGGATCAACTTCCGGACGAACCCGACCGACGTCGCGCACGTGTTTCTGACGTTCGTGCGCCTGCAGCCGGGCGCAACCATCGAGCAGCTGCGCGGCGCCGGCGCGACCGCGATGGCCGGCCTGGCGCGCACGATCCCGAGCGACGTCGGCCGCGAGTACGTCATGCGGCCGCTGTTGATGTCGCTCGTCGGCGATCTCGGACCGACGCTGATCATCGTCTTCGGCGCGACCGCCCTGCTCCTGGTCCTCGCCTGCGTCAACGTCACGAACCTGCTGCTGGCCCGCGGCCTGGCCCGGACGCGCGAGATCACCGTTCGCGCCGCGCTCGGCGCGAGCCGCGGCCGCGTCGTGCGACAGCTCCTCACCGAGTCGATCGTGCTGGCCACGGCCGGCGCGCTCGCCGGTCTTGCGCTCGGCTACGCGGCGGTGCGGCTGATGCTCCTGCTGGGCGCATCGAAGCTGCCGCGGCTGCAGACGGTTCCGTTCGATGGGCGGGTGCTCCTCTTCACACTCGTCGTCCTGCTGTTCACCGGCGTGACGATGGGTGTGGCGCCGGCGTGGCGGTTGGCGGGCACGGACTTGAGGACGCTGCTCAACGAGAGCGGGCGCAGCATGACGGCGAGCCGCGGCGCGTCACGCATCATGTCCGGGATGATCGTGCTCGAGATTGCTTTGGCCATCGCGCTCGTCGCAGGCGCGGGCTGGCTGATCCAGAGCTTCACGCGCCTGCGGACTCTGGACGCGGGCTTCGAGACACGAGGCCGTCTGGTGCTCGACGTCCGCACGACGCGGCAGTACCCGCCGCGCGATCCGGCCGCGCTCAACTGGTCGCCGGAGATGCTGAATCACATTCGCGCGGTCACCGGCGGCGCCGAGGTCGGCGCCGCGACCATGGTGCCGCTGCGGCCGGATCGCGACGGCGCGCTGAACATCGAGCTGCTCGGCGACGCGCCCGATCCCAGTAAGGTCCGGGGCGCGCATTCACGCTTCGCCACCAGGGGTTTCTTCGAGGCGATGGGCATCAAGCTGCTGGCCGGCCGGGCCTTCACCGCCGACGATCGACGGAACGGCCAGCCGGTCGCCGTCGTCAATCGCGCGTTCGTGCGACGCTACTACCCGACCACCGATCCACTCACAGGCTCCTTCGCCTACGGCTACCCGACCGTCGACCGCAAGACCATGACCCGCATCGTCGGCGTCGTGGACGATGCGCGCTACAAGTCGCTGGCGGAGGCCGCGGAACCCTGCTTCTATCTGTCGCAGGATCAGGCGCCGTTTCCGTTCCTCCGCTCGTCGGTCGTCGTCGCGCTGCGTGAGGGGACGCCGGCCGGCATCGAAGCGATGGCCTCGACCATCCGTGCGGAGCTGAAGCGATTCGACCCGCAAGTCGTCGTCAACGTCACGACGGCGCGTGCCATCGTCGACGACACGTTGAGTCGCCAGCAGCTCGGCGTCACGCTGATGCTGATCTTCGGCGCGACCGCGCTCACGCTCGCGGCGATTGGCATCTACGGCGTCATCGCCGACGCCGCCGCGCAGCGCCGCGGCGAGATCGCGACTCGCGTCGCGCTCGGCGCCTCGGGCCGGCAGATCTTCTGGCTGATCATGGTCGACGGCCACCGGCTGGCCGCGATTGGTCTGGTCCTCGGGCTCGGCGCCGCGTACGCGGGCGGCCGGGTCGTCGCCAGCAGCGTCTTCGCGATGCGCGCCGCCGATCCGGCGATCCTCGCCAGCGCCGGCGCCATCGCGCTGCTCATCACCCTGGTGGCGACGATGATCCCCGCGATTCGCGCGACCCGCCAGGACCCGGTGCGCGCTCTGCGGGCCGACTAGTCTTGTACGAATAGATTTCGTGTTTTCGTGTTTTCGTGGCGGATCTAGAACGCGCGAATGGCCCGCACGCGCCGCGGAAAATCCTTGTCGTCGTGGTGCTGACGGCCGCCGTCGGCGAAGTCGATGTGGTTCGCCATGTCTGCCGTCTGCTGGGACGAGGTCCAGTAGGTGAAGTTGTCGGCGACGCCGCGGTCGTGGAAATCGCCAAGGCCCGCCGCTTTCAGATTGCGGTACATCACGGCGAGCTCGTCGCGCGACGGCAGGAACCAGCCGCCGACGCCGTTGATCGAGAGGCTCTCGCAGAGGTGAGCGGCGCTGCCAGGCTCGGCGCAGGCCGCCAGCATGTCGAGCGTGTTCTGCTTGCCGGTGCCGACGGCGGTGCCGCGGGCTCCGCCGATGCTGCGCCTGAAGCACCCCCACGGCACGCCGCCGCTCTGATCGACTCCGGCTCCGGCGCGCGAATCGTGTAGACGATGGGCGGCGGCGTCTGCGCCGATACGATGGCCCACGCCGTGAGGGCCAGCGCGGCGATCGCGCTAGCGCGGCGCGCCAAGAATACCCTCGGCTTTCAACACGTCGTTCATGGCGGTGTGCGCGCGACGCAGACCCTCGTCGGCGATCCGGACCGTCAGCGCCGCCAGCTCCGCGGCGGCGCGGGAGGCCGTCGCGACGTCGCTCGCGGCGCGGGCGCGGACGGCGGCGGCGACGGCCTCGTCGGTCCATTGCAGCGCGCTCGTCAGCGACGCCGTCACACCGGCAGCCTGTGAGGTGACGTTCAGGGTGGCGCCTTCCGCCTTCGCCGCGAACTCGAGGTGCTGAAGCGCTCCCGCCGCCGCTTTCTTCACGCCATAACCGGCGCCCGCGCCCTTCGACTCCACCGTCGGGTCGAGCGCATGGATCGCGTCGCCGGCGTGCTGCTTGATCTCGTCGAGACGATCGCTCGCCGCGGCAATCTTCGCATGCGACACGGCGACGCGCGCTTCGTCGATGGCCACCGGCAGGAAGCCCCGGCCGCCTGGCGTGTCGCGCCAGTTCGTCATGACGTGACCGAGATGCAGGTGCGCGGGAATCGCTTCGACTTTCATCACGAAGATCCCGTCACCCCGCCGCTCGCCGGTCATCCGCACGGGCCGTCCCGCGTACAGCGGCAGGCCCATCGCGTCCTGGTTCGCTATCGGCACCACCTGGTCCCCTTCGACGACGAGCACGTACTTCGCGAGCCCTTTGATGCACGCAAACAGGCAATCGCGGTCGCTCACCGAGCCGGCTGCCGCCTTCGCGTGATGCGAGGCGCCGCACATGCTGTCGGAGAGGCGGCCCGTGAAGGTTTGCTGTGCGTGAACAAATCGCGGCACCAGGATCAGCCACGAAAACACGACAACACGACAAAGTCTTGGACCGGATCGATTTCGTGCTCTCGTGTGTTCGTGGCAGATCATGACGCGCCGCGGGCTCACTGCGTCGCGCCGAGCTGCTTGAGGAGCAAGACGGTCGTCGGGTGCGCCAGCTCGATCGGCCGCTCGAAGCCGAGGCTGTCGGCGCCTGCAGGAGCCGCGATCCTCGTTCTGCCGACCGTCGAACCAAACGTCGCGGCGTCGAGCGGTGTGACGCCGCGATTGTTTCTGGCGTTGACGCGCGCGCCGCGGTCGACGAGCAGCTGGACGACGGTGTCGTGGCCGAGCGCCGCCGCGACGTGCAGCGCCGTGTCGCCCGCCTGACTGGCGGCGGTCGTGTCGCCGTGCAGGCCGATCGCGGCCTCGACGGTCTGCCGGACGCGGCTTTCAGGCTCCACCTTGCCGAAATCGATCGTCTCGATGCCGCGCCGGCTGGCATTCCTGCCCGATCCGAGACCGGCCGCCAGCATGACGGCATCGGCGCCGTTGGGCATCCTGGCATGCGGATCGGCGCCGCCGGCGACGAGCACCGGCATGATCTCGGCCTCGAGAAACTTCGCGGCCAGCAGGTACGGCGTCGCGCCGACGAGCGGCGCCGGCAGGTTCCAGTCGGTGGTATCGCGGCGCATCGGCGTGCCCTTGGTCAGCCGCGCGTTCGGATCGGCGCCGTGCGCCAGCAGCGCCTTCACGAGCTCGAGATCGCTTCTGAGAATCGCCGCGTGCAGCGCGCCGTAGCCGCTCGCGAAAGCGTTGGCGTCGGCACCGCGCTCGAGCAGCAGCGCGCCGACCGCGCCGCTGCCGCTGTGCGCGGCGAGCACCAGCGCGCTGACGCCGTCGGGCTGCGCGTCGTTGGGGTCGGCGCCGGCGTCGAGCAGGATTCGCGCCGATTCCACGTCGCCGACGCGGGCCGCGAACAGCAGCGGCGTCGCGCCGCCGCGCAGGACCGTGTAGTTCAGCTCCTCGCGTCCGGCGCGCTGCGTCTGCTCGCCCACAACCGTCTGCGGATAGACGAGCGAGCGCGCGCGCACGTCGGCGCGGGCCGCAATCAGCAGCCGCACGACGTCGGGGTGGCGCTGCGCGACCGCCCACATCAGCGCGGTCTGCTGGTGCTCGTGCTCCCGGGCGTCGACCGCCGCGCCGCGCGCCAGCAGCGCCTTGACCGCGCGCGCATCGCCGGCCCGCGCGCACGTCATCAGCACGGTCTCGCCGCTCGGCAGCGCCGCGTTGGCATCGGCGCCGGCGGCGAGCAGGCGCTCGACCATCGCGCCGCTTCTGTTCGTGCAGGCGAGGTGGGCCGGCGTCACGCCCGAATCGTCGGCGGCGGTCGCGCGCGCGCCCGCCCGGATCAGCAGCTCGGCGATCGCCGCGTCGTCCCGGTGAGCCGCCCAGTGCAGCGCCGTCGCGCCGTCGCCCTGCGGGGCGTTGACGTCAATCTTCGGCGCCTGCCTGAGCAGCAGACGCACCGACTCGACGTCTCGGCTCTTGACCGCCTGAATCAGCCGCGGATCCGCCGCGGTGGCGGCGGCCGCGACGCCGGAGAGAACGACGGCCGCGAGAACGACGCTAGAGAGAAAGCGTTCGCGCATCCACGCGCCCCGTGCTGTCGCCAATCTGATCGCGATGGACGCCGAACTGGTCCAGCAGCGTCAGGTGCAGATTGGCGAGCGGCATGCTCTTGAAGCGGATGTGCCGGCCGCCTTTCAGGCCGCCGCAGCCGCCGCCGGCCAGGATCATCGGGATGTCGATCGGCGAATGGCTGTTGCTGTCGGCGATGCCCGCCCCGTACATCATCGTGACGTGGTCGAGCAGCGTGCCGTCGCCGTCTGGCGTCGCCCGCAGCTTCTCGAGATAGCGGGCGAACATCCGCATGTGATACGCGTTGATCGCCGCGACCTTGGCGACCTTCTCCGGCTCCTGCTGGTGATGCGAGATCGGGTGGTGCGCGTCGGGCACGCCGATTTGCGGGTAGGTCATGCCGCTGTGCTCGTGGCCGACCATGAAGGTGATGACGCGCGTCAGGTCGCACTGGAACGCCAGCACCTGGAGGTCGAGCATCAGGTTCATGTGCTCTTCCCAGCTGGCCGGAATCCCCGCCGGGTGATCGACCACCGGCAGCGGCTGTTCGCTTTGCGACTCGGCGATCTGAATCCGCCGCTCCGCGCCGCGGATCGCCTCGAGGTATTCGGTCAGCTTGGTACGATCGCTCTGCGGCAGCGCGCCCTGCAGGTGCGCGACTTCCTCGCTGACCGAGTCGAGCACGCTGCGCTGCTGCCGCAGACGGGCCATCCGCACTTTCGGATCGGTGCTGGTGCTGTCGCCGAACAGCCGCTCGAACACGGCGCGCGGATCGTGCTGCGTCGGCAGCGGCGTGTTCTGGGCTTTCCAGCTGATCGTGTTCGTGTAGGGGCACGCGAAGCCGGTATCGCAGGCACCCGCGGTCTCGCCCGATTCCATCGCGAGCTCGAGCGACGCCAGCTGCGTATGCTGGCCCGTTTCCTGCGCGAGAATCTGATCCATCGAGATGCCGGCGTCGAGCCAGGTCTCGCTCAACGGCGGCGAGACGTCGGTCAGAAATCGCGTGCTCGCCTTGGCGTGCGCGCCGCCCGGGCGTCCCGGCGTCGGCACGCACTCGAGGCCGCTCAGCACGAGCACCTGCTGACGGAACGGCGCGAGCGCGCTCAGCGTCGGCGTCAGCTCGTAGCCCGCGCCCTCGGTGAGCGGCAGGTAGTTCTGCATGATCATGCCGTTCGGCACGTACATGACGCCGAACCGGTGAATCGGCTTCGCCGCGGTCTTCTGCAGCGCCGACAACGCGGGCACCATGCTGTCGAGCAGCGGCAGCGCCAGCGCCGACCCCATGCCGCGCAGCACGGTCCGGCGCGACAGCGTCTTCTTCGCGATGATCATGTCTTCTCTCCGCTCGCGACCGCCATGGTGAACGGCACGCTCTTGACGATGCTCGTGACGATCGACGACCACGAATCGCCGCCCGCCGCCGCGTCGCGGGCGATGCCGCGCACCGCCGGCATGTCCCGATAGTCGAGACCGCGCCCGATCGCGTAGGCCAGCAGCTTCGCGCTGAAGGTGCGGACGAAATCCTCGCGGTGGCTCGCCATCAACGCCCGCAGTCCCGCGATGCCGGAAAAGGTCGTGCCGTCGGGAAACGACGCCGACGGATCGATGGGCGCGCCGTCGCTCGAGGTGCGCCACTTGCCGACGGCGTCGAAATTCTCGAGCGCGAAGCCGAGCGGGTCCATCCGCCGATGACACGACGCGCACGCCGGACTGGCGCGATGCCGCTCCATCCGCTCGCGCAGCGACCGCGGTTGTCCGTCCACACCCGCTTCCTTCAAGGCCGGCACGTCGGCCGGCGGTGGAGGCGGCGGCGCGCCGAGGATGTTCGCCAGCAGCCAGCGCCCGCGCATCGTCACCGACGTGCGGTTGGGATACGACGTCACGGCCAGCAGACTCGACTGGCCGAGCAGACCGCCGCGCCTGCCGTCGGAGAAGGCGACGCGCCGGAAATGGCTGCCGTAGACGTTCGGAATCCCGTAGTGCTTCGCGAGCCGCTCGTTCAGGAACGAATAGTCGGCGGTCAGCAGCTCGATGACGCTCCGGTTCTCCCGAATCTGGCTGCCGACGAACAGCTTCGTCTCCTGCTCCATCGCCGCGCGCAGGTTCTCGTCGAACTCCGGGTAGAGCTCGGTGTCGGGGACGACGCCCGTCAGCTTGCTCAGCTCGAGCCAGCGAGCGCTGAAGTTGTCGACCAGCGCGCTCGCTCGAGGATCGCGCAGCATGCGCTGGACCTGCTTGTCCAATACGCCTGGCTCCCTCAACGCGCCGCGCGCCGCGATGTCGCGCAGCTCGTCGTCCGGGATCGTGCTCCACAGGAAGAACGACAGCCGCGAGGCAATCTCGAGATCGCTGAGGCGGTACGCCGCGCCCGGCGCCGTACCGGCCGCCTCGCGCTCGATTCTGAACAGAAAGCTCGGCGCCGCGAGAATCCGCTCGACGCCGCGCTGGATGCCGGCCTCGAAACCGCCCTCGGCATTGCCCGACTTGTAGAAGTCGAGCAGCGTCGCCATCTCGCGCTCGTCGACGGGCCGGCGGTAGGCGCGAGCCGCCAGCGTCGACAGGATGCGGCGCGCGCAGGGCGTGTCCTTCGTCGCGCAGACGAAGATCTTGCCGCGGCTCGGCGAATGGCCGGCGGCGGTCGCGCCGTACGGTCCGCCGATCGAGACGACCTCCACGGCCGGATTGCCATGGTAGTACTCGTTCGTGGTGCGGCCGAAACCGGTCTGCGGCGGCTGCAGCACGCCTTCGGGCTCCCAGACGCGGCGCACGAACGACACGCCGACTTCGTGAAGCCCCGCCTTCACCGGCACGCGGACTTCGAGGTGCGCGTCCGCGGTGTGCATGTACTCTTCCCACGCCGGATCGCCCTGCGTGTTGCCGGCGAAGTTCTCCGGCGCCGGCATGCCCTTGGCTTCACCGCCAACGTTGAATCGCTTCAGCCGCACGCCGTCGAGACGGAAGTCGAGCTGGTGGCGCTCGCCGATACCGACGATGTAGTCGTATTCCTGGCGGCGCAGCAGGACCTTGATTGTGTACTCGGCGTCGAGCGGAAAGTAGTAGCGGACGAGCGCGCCACCCTGCGAGCCGAACGGCAACTCGTCGTTCAGCCGCTCGTCCTGGACGAGCGCCTTCGAAATCTTGTAGGAATCGACGACCGGCTGCCGCGCCAGATCGCCGACCGCAAGACGGCTGAGCGCGCGCGCCGCCGCCAGATAGTTCTCGAGCAGCGCCGGCGAGACCGACAGCACGCTCGCCACGTTGTCGAAGCCTTCCTGATCCGCCTCGTCTGACGAGAGCAGCCCGCGGCCCCAGATCTCGAGGCCGTCGAGTCCGAGGAGATCGCGGACGGCGTTGGTGTACTCGCTGCGATTCAGGCGGTGGACGGCGACCCGTCCGGGGTTCGGTTTCGCGGCGGCGGCGGCGTCGAGGTCGCGCTCCAACGAGGCGGCAATGGCCTGGGCGAGCGCGGGCTCGGGTCGGGGCCGGCCGGGCGGAGGCATTTCGCCAGTCCGGAGCTTGGTGACGATCTTCTCCCACTCGGCGGCGTGACGGGCGACGTCCGCGGCGTCAGTGGCATCGAGGCCGTCGATCTGCAAGCCTGCCGTTTTCAGGCGGGCGTTGTGGCAGGTGACACAGTACTTATTGAGGGCGTCGTTGGTCGCGGCGGCGGGCTCGGCCCGGGCGCCGGCCGTGCGCGGCCCGGCAATCGAAAGGCCCGCGAGCGCCAGCAGTGCGGCGACCCATCGCGAACGCGGCTGTCGTTCGGTCATGTGTCGTGCCCCGGCAAGTATGCCGCACGGGCACGGCAAATGCCACGGCGGGAGACGGCCGACCGCCGTCTCCCGCGGGCCTATCAATCGAATTAATGGGGTGTGCAGCTTTCGGCCAGCGGCTTGACCGAGACGACCTTCAGCTGTGGCATCGGTCCCCGCTCGATCTCGGCCTTCGTCTCCGATTCCCCACTCTTGCTCTTCTCCTTCGCCTTGATCTTGGTATCGCCCTTCCCGCCTGGTACGAGCACGCCGGTCACCTCGACCTTGTGCCCGACATGCTCCTGGAACTGCACGGTTCCGCCGGGAACGAGCGCGTAGGTCGTGCTGGACGACGTCGTACCCGACGTCCCCGTCGCTTCCGTATGCGCAACCGGAATCACGTTCTGGAGCACGTAGGTTCGCGTCTGGGTCCCGGTCTGCACGCAGCCCGTGTACGACACGACCTTTCCGTCCTCGGCCTTGATCTTCGTTTTCGACTCGGTCGTCTGCGCGCCGGCGCTCGCGAGTGTGAGGGAAGTAGCACAGCCCGTCGCGACGATCAGCGTGGCCAATGGCCTCATCTGTTCCTCCTCATATGAGCGTGTCAGGAGGCTCTCTCTTGCACAGGCGATACCGGGATAATTCAGCTGTGCCGATTCGGCCGCCCAAGCCCATGTTGGCAACGCCCGCGACGGCTCTCCCGGCCGGCGAACGGTGGAGCTACGAGGTCAAGTGGGACGGCTATCGCACGATTGCCGTGAAGGACGGGGCGCGAACGACGCTGTATTCGCGCAATCTGCGCGACGCCACGGCGCTCTACCCGGCGATCGCGCGTGCGATCGCGGCGATGTCCGAGCCTCGCGTCATGCTCGACGGCGAGCTCGTCGCGCTCGATGCCGACGGCCGCCCATCCTTCCAGGCCCTGCACCATCAAGCGGCCGAGCGTCTGGCGTTCTACGTCTTCGACCTGCTGCACGTGAACGGCCGCGATCTGATGGCCGAGCCGCTCGAGGAACGCCGGCGAGCCCTCGCGCGGCTCACGCTGCGATCGCCCATCTTCCTGTCGGAGCCGCTCCCAGGAGCGCCGCCGCAGATCGAAGCGGCGATCAAGGCGGTCGGACTCGAAGGCGTCATCGCGAAGCGGCGGACGTCGCGATACGAAGCCGGCAAGCGGAGCGGCGCCTGGCTGAAGGTCAAGTTCCAGGCCCGGCAGGAATTCGTGATCGGTGGATTCACCGAGGCCGCCGGCGCACCCGGCACGGTCGACGCGCTCGTGATCGGCTACCACGAAGGCGGCCGCCTGCTCTCGGCGGGAAAGGTGCGCGCCGGACTGACGCCGCCGCTGCGCCGCGAGCTGCACGCGGAGCTGACGCCGCTGAAGACGCGCGCCTGTCCGTTCGCCAACCTCCCCGAGTCGGGCATGTCCCACTGGGGCGAGGGCATCACGGCCGACGCGATGGCCGACATCGTGTGGCTGAAGCCGGCGATGGTCGCCGAAGTCGCCTTCACCGAGTGGACGCGCGACGGCCACCTGCGGCACGCGACGTTCGTCGGCGTGCGAACGGACAAGCATCCCACCGAGATCCGTCGGGAGCGTTGACGGAGGGCGACGCCGATTTTCGTCAGGGCGCCGACGGATCTGTAAGCGCCCGCTTGCCCGGCAGTGACCGGCGGGGAGCGCGGCTGCACACGCCCGCATCGCGCCGCACCGGCATCGCGCGCACGACATTGGCGCCCGCCTTGCTCGACCTCCTGCACTCGCACCGATGCCGGCGATCGAAACCTTCCAGACGATCGAAACCGTCGACACCGCTCGGGCCGCGGCCCGGCCGTCGGCCGCGCTCGTCCCGTTCTTCGCGGCGACGATGTTCCTCAGCGCGTTTCTGATGTTCCTGGTCGAGCCGATGGTGGCGAAGATGGTGCTGCCGGTTCTCGGCGGCACGCCGATGGTCTGGAACACCTGCGTGATGTTCTTTCAGGTGATGCTGCTCGCCGGCTACGCCTACGCGCATGGCGCCACGGCGCGGCTCGGCGCGCGGCGCCACGCCGCCGTCTACGCGGTGATTCTGCTGATGCCGCTCGCCACGCTGCCCTTCACGCTGCGGGCCGCGTCGCATCCGCCGGCAACGGGCAATCCGATCCTGTGGCTGCTCGGCGTGCTCTTCGTCTCGATCGGCCTGCCGTTCTTCGCGCTGTCGACCAGCGCGTCGGTGCTGCAGCACGCGTTCTCGAGGAGCGGTCATCCATCGGCCCGCGACCCGTACTTCCTGTACGCGGCGAGCAACGTCGGCAGCCTGCTCGCGCTGCTCGCCTATCCGGTCGCCGTCGAACCGACGCTGCGCGTCGGCGACCAGACCCGATGGTGGGCGCTCGGCTACGCCGGCTTCATCGCGATGGCCTTGCTGAGCGTCGCCATGGCCGTTCGCACGCGCGGCGCGGCGGACGATCCTGATGCCGCCCGGGACCTCGCCGCGGAACACGAGGAATGCGCGACCGCGACGGCCGCGCCGTCCTGGGCGCGACGCGCGCGCTGGCTGGTCTGCGCGTTCATTCCATCGAGCCTGATGCTCGCCGTCACGAGCTACGTTTCGACCGACATCGCGCCGGTGCCGCTGCTGTGGGTGGTGCCGCTCGCGTTGTACCTGCTGACGTTCGTGCTGGCATTCGGCGGCAGCCGCGCGTCGTGGCGCGCGACCGCCGATCGGCGTCTGCCGGTGCTCGTCGTCGCCCTCACCGTCTTCATGATCGTCCACGCCGTCGGGCCGACGTGGCTCGTCATTCCGGTCCATCTGGCGGCCTTCACACTGGCGGCCCTGCTCTGTCACGCGGAGCTGGCCGGCGATCGGCCGCCGGCGGCGCACCTGACCGAGTTCTACTTCTGGGTGGCGTTCGGCGGCATGGTCGGCGCGGTGTTCAACACGCTGGCCGCGCCGCTGATCTTCACGAGCATCCTGGAATACCCGGTGGTGCTGACGCTGCTCTGCTTCCTGCGCACCGGCACACCCGATGCCGGGAGCGGCCGGCGGCGTGCTCTCGACGTACTGGTGCCTGTGCTCGTGTCGGCCGGCACCGCCCTGCTCGTCGTCATCGTGCACGGCCGGGGCGCCGATCCGCGGATCGCGCTGTGTCCGCCGGCGATTCTGATCTTCAGCCAGGCGAAACACGCTCGACGCTTTGCCGTAAGCGTCGCGGCGTTCCTGGTGACCGGCTTCCTGATGCCGAACGCCAACGCCGACGGCACGGTGATGTATCGCGAGCGCACGTTCTTCGGCGTCTATCGCGCCAACATCAATCCCACGGGGCTGTATCACTCGCTCTTCCACGGGACGACGCTGCACGGCCTGCAGGCGCTCGATCCGGCGCGCCGCGGCGAATCGCTGACCTATTTCCATCGCACCGGACCGTTCGGCCAGATGTTCTCGCAGCTGCCGCAGGTGCAGCGCGCGCCGGACGTCGCGGTGGTCGGCCTCGGCGTCGGGACGCTGGCGACCTACGCCGGTCCGGCGCAGCGCTGGACGTTCTACGAGATCGATCCCGCGGTCGAGCGCATCGCCCGCACCGCCGCCTACTTCAGTTTTCTCGAGCAGTGCGGCGATCGCTGCCGCGTCGTCCTGGGCGACGCGCGGCTCTCGCTGGCCCGCGAGTCCGGCGCGCGCTACGGCCTGATCGTGCTCGACGCGTTCAGCTCGGATTCGATCCCGATCCACCTGATGACGAGCGAGGCGATGGCGCTTTACCTGGCGCGGCTCGCGCCCGGCGGCGTGCTCGCTTTTCACATCTCGAATCGCCACCTCCGCCTCGGCCCGATCGTCGGCCGGCTGGCCGCGGCCCACGGCCTGGTCGCGCTCGAGCAGTTCGACTGGGTCGGGCCGGATCTGCGCGAGGACGGCAAGAGCTCGTCCAACTGGGTCGTGATGGCGCGGTCGCGCGAAGATCTCGGGGCGCTGGCGCGGGACCGGCGCTGGAACCCTCCGGCGCTGTCGCCGTCGACACCGTTCTGGACCGACGACTTCTCGAACATCCTCGGCGTGCTCGCCATGTTCCACTGACACCGGGCAGGACGGGCAGGACGGGCAGGACGGGCAGG